>Ga0184637_10000716_pt1 | contig 23923 bp, 12 predicted proteins | sample PLM3_127_b2_FD_133143 | JGI IMG/M metagenome (GOLD analysis project Ga0184637, IMG submission 133143) | Groundwater sediment microbial communities from an aquifer in East River, Colorado, USA - PLM3_127_b2 | ecosystem: Environmental > Terrestrial > Soil > Riparian zone | place: USA: East River... | reverse complement strand
GTCCCAGGCGTAGGAGGCAATGGTGCCGTCGGGGTCGCTCGAGCCGGTGCCGTCGAAGTTGACCGGCTGTCCCGCGGTGCCGGTGTAGGGGCCGCCGGCGTCGCAGATCGGTGATTCGTTCACCCCGGCGATGTCCGCCGTCGTCTCGCAGCACCTCTCGGCACCGTCATTGTCGGTGACGCAAAGGGCCACGGTGAAGACTCCCGGCCCGGCGTAGGTGTGACTCGGGGTGGAGCCGGTGTCGGTCGAGCCGTCGCCGAAGTTCCAGGCGTAAGTGACGATCGTCCCGTCGGGGTCGCTCGATCCGGTGCCGTCGAAGTTGACCGGCTCGCCCGCGGTGCCCGAGTAGGGGCCGCCGGCATCGCAGATCGGGGCGACATTCCCCTCGGACGCTTCGGCCGTCGTTTCACAGCTAGATGGGGCGCCGTCGTTGTCGGTGACGGTGAGGGAGACGGTGAAGGTGCCGGGGCCCGTGTAGGCGTGGCTAGGCGTGGCGCCGGTGTCGGTCGACCCATCGCCGAAGTCCCAGGCGTAGGAGGCGATGGTGCCGTCGGGGTCGCTCGAGCCGGTGCCGTCGAAGTTGATCGGCTGACCGACCGTGCCCGAGTAGGGGCCGCCGGCGTCGCAGATCGGCAATTGGTTGGGAGCTTCGGCGATTTCGGCCGTGGTTTCGCAGCTCGATGGGGCGCCGTCGTTGTCGGTGACGGTGAGCGAGACGACGAAACTGCCCGCGGCGGTGTAGGTGTGGCTCGGCGAAGGCCCGGAGCCGGTGTTCCCATCCCCGAAGTTCCAGGCGTAAGTGACGATCGTCCCGTCGGGGTCGCTCGAGCCGGTGCCGTCGAAATTGACCGGCTGTCCCGCGGTGCCGGTGTAGGGGCCGCCGGCGTCGCAGATCGGTGATTGGTTCACCCCGGCGATGTCAGCCGTGGTCTCGCAGCATCTCTCGGCACCGTCATTGTCGGTGACGCAAAGGGCCACGGTGAAGACCCCCGGCCCGGCGTAGGTGTGAGTCGGGGTGGAGCCGGTGCCGGTCGATCCGTCGCCGAAGTCCCAGGCATACGAGGCGATCGTCCCGTCGGGGTCGCTCGATCCGGTGCCGTCGAAGTTGACCGGCTGGCCCACGGTCCCGATGTAGGGGCCGCCGGCATCGCAGATTGGTGATTGGTTCGCCCCGGTGATGTCCGCCGTCGTCTGACAACTCGATTCGGCTCCGTCGTTGTCGGTGACGGTGAGGGAGACGTCAAAGACGCCGGCGCCCGTGTAGGTGTGGAGCGGGGTGGCGCCGGTGCCGGTTCCCCCGTCGCCGAAGTCCCAGGCGTATGAGGCGATCGTCCCGTCGGGGTCGCTCGAGCCGGTGCCGTCGAAGTTGACCGGCTGTCCCGCGGTGCCAGTGTAGGGGCCGCCGGCATCGCAGATCGGGAGGGCGTTGATATCGGCCGTCGTCTGACAACTCGATTCGGCGCCGTCGTTGTCGGTGACAGTGAGGGAGACGTTGAAGACGCCGGGCGCTGCATAAGTGTGGCTCGGGGTGGCGCCGGTGCCGGTGTTGCCGTCGCCGAAGTCCCACGCGTACGAGGCAATGGTGCCGTCGGGGTCGCTCGATCCGGTACCGTCGAACGGGATCGATTCGCCCACGTCCCCGGAGTAGGGGCCGCCGGCGTCGCAGATCGGGAGGGCGTTGATATCCGCCGTGGTCTGGCAGCTCGCCGGCGCCCCCTGGTCGTCGGTCACCGTGAGGCTCACGTCGAACTCGCCGGCCGCGGCATAGGTGTGGCTGGGTGAGGGCCCGGAGCCGGTGTTGCCGTCGCCAAAGTTCCACGCATACGAGACGATGTTGCCGTCGGGGTCGCTCGAGCCGGTGCCGTCGAAGCTGACCGGCTGGCCCGCGGTGCCCGAGTAGGCGCCGCCGGCGTCGCAGATCGGAGATTGGTTGCCGCCAGCGATGGTCGCCGTGGTCTCGCAGGTCGTCATCGCCCCACAATCGTCGGTGACGGTGAGAGTTACGGTGAACTCATCCGCCGAATTATAGGTGTGGGATGGCGTCGCCCCGGTGGCCGAGGTGCCGTCGCCGAAGTTCCACGCGTAGGTGATGGGGTCGAGATCCGGGTCACTGGAACCGGTGCCATCGAACGCAATCGGATCGCCCACGTCCCCGGCGTAGGGGCCGCCAGCGTCGCAGACGGGCGGGTTGTTGCCGTTCCCCGAGATCGAGACCACGAGCGGCGTGTTTTTGGCGTTCGTGGAGGTGATGGTGAGTGTCCCAAAGAAGGAGCCGGGAAGCGATGGGCAGAAGCGGATGGTGAATCCCCGCGTGGAGCCGTCGCCTGGAATGTTGAACGGCACTTCGGGCGGGCTGGGGAAGAAGAACGGTGGGTCGGGGGCGACTTCGAGGTTCGAGATGGTCAGGATGTTGGACGGATCATCGACGCCGTTGGAGATATTGATGACAAGATTCGTGCATTGACCGACGCAGACATTGCCAAAGTCCAGGGAGGTGGGATTGACCTCGATGACCGGGCTCACCGCCGATTCGGCCGGTCCGGTCGAGGTGTGGATGCTGATTCCGCCGCCGGTGCCCTGGATGGTGGTCGCCGTATCTGCGGCGAACGCGCCAGCTCCGATGAGTCCGAGGCCCACAGTCGCTACGATGGCAAACCAAGCTGCTCTTATCATGTTGGTTCCCGAGGTGTTAGGGGTTCCCCGTCCTTCGGCCAGTCCAGGCCGCACGAATGCGACTGGCCAGCGATGTCCTCCCAAGCCCCAGCGCAAGCCCCAGAGAAGCTTATCATAGCCAGGTCGCCCCAAGCGAGACGATTATGTATGACTGTGAGGCACAGATGGATCCGGCCAAGCGGAAAGAGCGGTCGCGGCGTCCATCCGTCGCTCGCGGGGGGGCTTGAGGCGACTCAGCCAGGCTGGGGCGAAATGGCCCAGAGGTTGATCCGTGAGCGGGGGGCGACGCTCCCCGGCCTAAGACCGGCCTAGAACTGGTCGTGGGCCCCGGCGTGACACTTGGAGAACGCGCAGCTCTGGTAGTTCCCGTACTCTTCGGCGCCGCCGTGATATCTCACGTGACAGGCGAGGCAGACCAGCAGACTGGCACGTTCCACGCTCGCCGGCCGGTAGTGACAGGCCGCGCAGTTCTTGTCTCCACCCTGATAGCGACGGGAAAAGAAGTGGAGATAGTGCACGCGGTAGGCAAGCATGTTATCCGGCTCGAAGAACATGGGCGCGTGGCAGGCGGCGCAGGTGCCCGTCTCGCTGTTGCCATGGAGGAGAGCATCGAGATGGAAGCCTCCGGCATGGCAGTTCTTGCACTTCCCGACCCAGGTCTCATCGTCTCCCGCACCGGCGAGCTTCCCTCCACTCTCGCGCCATTCGTCCGCGGGCGCGGGGCATACCGCGAAGGGGCCGTGGTGCTTGAGCGGCGCCGCGTCCGGTTCGGTGGTGCCGGGTTGGGTTCCATCGACCGCTCCGGTCGCAGCGGCCGGGCCGGCGACGTCAAAGGTCGCCGCCGCGGTGACCAGACTCGACTCGCCAAGGTAGGCCCGCCGGGCTTTGCCGACGATCCGGTAGCGTCCCGGCAGCGCGTCGCTCGGGATCAGGAAGCGAATATGGTCGGCCACGGGGGTGTCCCACACGGTCGAATCGGCCAGCCCGCCGAAGAGCACGTCCGCCGGCGGGAGAAGCTGCCAGATACACGCGTATCCGTCCCGTTGGGTCTCGGCCACCACCTGCTGCGGCTGGACGAACTGCTCCGGCGGAACCTCGGAGTAGCTCTGGCGCACTCGCTCCTCGGGTCCGACCAGGGCGAAGAGCATCACGCCCTCTTTGTTCTTGTCCTTGAAGTAGAGGACTGAAGGGTAGAAGTCGTAGTAGCGGAGACCGCTAGGAAGGCCGCGGCGGAACTCGTTGTAGGTCGGGAGCGACCCCGGGGGATGCAGGCGGTTTCCCCCTCCGTCGCGGAAGGTGACGGCGACCTCGACGTTTTCGCCCGGCGCATACACCCCGTCGGGCGGTGGATTCATGAGCTCGAGCTCGCAGCGGAATCCGTAGGCGAAAGGCGGGTCCGCCTCCGGCAAGACCGGGATTCGATATTGAAGGAGCGCCCCCGATTCTCCTGGCGACCCGGATCGCGGAGCTTCCCAGATGAGATCGAGGGCGCGGATGTCGGTCGTCATTAGAAACGTCTCGTCGGCGCCGGGGGGCGTGGATGACGCGTTACGGAGCTGGAGCAGGGCCTCCGACTGATAGAGGCCGTCTCGATGGTCGCGGATCACCGCCGGCCGGCGGATGGGGAAATCGTCGTCCGGGATGCCACGCCGATCGACGCCGCTCTTGAGCAGGGTGGCCGTACCGGCCGGGTCTCCATCGCCGTCCAGCGGCGTGACGGTGAAGCGATGGGCGCCGGTCATCCAGCGGGCGTCGCGATAGATCTGGCGCAGGAACGGGCGACCGTCGAGGCCGCGGGCCGTGTCCGAGAAGGCGATCGTGAGCCCCTGCCAATCGAGTGGCGCAAACGCCGACTCGCTGATCAGGGCGCGCAGTCCGTCGTCCTCGGGGCGTCGGTCGGTGGCGGCGAGATCGATCTGATCGATTCGATAGGCGACTCCGGGGACCAACCGGAGCGTGTCGGCGCGCCCATCGACCACCAAGAGGTCGATGGGCACCGGAGACGACCCGGACCCGCGGGTTGGACCCGAATCGAGGCGGGCGGCAGCGACGAAGAGGAGCCCGGCGGCGAGGAGCAAGACGGGACTCGCCCGCAGCGGGCGAGGATGAGGATTCGCACGGGGATCAGGCATCGCCCTTCGCCTTCCGGGGACGCGGCCGGGACGAGACGTCACACCTGAGCATTGTAGCAGCACAGAGCCGCCGCCGCCGGGTCCGGTGCGGCCCCGGCGCTCGCCACTGCGACCCCGGCGCTCACGAGCGATTTCCGGCACCCCCGGCCATCATTCTCCCAGGGCGATCAGCCGGTCGCGCGCCAGTCGGTTTCCGCGGTCGAGAGCGAGGAGCCGGCGGTACCAGACGCGGGCCTCGTCGCGACGCCCGAGCCGGAAACAGACTGCTGCATAGTTCGTGACCAGCGGCACATCGTCGGCGCCACTTTCCACGAGCGCCCGCCGGTATTCGCGCCGCGCCGCCTCGTAGAGGCCGAGCCCGTAGAAGCCGTTTCCTCTCCCCCAAGCCTGCCAGGGGAACCGCCGGGGCGTGAGCCAGCGGGCAAGGAGGCTCCGGCGCGGCGGGGGGAGAAGCGGCCTTTCGTCCGGCCCCGGCGGGCGGTTCAACTCGGCGAGGCTCGCTCGGGCTTCGACCAACCGAGCGGCGTTCTCGGGACGCGAGCGCAAGAAGACGGCGGCGACGCCGTCGAGCTCGGCGAGACCCCATTCCGGATCGCGGTGGAGCCGCTGCATGAGATCGAGGGATGTGTGGGGGATGAGGACGAGGTTGGGATCGTAACGGCGGATCATCGCCGCCCACCCCGGGCCGGCGTTGATCTCCTGATACTGCTGGAAGAACGACTCCCCGATCACTTCGAGCCGCCCGTCGATAAACACCCTCTCCTGCGGCCACAAACGCCCGATCAAGTATCCGCCGAAATTGAGATGGTTGTAGATGGGGCCGCGGAGCCGGTGCTCGACCATGTAGTCGACGGTTCCGATCGGGTAGACGCCGGGGGAGAAGTCGCTGCCGGGCTGGCCTGGGCGGCGGTCGCGGATGTAGTAGGCGCCGCTCAAGACGCCGGAAAGCGCGATGAGGGAAAGGAGAACCGCGAGGCCGAGAGCGCTCGCTGGGACCAGCCGAGGGCGAGCGGCCCGGCGGTGCGCGCGTCCCCGTCCGCGCGCACCCGATCGCCGGGTGTGCGGCGCGACGCGGTCGAGGCCGCGTTGCCCGGCGTCGAGGAGGACGGGGAGGGTGGCGACGACGAAGAGGCCGATGTTCCGCACCACGGCGGCGGCGAGGCCGCCGAAGACGGCGACGAGCGCGACATCGAAGAGCGCGAGGGGACGAAGCGGTGCGAGGGGGCGCGGCAGTGCGAGGGGGCGCGGCAGTGCGAGAAGAACGGCGGCCGCACCGAGTCCGGCGAGGGTCTTGAACGCCAGGAAGGGGAGGAGGCCGGGCGTTCCCTTGGCGAAGGGCGAGGTCAGCTCGCTGATCGATCCGGCAAAGACGTTGGTGGACTCGAGGCGCGTCCGCAGGTGCCAGAGAAAGGCGACGCCGCGCCCGCCATAGGGGTTGAAGAAAAGGGCGGTGAGAGTGAGCCCGAGCGCGATCCATGGCCCCGGATCGCGCCGCCGTGCGGTCGCCAGGTTCGAGAGCGCGTAGAGCCCGAGCACGGCGGGCCCGAAGAGCGAGAGCGCGTGCGCCTGGACCCACACCAGCTGGAGGCCGGGGATCGCGTAGAGCCAGCGGGCCCGCCCGTCCTCGGCATGGCGCCGGAGGAGGAGGAGCTCGAGAGCGAGGAGGAGATAGGTCGCGAGCTCCGGGCGGGCGAAGAAGCGCTGCTCCCAGGCGAGGAGACCGAGAGTGAAACCGACGAGGAGAAGCGCCGGCGAGCGTGCCCCGCGCCGCCGCGCGTGCTTCCAGATGACGCCGGTCGTTGCCAGGACCAGGGCCGTGCGCAGTAGGCCGACTCCGGCGAGCCCGCCCGCTCGTTCGGCGAGGGCGAGAGCGACTTGGGCAAGGCCATGCATGTCGATGTAGGGGCGATCGGGGACGGTGTAAGTGAAGGGGTCGGTCGCGGGCCAAGAGCGGTGTTCGAGAATGTAGCGCCCGGTCGCCACGTGGAAGCCGTAGTCGAGCGAAGTCTCCTCGCGCCAGGCGAGGGCGGCCGCGAGCGCGAAGACGAGCGCGAGGACAAGAGCGAGAGCTGGGCCTTGCGACCCGAAGAGTCGCGGGCTCAATTCACCGGACGAGGACCAGTGGAGTAGCTTCAACTCCGGAGCGCATGCGATGCACGGCGTAGTAGACCCCGGAGGCGACGGGACGGCCCAGGTCGTTGCGCCCATCCCACAGTGCGTCGCGCGTCCCCGGCGCGGCCGCTTTGAGCTCGAGCCGGCGAACCCGGCGGCCGGCGGTATCGACGATGTCCAAGAGGCTCGGGCCGACCGAGCCTGCGCGTAGACGCACGGCCGTTCCTGAACCGAAGGGGTTCGGTGCGGCGTCGAGGCCCACGGGGCTGGCGCCCGGCACCCCTTCATCGGCGCCTGCCGAACCGGGGGAGTAGTAGAACGTTGTGCGATAGATGCGGCCAACGCCCGAGCGCGATCCCGCGCACCAGACCGCCATCGAGTCGGGCGCCACCCGCGTCGCATCGATCCCCTTCATCTCGCAGCCGGTGTTGACATCGAGGGTCCAGTTCCCGCCGCCGTCGGTCGTGCTCCAGATGCCCCCGGCCCCTTGGAAATAGTTGCCGCCGACAGCGAATCCCAGCGACTCGTCGAGGAAGAAGAGCGAGCGGATGGGATAGGGCGGATTTAGGATGCGTCCGCTCCAGCTCTGGCCCCCGTCGGTTGTGCGGTGGACCCAGCCCTGCACCGGTTCCGAGATCTGGCCGCCGCCTGTCCAGCCATGCATGACGTCAGGAAAGCTCACGCCGCCGTCAAATACAGGGTCGATGCTCGCCCGCCGGTTGTAGGAGAGGCCGCCGTTGGCCGACTGGCAGAAGCTGATCCCGGTCACATAAACATGAAGGTTCGCCGGCATGAACGTTAAATTGCCGGCGAACCAACCCTGGGTTGGGTCCGCAAGCACCTGCGTCCAATCCGCAGCGGTCGCGCCACCGTTCGTCGTCACGTAGGTCAGGCCCGAGCCGATGGCGGTCGCCACGCCATGCAGGCGGTCGGCGAACTGGTTGATCGTGAGCCAGTGGCTAGGGTCGATCACGATGTCGTTGGTCCAGGAGCCGCCGCCGTTCGTGGACCAGCGGGCGATGCCTTCGCCGCTCTGATTTTGGAACCCGGTGATGAACACGGAGTCCGCCGTGAGGGCATGGACCCCGTACCAGTAACGGGGAAAGCCGAGGTTGAGGATCAGCTGCCAAGTCCCGCCGTCGGTCGTGCGGTAGACCTGGCCGAGCTCGGCCGAGGCAAAGCCATGGGTGGCGTCGGCCATCGACAGGTCGGTGTAGACGGCGCCGTTTTGCAGTTGCAGGAGCCAAGTGAAGGCGGCGGGAGCGACGGCCTCGGTCATGCGAGCCGCCGCGGCTCGCCCAGGCTGGGCTTCACCATCGATCTCCGGGCCCGATTTCGGCACGATGTCGACCAAGGTCATTCCGTCGGTGGCGACCCACCGTTGGACGGTCGTGGTCGCGGCCGATACGGAGGCGAGTACCATGTCGGCGGCGACCAGCGCGAGCACGGCGGCGAGGCGAGGGCATCTGGACATGGCGGGTCTCCGGCTTGGGATCCGATCCATCTTACACCGGCTCGCCCTTGCGCACCTAGGAGGCGAAGGGTAGTTTTGGGCGACCATGTTTTGGCATGGCATCACCCTGGCATGTTCGCTCGGCGAGGTATGGTAGCCCTTGATCAGGTTCTCTCACTTCTCGAATCGCCTCAGCCCTCTGACCCGCGGTTTTTGGATCTTTGCACTGATCAACAGCCTGCTTGTCCCCCTCACTCTGGCGGTACTCACCCGGTTCTCCTTGAACGACGCCGTGCTCCAGGAGACCTACGGGTATTACCTGCACGCCCGCCAGGGGAGAGACTCCTGGCGCCCGATGGCCCAGGCGATCGATTACGCGCGAGGCGAAGACCACCCGCAGCCGATATACGCCGAGATTTTTTTCAACCGGGGGATCAAGTTCCAATATCCGCCCTCTTCCTTGCTGCCCTTGGGCGCGATCCGCAAGCTGGCTCCGTCTTCCGCGTGGCCACGCGTCCTGAACCTCATTTCCCTGTTCTGCTTCGCCATCTCGATCGCTCTCACTCTTAGGATCCTCACCTCCGGGCTGCGGGCGGCTGGTCCCGGGAGTGCTGGCGGTCGGGGATCCCTCGAAGCGGCCGCCCTTATCGCCGCCGCGCTCCTTCTAGCCCTCAACTTCTATCCGGCAGTCAGAGCCTATGTCCTGGGTCAGATCCAGGTCTGGGTGAACGCTCTCTTCGTGGTGGCCCTCTGGTGTTGGATCCAGGGAAATCAAGTGGGTGCAGGGATCTTGGTCGGGTCGATGTGCCTCCTCAAACCCCACTATGGGCTATTTCTGGCGTGGGGAGCTCTTCGCCGGCGATGGGGCTTCACCTTGACGATCGCTCTCACTGCTCTCGCCGGGGTCATCTTATCCATCGCTTTCTTCGGCTGGGCGAACCATATGGACTACCTCCATATGCTTTCATTTCTGTTTCGGCACGGCGAAACGTACTATCCCAACCAATCGATGAATGGTCTCTTGAATCGCCTTCTGTTCAATGGAAACATCCTCGATTTCGATCCAAGTTCCTTGGCGCCCTATCACCCCTGGGTCTTTGCCGGCACGAGCTTGAGCTCGATTATCCTGCTTCTTACCGCGCTGCTTCTCCCAAATTCTGCGGGATCGAAGGGAGGGACGATCGATTTCTGCATTCTCGGACTCTCCGTGACCATGGCTTCGTCGATCGCATGGGAGCATCACTACGGCATCCTGCTGCCGATCTACGCCGCGGCGATGCCATGGTTGGTCGAGAATCGGATCTTCGGCCGCGCGACAATCCCCCTTCTCGCCGGCAGCTATGCTCTGACCAGCAACTATTTCGGAGTCGTGCACGGACTCGCCCATACCCGCTTCAACATCTTGCAATCGACGCTGTACATCGGGGCTCTCCTCCTGCTCATCAGCCTTCATGTTCTGAGGGCAAGAGAGAGTCTCAGCGCTCGTAGGATTCGCGGCGCGCAGCTGGCGAGAGCGAAATGAGGAACCGGAGCGGATCAGAGACTACCTGGGCCCGTACCTCGGCCAGAGTGTTGCCTCCGCCGTAGCTGACTGCAGAACGCAGATGACCCCGCACCCGTTGGAGAATGTCAACCACGCTCCCCTGGTAAGGGATCTGAACTTCTTGGCCCTCCGCGGGGACATCGAGAGCCGCCTCGACGGCCTCCGAGTCGTCGGTGTCGTAAAGGGTCTCGAAAACCGCCTGCGGTGAGGTCATTCCGCGATAGATCTTGCTCTTCTGCCGGGTGGCGGGATTCTCGATCACATGGCCCGGAGCCTCGTCAGTTCCAGACAATGCGCTACCCAGCATGACCGACGAGGCGCCGCAAACGAGGGCGAGGAAGATGTCCTTGTCATTCCTGACCCCGCCATCGGCGATAATCGGCACCGACTCCTCGACCGCGCACCATGCCTCGCGCAGGGCCTGCACCTGGGGCACTCCGGCGGCGGTTTCCAGCCGCGTGCGGCATCCTCGCCCCGGACCGATTCCGACTTTGATGGCGTCTGCTCCGAGGTCACGCAGAAAGCGGGCCCCTTCGGTCGTTCCCACGTTTCCGCAGATCAACTCGACGGCGCCGAACTGCTGGCGGAAACTCTCGACCGCCTGACGCATGATTTCGGTGTGGCCATGGGCGATGTCGATCAGGACGACGTCCACCTCGGCGCGGACCAGCTCCGCGGCGCGCTCGAGAAAGTCGCCTCGAGCCCCGATCGCAGCGCCGACCAGCAGGCGTCCCTTCTCATCTCGGCTGGAATAGGGGCGTTGCCGGGAGAGGATGATGTCCTTCTTGGTGATCAGCCCTCGAATGTGTCGATCTTCGTCGATGAGCGGAAGCTTTTCGATCCGATGATCGAACATGATCCGCTCGGCTTCTTCCATGCTAACCCCTGGATGCGCGGTCTTGAGCTTCTCGACCGGTGTCATGAACTGTTCGACCCTGTGCCCCAGGTGATCATCGTTCCACGGCATATCGCGGTTGGAGAGGAGTCCGGCCAGAATCTTGTTGCCGCGGGTTTCTTCGATGAGAATGCCGGTGATGTTGTGCCTTTGAGTGAACTCCCTGGCTTCCCGGATGGTCGCGTCGCGCGGCAGAGATAGGGGATGTTCGACGACATAGCCTTGACTTCTCTTGGTCTGGCGGACGCTCTCCGCCTGCGCCTCAATCGACATCGCGCGGTGCAGAAAGCCGATACCTCCTTCCAGGGCGAGGGTCTTTGCCATGCGCGTGCCGGTGACGCTGTCCATGTTGGCGGAAAGGACAGGCAACTCGATATCGATGTGTCTGGAGAGGCGGGATCTTAGAGAGACTTGACGCCGCGAAGCGACGACGCCGTGTTGCGGCCGGAATAGGAAGTCATCGTAAGTCTTGCCAACAAAGTCCTGTTCGAGCTTCCGGCTCATTGCGCTCCGTCATCTGAGATTCACCGTCTCGTGCGGCCGAAGAATAGCAGAGCGACAGGCGGTCCAGTGGACTCGGTGCCGGATCGCGCGTGGCGTCCTGGCGGGATTGACGCTATGCTTGCGTTTGAAACGCCCAGGCAGGACGTCCCACGACACGGCTGACCACCGCGGCAACCCCCCGCGGGCGGTCAGCCGCGCCATCTGCAAGGGAGGAAGAGCCATGAAGCACCCAATCCTCTTGGCGTTTCTCGTCTCGGTTGTTTTAGGGTTGGTTATCCCCCATTCCCTAGGGGCTCTGACCTCACCCCCGGCCGATTTCACCCTCACCGGCGAGCTCGGGGGCGACGAGGACTCGTTCGGGTGGTCGGTCGCTCCGGCCGGAGATGTGAACGGGGATACGATCCCGGACCTCATCGTCGGAGCGCCCAGCAACGACGCCATCGCCGGCTTTGCGGGCCGGGCCTATCTCTTCCACGGGCCGTTCACCGGTGACCGCAGCGCCTCCGCCGCCGACGCCATCATCTCGGCCGAGGCGTTCGGCGACAATCTCGGCATCTCGGTGGCCTCGGCGGGGGACGTGAACAGCGACGGGTTCGGCGATCTCCTCATCGGAGCGCGGGGCCAGGATGCGCCGGGGATTCAGGCGGGCCGGATCTATCTCTTCCATGGGCCGGTGAGCGGCCACCTGAGCGCGCCTCAGGCCGACGCCATGTTCTCCGGCTCGGAGTTCGAGGAGCTAGGAGGCGAGGTCGCGTCAGGCGACTTGGACGGCGATGGAGTTTCGGATCTCCTCCTCGGTGGGCCCCGCTTCGGGGGCGGATCGGACCGGGGCCGCACCTACGTATTCTACAGCCCGGTCATCGGCCAGCATTTCTCATCCGAGGCCGACGCCATCATCAATGGCGAGTTCAATGACGACAACCTTGGCCGGGCCATCGCCGCCGGCGACATCAACCACGATGGCATCGACGATCTGATCCTCGGCGCCCCCAAGTTTCCGCTCGACTTCGCCGACCCCGGCCGCGCCTATCTGTTCTACGGCCCGATCTTTGGCGAGATGAGCGCGGCCGCCGCGGATGTCGTTTTCAGGGGCGAGGCGAACAACGACATGTTCGGGACCGATGTGGCCGCCGGCGACATGAACGGCGATGGGCTCGCTGACATCATCGTCGGCGCGGATCAGCTGTTCAACGACGGCGCCGGTAAGGCCTATCTCTTCCTTGCCCCGTTCGAGTCGACCCCTATCCTCGCCGCCAACGCCAACGGCAGGCTCGTGGGCGAGGTAGCCAATGACAACTTCGGACACGCGGTGGCTTCGGCCGGTGACGTGAATGGGGACGGCAAGGACGAGGTTCTCGTCGGGGCATGGGACAGCCAGGCCGGTGCTTCCCGCGGCGGGCGGGCCTATCTCTTCTTCGGTCCGGCGGCGGGCCTGATCCCGGCCGGAGCGGCGGATCTCATCATGAGCGGCGTGATCACAGGCCTCCGCCTGGGGCAGTCGGTGGCGTCAGCCGGCGACCTGAACCAGAACGGTCGCGCCGATCTCCTGGTCGGCGGCCCGCAGTTTCTCGAGGGCGAGCCCGGGCGAGCCTTTATCTACTTGGACCATGTCGTCACGACGGGAATCGCCGGCGGCGCCCCGCCCGCGGCGGGCGGCGCCCTTCTCGCCCAGAACTTCCCCAACCCGTTCGGCCCGCGAACGGTCATCGAATACCGCCTCGACACCAGTGGCCGAGTGCGGCTCGCGATCTATGACGTGAAGGGCCGCAAGGTGCGGACCCTGGTCAACGGCGCCGAATCGGCCGGCGCGCGCACGGCGGCCTGGGATGGCCGGGACGATGGCGGGGCTCCGGTGGCTCGGGGGACGTACTTTTACCGGCTCGAGAGCGCTGGGCGCGATGAGACCCGGCGGATGGTGCTGATCCGCTAAGCCGCCTCGCGATGTTCGGCGAGACGCTCAAGCTCGGGCACCACGCGCGCGATCTCGCGTTCAAGCGCTCCGGACGCGTCGACGATTTCGGAGAGCGTGCCCTGGACCGCGAGCGTCTCGATCCGCTCGGCGGCGGTCGCCCCCGGAAGAGCGCCCAGTGTACTGAGCGATCCTCGCAGCGCATGGGCCGCCCGCTCGATCGCGCGGGCATCGAGCCGGCGGATGCCCTCGCGGAGCTCTTCGAGGCGGCGTGGTCCGTCCATCAACCAGAGCTGAGCCATCTCACGAAGCAACTCGGCGTCGTAGCAGGCATTCTCGAGCGCCAGATCAAGGTCGACCGCTGCGACGTCCGCCCGTTTTTCTCTCGGGGATGTCTCCAAATTGGAGGAGGGCTCCAGCAGCTGCTGGATCGCCGTGAAGAGCGCGTCGCCGTTGATCGGCTTCGAAACATAGGCATCCATGCCCGCTTCCAGGCATCGCTCCCTATCGCCCTTCATGGCATGTGCAGTAAGGCCGATGATCGGCAGGTGCCCACCGCGCGTGTGCTCCAGGGCGCGGATCTTGGCGGTTGCCTCGAAGCCTCCCATGATCGGCATCTGCACGTCCATGAGCGCAACATCGAAGCGCTCTCGTTCGACCACCTCGAAGGCCTTGGCGCCGTTTTCGACCGCAACCACCTCGTGTCCCCGCTTCTCGAGCATCCGGACTGCGACTAGCTGATTCACCGGACTGTCCTCGGCCACCAGGATTCGCAGCATCGGTCTACTTTCGCCGCCCTTCGGCTCCGCCGCGCGCGGCGTCACCGATCGAGTGGTCGCTCGCGCCGGCGAGTGGAGGCGGGCGGTGCCTCTTGCCAGCGCCTGGCGGATCGCCTCGATCAGATCAGCCTGGGCCACCGGCTTGATCAAATGCCCGGCCACTCCTAGCTCACGGCAGCGCGCCGCGTCTCCCAGGTGAGCGCCCGAGGTCAGCATCATAATGGTGGCCCCGGCGAGCTCGGGCGTCTCCCGGATGCGGCGCGCGACCTCAAGGCCGTCCATCCCGGGCATGTGGCCGTCGAGGATCACCAGCTCGTAGCCTTCGCCCGTCTCCAACGCCCTTGCCATCAGCGCCAGGGCGGCACGACCATCGTTGGCGGTCGAGGGGAGCATCTGCCACTGGGAAAGCATCTCCACCAGCATGCGTCGATTGGTGGCGTTGTCGTCCACGACGAGCACCCGAAGACCGTGAAGAGCGATCCCCTCGCTATGGACCGGACCCACTCCGGCCGGCGCTTGATCTGCGCGGACGGTGAAGTGGAAGTTGCTTCCGCGCCCCGGCTCGCTCTCCACCCAGATCCGACCCGACATCATCTCGACCAGTCGGGCCGAAATGGCGAGTCCGAGTCCGGTCCCGCCGAAGTGGCGCGTCGTGGACATGTCGGCTTGGGTGAAGGCCTCGAAGATCGACGCTTGTTTTTCGCGGGCGATGCCGATGCCGGTATCCGAGACGCAGACATGAAGGACGACCGCGCCTTCGGCGGAGGATTCCGTCTTGACCGTGACCACCACCTCGCCCTCGGGGGTGAACTTGATCGCGTTCCCGATCAGGTTGAGGAGGATCTGGCGCAGCCGTACGACGTCGACGATCAGTGCATCGGGCACCTCGGGCAAGACGCGGCAGACGAGTTCGAGTCCCTTCTTGTCCGCGCGTAGTGCCAGGGTCTTGAGGGTTCCATTCAGGGCGTCACGCAGGCTGCATTCCTGGGGATCCAATTCGAACTTGCCCGCGTCAATCTTTGAAAAGTCGAGAATGTCCCCGATCACAGAAAGCAGGCCGTCCGCCGACGTCTTGACGGTTTCGAGGTACTCCCGCTGCTCGCTGGTCAGCTCGGTGTCGAGAGCCAGATCGGTCATCCCGAGCACGCCGTTCAAGGGGGTGCGGATCTCGTGGCTCATGTTGGCGAGGAATTCCGACTTGAGTCGCGCCGTCTCCAGCGCCGCCTCGCGGGCGCGCACCAGCTCGGCTTCGGCCTGCTTGGGCACGGTGATGTCTTCAACGGTTCCAACGTACCCGGTGGTGGCTCCATCATCTCGGCGCAGCGCCGCCGCGCGGGAGCTCACCCAGCGCACCGTTCCGTCCGGGGACTGGAGGCGGAATTCGCGGTGGAACGACTCATTCCGCGCGGTCGCATCCTTCCAAGCGGCGATTATCTCCAGACGATCCTCCGGATGGATCGCCTGGCTCCATCCGTCGCCGAGGCTCTGATCGAGCGTGAGACCGGAGATCTCCTGCCAGCGCGGGTTGGTGTACATGCAGTGACCCCCTTCGTCAGTCTCGAAGATGCCGATAGGGGACGCCCCGCTCAGCGAGCGGAAGCGTTCCTCGCTGCTCCGGAGCTCGCGGGTGCGGTCCTGGATCTTCCGCTCCACGATCTCGTGGTTGAGCTCGAGTTGCGCGCGTTTGTCGGCAGCGTCTTGCATGTCGCGAAGACTGTGACGAATCGACACGAACAGCACACAGTCTTCAAAGATCACCCAGCCGGCGTGTTCGAGCGCGCGCCACGGGGTGGCCTTGAGGACGCCATAGACCGACTGCGGCCAGAACATGCCCCGCAGGAGGTGGTCCGCCGCGATCACGACAGACGCAGTGATGAGCACTCGCCAGTCGCGGTAGAAGGCAAGGAACGCCAGGGAGCCAAACACGTGGAAGTGAGTCTCGATCCGCCCGCCGGAAAGGTGAATGAGAAGGGCGGAAGTGAGCATCTGCGCCGCGGCGATGGCATGCCGCGTGGATGTTGCTCCGGGGCGGACGAGGGCCAAGAGAATCGGGAACGCCGAGATCACGCCGCCCAAGAAAATCGCGGCGAATACATGAATATGCACCTGGCTGTAGGGCCCGGTCCAAGTCCGGGGAGAAATCCACACCGCGGCGGCGATGCCGGCGAGCCACTGGACCGTCATGAGGCAGGCGAAGAGACGATCTGTGCGCACCCAGATCTTCTGCTGGGAGTCATCAAGCAGCAACCGGGTCCGGGCCGCCAGCGATGGGTTCTGGAGCGCGTTCACCTGGGAAGTGACGGACATGACGGACGTGACCTTTCTGCCTCGACCGAGGGCGCCGCAAGGGGGCAGCCGAACACCGGAGTCTCGGACCGTTCGGTGGGCTGGTGATCAACCAGAGACACGATGGCGTCGGCCCCTGCATTGTCGCCGGCGTGCCCGCGGCCAGCGGTAATCCCACCCTTGAACTGGAGGCGCCCTTCGGCGTCGTACACTAGAGCCTGCCCGGACGTCGCGACGCCGAACCGGCGCGCCTCGGCGCCGTCGCGATCCACGAACACGCGCACCCCCGGTATCCCCGACGCCATGTGCCACAGATCGGTCTTGGCCCAGCTCGAATCGATGCCGGGTGGAACCGCGAACAATACCCTGGCGTCGAGCCTTCCCTCGCTGCTAGCCATGATCCGTGCTAGCTCGCTCAGAGTCGCCCGCGTACATGGGCAGTGGGGATGGACTAGCACCAGGACCGTTGGGTTCCGCTTCGCCGTGGGAATCCGGGTGGAAGTCGGCCAGACGGAGGGAGGGTTCGCCGGCAGTCCGGAGCGGACCTGGAAGTCCAGGATGACCTTCATGCCTGCGCCGACGGCGACGATCCAGACGCCACTCGCAAAAGCAAGTGCGGCTCGGTTCCATTTCTTGAACACCCACGCGGGGCGCATGTGTGCTCCTTTTCGTCATTCAGCTTGGAGTTGGGACCTCCGCGCGAGGGCGTGTGGTCCCTGAGGGGTTATCGACCACCGGTCAGGAAATCGGAAGTCGCGTTTGCATCCCTCTCCACTCTGTGGTGGAGGGTGAGCGCCCGGCGGTCCGGCTCCGGGAGGGAAGGACTGGCAGGGACTCGCCCTCCGCGTCTCAACGTAGGACGATGAACTTGATCCCGGCTGAGAATTTGATCCCCGCTGAGGCTGACTCAGTGAACGAGCGACACCTTCCAGGACTCGGTCCCCTCGGCCGTGCGCAGCGCCAGGAAGTAGGCCCCTGAGGCCAGGCGGCGGCCGTCGTCGCCCCGCCCGTCCCAGCGGATCTTGTACTCCCCGGTGCCGAGCACCGCGTGCACGAGGAGGCGCACTCGCCGCCCGGCCGCGTCGTAGACCCCGACCGTCGCCTGCCCTTCGTGGCCCATGGCGAACCGGATGAGTGTGGCCGGAGTGAACGGGTTCGGAGCCACCGACAGGAGCGCGGTTGCGGCCGGCGGCGGACTGGGGGACGGGTTGGAGATTCCCGTGGGCTGGCTCGCGGGGTCGGCGGGGTCGCTGCCCGCATCCAGCTCGTCCCGATCGAGCGCGCCGTCGAGATCGCGATCGATGCCCACCCGGATTCCAGTCAGGGGCGGCAGGCCGAGCCAGGTGAGCTCGGCGCCGGGTCCAGCTCCGGCGACGAGCTCGTCGCGATCGACTCCGGCTTCGGCCGCGCGGTCCGGGCGATAGAGAGAAGTCCCGGGATCGAAGAGGAAACCGCGCTCTTCGCTGTTCCAGATTCCCTTGATCACGAGGTCGATGCTGCCGGCGCCGGCCTGCTGCTCGAGCGTGGTGATCTCCTGCACCGCCTGGACGGGGGTCAGGTCGGTGGGCGGCATGGTGAGCTGGTGGCCCACCGCCGCCGCCGTCCCGTTAGGGAAGGAGAGCAGGAAGGCTTCGACGTGTCGCTCTTCCGCAGGGCTCAACTGCAAGACCGGCTCGGCCAGGAAGAGGGCCAGGGTGGGAATGCCGCCATCGTGGGTGAAGCCGAAGCCTCGCTTGACGATCGGATTCTGGAGCGTGGGATCGAACCCGGTTTTCTCGTACATGTTGCGGGTCTGCGGCACCTTCATCACCTGTCCGCCGAAGCCGGGGAGGTTGTCGAGAGGGAAGATGAGCCCGTTCGTCCCGGTGGGCAGCGTGTGGCAGGCATCGCAGTCGAGCTGGCCTTGCACCTGGAAGATGGCCGCTCCCGTGGCTGCATTCGCGCCCGGCGGCTCGGTGGACAGGGTGTTGTCGAGGAGGACCAAGGGGTTCGGCGGATAGCGGACGGTCATGATGAAATCCGAGTACGCCTGCATGTCGGCGGGCGGCAGGAGGTCGGGTCCGCCGAGCAGAGCGACAAACGCCTCGTTGAAGGCGTTGAAGTCCTCCCGATCCCCGCGCCAGTGGAGGAAGCCCGTGTCCTCGAGACTGCGGAGGGTCAGGGTCGTCATCGGACCCTTGAGCGGATGGAAGTCGTTGACGTCGATGCCTCCGTTCTCTTCGGGAGGTGGAGCCGGCGACATCGACCCGGCAGGGTCGCCCAAGTCCCAGGCCAGGTTGTCGAAGTTGGCGAAGGGGTGGCAGCCGGCGCAGGCCGCATCCCCATGGGCGGAGAACGCCCCGGAATAGAGGAAGCGCCGTCCGCCCAGGATCACCTGGGGAGTCGGGTCCCATTGCGACTTCCCGATGGCGATCTCGCCGAGCAGCGCCCCGCTCGTAGCCCGCATGAGATGAATCCGGTTGGTGAAACGGTTGACGATGTAGAGGACGTCCCGCTCTTCATGGAGAAGGAGACCGGTCGCCCCTTCGGCGAGCGGCCGGCGCTCGAGGAGAGCGCCCTGCGCGTCCGCCACCCCCAGAAGCGCCGAGCCCTGGGCGGTGAAGAAGATCTCCTGGCCGTCGGAGCGAATGGCCATGGCTCCGGGCTGGCTCAAGCTCAGGGCGCGCTCGGAAGGCGCTCCCGGCTGGGTGTAGAGGATGTGAGCGTTGAGATGCTGGGGGATGGCCGCGCCGGTCCCGCCGGGGATTCGGGTGATGCGGTGGCGCCCGAACTGGCCTCGGAGCTTGGGCTCGAACAGGATGTGATTGAGCGCCTCGGTGTTGGTCACATAGACGTCGCCGGTCGCCGGCGCCACGGCGATGTCGAAGAGCAGCGTGCCGACGCCGGAGGTGTGGCCATCGACGGTGGGGAAGGCGTCGAGGTCGATCCGGATGACGTCCAAGTCCGCCAGACGCCAGGGCACGAGCGGTGTCCAGTCTCCTCCCTGCTCGTCGAGCCATCGGGTCCCGCTCCAGCGCACGATGACCCCGTTGTCAGGAACCGATCCGAGGTCAGGATTGAGCGGCGGGTCGAAAGGCGGGAGCTGGCCTCCCCAGGGCGCCTGGGGGTCGTGCACCAGGGCCCGGGGGACGATCGTGGTGGGGCTTCCGGATTCGAAGACCGCCACGTAGACCCGCCGGCGCACCGGGTCGTAGGCCATGGCCCGCGGATCCGAGCCGAAGATGTCGATGGACCTTGGGTCCCGAGCCGGGTTGTCGGCGTCGAAGATCTGCACTTGGTCTCTCTGGGAGACGCAAACCCAAGCCCACTGCTGGCCGGAGTCGATCGGGTCGGGCGTAAAGAGGATATCGGTCGGCTCGTCCCCAGTGCGCACCGTGGCGACCACGTTCCGGGTGTTCACATCGACGATTGCGATCGAATCGCCGAGGTGATTGACGACCCAGACGCGGTTTGCGTTCTCCACCGCCACACTCACCGGTTCGAGCCCCACCGGCACCTCGAAGGCGAGAGTCGGCTGCCCCTGGGAATCGAGATCGAAAGCGCTCAGGCGGCCGTCGGGTGTGTTCACCACATAAAGCCGGGACCAGTCGGGTGAGTGCGCAATCGGGTGGACGTGCTGCGACTCGAAGTTGACGAACTGGGCGGCAGCGGGGCCGACGACCGCGGCCGGGACGGCGAACGCGACCGCGAGGAGCCAGCATGCGGCTCCGGGGCGGGAGCGATGGCGGGAGGTGTTCATCGTGACCTCCAAGGAGACGAAAGTAGCGGGCAATACTAATGACAATCTGAATGACCAGGATACCACAATATCTTGCGTACCCCAGGCCCTACCTTGCGCAGGAAGGGTGGTCTAATCGAGCGGGGAGGCCAAGGCCCTGGCGGCGAGCGGTCTGCCTAGGCTGCGTTCGGGTCCGGCGCGTCCAGAACCTCGCGAACCCGGCGGGTGAAGACCTGGACCGAGAAGGGTTTTTGTAGGAATGCGGTGCCGCTTTCCAGGACGCCGTGGCGAACGATGGCGTCGTCGGTGTAGCCGGAGATGAAGAGCACGCGAACGCTCGGTCGCAGGGCCGAGAGCCGTTGGGCGAGCTCGCCGCCACCCATCTGCGGCATCACCACGTCGGTGATGAGCAGATGAATCGGGCCGGGGTGTTCGGTGGCGACCTCGAGCGCGTGAATCCCGTGGCGTGCATCGAGCACGGTATAGCCTTAGTCGATCAAGAGGTCGGAGACCATGCTGCGCACCGATTCTTCGTCCTCCACCAGGAGCACGGTCTCGGCGCCCGATCCGGCGGGATGCGCGGCGCCGGGTGTTGGGATGGTCTCCGGCGCCTGCTCCACCCGAGGCAAGTAGACCTTGAAAGTCGTCCCGATGGCGGGCTCGGTGTAGACCCCCAGGTGTCCTCCGCACTGCTCGACGATGCCGTATACAGTCGACAGCCCGAGCCCGGTTCCCTTGCCACGCGTCTTGGTGGTGAAGAAGGGCTCGAAAATGTGGGACAGGGTCTCCGGATCCATGCCGCATCCGGTATCACAGACCGAGACCATCACGTGGGGCCCGGGGGTTACGCCGGGGTGCTTCTGGGCGTAGTTCCGGTCGAGCGTCACACAGGCGACCTCGAGGGTGAGCCGGCCGCCTTTGGGCATGGCGTCGCGGGCGTTGACCACCATGTTCATGATGACCTGTTGAAACTGGCCGCAGTCCACCTTGACCACCGCGGGACTCTTGCATCGGATCGTGGCGAGCTCGATGTCCTCCCCGATCAGGCCTCGCAGCATACTTTCCATGCCCGCGAGCACCGTATTGACGTCGAGGATCACCGGGGCCAGCACCTCCTTGCGGCTGAACGCCAGGAGCTGGCGGGTGAGCAAGGCCCCGCGCTCCGCGGCCTTGCGGATCTCCTCGGCGTTGCGACGCAGATGATGGTCCGGCTCGAGCTTGGCGATCATCATCTCGCTGTGCCCGAGCATGGTGGCGAGCATGTTGTTGAAGTCGTGGGCCACGCCGCCTGCGAGCCGGCCGATCGCCTCCATTCGCTGTGAATGCCGGAGCTGTTCCTCAAGGCGGTGCCGGTCGGTTACATCGGTCGCCACTCCGATCACCCCCATGATCTCCCCATTCGCGTCCTTCAAAGGGGTGGAGCTGGCCTCGAACGCGAGTCTGCCGACCCGAATGACCGCATTGATCTCCTCGCCGGCGAGGGCCCTGCGGACCTCTTCGGGGATCTCGTTGGCGTCGCCGTAGAGTTCGTAGACTGAGCGCCCAACGACCGAGCCCGGCTCGACTCCCAGGGCCTCGAGGCTTTTGCCCTCCAACAGGGTGAACTTCCCGTCCCGGTCGAGGGCGAACAGCGCGATGGGCGCGTTCGCCACCACGGTGCGCAGCCGCTGCTCGGCCTTCTCGAGCGCCTCCGCGACCCGCTTGGTCTCGGTGATGTCCTGAAACTCCAACATCATGGCTTCCTGCCCCTCGAGGTCGTAGCGGGTGCCGGACACGGCCGCGAGTCGTTCCTCCCCCTCGCGCGTTCGAACCCGACATTCGTGCGTGCTCAGGGTGCCGCGCTCGAAGGCGCTGCGATACTCGCGCTCGAGGAGTCGCCACTCGGCTTCGGGGTAGAGGGCCTCGAGGGCGAGGTTGTGCAGCTCATCGGACGAGTATCCGGTCATTCGACTGGCCATCGGGTTGACGAGGAGGATCCGGCGAGTGCCCGGCTCCACCACGATGATGGCCTTGCCGCTGCGCTCGAAGAGCAGCCGATAGCGCGACTCGGATCGACGGATGACTTCCAGATCACTCAAGTCCTGGATCATGACCATAGCTTCGTGCGGACGGCCATCCGGCCCCTTGATCGGGAGTGCGCTCAGATAGAGGTCGCGCGTTCCGTATGGATCCGACTGGCGGAACTCGCTGTGCACCACCCGATTGGTCTCCAAGGCCTGCGATACTGGACACTCGCCGCAATCAGCCTGCTCGCCTTGCCCGAAGGTCGAGCACACATCGCGGCAGGAAAGACCGATCCAAGTGGTGCCCGCCTCCGGACGCGGCGGCGAGCCCATGACGCTGTTGGTCCAGCTGATGGTGCGGGAGAGATCGGTGACGAACACTCGAGCGTCAGAGCGGTGGACGATGGCAGCGAACTTCTGGCGTTCCCGATCGAGCACGCGAAGCTGCTCGTCGAGCGTGTTGAACCAGCGATACAGGGCCTTCGACTGTGCCGCCTCTTGGTGGGCCGCAAGTCTCAGGGCGACGAGCTGGAGCAAGGTGGCGATCCGACTCTGGTCTTCGCCGTCGGGGCTGGTTCGGGTAGGCGAGAAGCAGACCGCGGCCCGGGTGGCGCCGCTGGCCGCCGCGAGCCGCACGCGCGGGGCCATGGCGGCCGCACCCTGGTCCGGCGCCACGATCGCCTCGCGGTTTTGCAGCGCTGCTTTGGCCGCGACATAGAATGCAGTGCGAACCGCTGACGGCACGTTCGCCGGCGCCAGGCTCCAAAACTCGCCCTCGATCTCCTTGCCGTCGAAGGAGAACAGCACCGCGGCTTCGGCATTCGCCGCCGACGCGAGCTCCCGCACCGCCCGATCCATGGCCGCCTCCAGCGATCCCTCGCTGAGGATCGAGAGCAGCTCGGCAGGAGGTTCGAGTTGACGGTGGAGCATCGGTTCGGCGGCCATCGGACGTCTACTCTACCGAGGGGATTCGGCGACGCCTCGCGAGGCGTAGGCCCGCGCCAGCCAGTCGGCCACCTCCTGGACCTTCGCCACCGCATGGTCGTCGAACGCCGCCACCTGATGGCTGTCGACGTCGATCTGCGCGTGGATCTTGTCGCCGGAGCGGATGAGCACCACCAGCTCCGACCGGGTCTCGCTGCTGCAGGCGAGGTAGTTTGAGATCAGCCTGACGTCGGGGATGTTCATGTTGCGCTTCTCGGCCACCGCGGTGCCGCAGACGCCGCGGCCGACGCCGATGAACACGTGGTCCGTGGGCGCGCCCACGAACGGCCCCAGGCGCAGCACGTCGTCCGGGAATAGCTCGTAGATGCCTGTCCAGTGAAACCGTGGATCCGACTCGTGAAGCCCCTGCACCGCGGCGTCGAGCAGGGTCTCGAAGGTCGCCCCCTTGGCAGATAGAGTCTCGAGTCGGGCGATCAGATCGTCCGCATGCATGGGCGCTCCGGGAAATGGCAAGGACCCTTGCCGGCGCCTCAGGCGAGGCCGGTCAACACCTCTCCACTCATCGGCCACCAGGACCGGGGTCTTGACCGGCAGTCTTCGGGCCGTGGGCCACCATCATCCCCGGGCGAGGCAAGAGAGGGGCCGGCCGGCCTCGGCGCTAGCGGACGAGCACCATGCGCCGCTTCTGGTCGATTCCTCGAGCCGTAAGCCGGTAGTAGTAGGTGCCGCTCGCCACCTCGACGCCGCGCTGGTCGCGACCGTCCCAGACGTCCAGATGAATCCCGGCCGGGAGCGCTCGATCGATCAGCCTCCGCACGACGGCGCCCTGCACGTCGTAGATGGTGAGCCGAGCCCGGGAGTCAGATGGCAATTCGTAGCGGATCGCGGTCTGAGCATTGAAGGGGTTCGGGGTGTTGTGGACCGGCATGATCGGGCCGGAGGGAGCCTCGGCTCCGTCCACACCTGTGATC
>Ga0184637_10000715_pt1 | contig 23943 bp, 19 predicted proteins | sample PLM3_127_b2_FD_133143 | JGI IMG/M metagenome (GOLD analysis project Ga0184637, IMG submission 133143) | Groundwater sediment microbial communities from an aquifer in East River, Colorado, USA - PLM3_127_b2 | ecosystem: Environmental > Terrestrial > Soil > Riparian zone | place: USA: East River... | reverse complement strand
CTGAGTCGCGATATCAACATTCACAACCACGGCCACAAGGTGGCGGTGGAGAGTGACGGCGGACCGCTCGACGTCATTCGCCCCGGTGAGTCACGGACCTACGTCTACCCCAACGACCAGCTAGCCTCGACCTTCTGGTACCACGACCACACCAAGGGGAACGCGGAGGCCGTCTACCGCGGCCTGGCCGGCTTCTACCTGATCACGGATCCAGCGGAGGACGCCCTCAACCTCCCCTCCGGCGCGTACGACATCCCGCTGATGCTCCAGGACCGGACCCTGGATGCGGAGAACCGGCTCAGCTACGAGCTGAATGAGAAGACAATCGAGGAAGGCGTCTTCGGAGACACGCTCTTCGTCAATGGGGTCGCCACACCGTATCTGGAGGTGGCCAACCGCAAGTACCGCTTCCGCTTGCTGGGGGCGGCGAACCGGCGACCTTTCGGACTGAGGCTCGGGGACGGGGATCCGATGATGGTCATCGGGTCAGATGGCGGGCTGCTCGAGGCGCCCGTTACCCAGGATGGTTTCGGCATCTTCAACGGCGAGCGATTCGACGTGATCATCGACTTCTCGCGCTACCCGGTGGGGAGCTCGGTAGTCCTGCACAACGTCCGCACGGAAGACCGCGGCCGGGCCTTCCCGTATCTGCTGCCCGATGTCATGCGGTTCGACATTGTTCGGAACGAGCCGGATCCCAGCGATGTCCCACCCCGGCTCGCCTCCGTGGATCGCCTGCAACCCGGCGATGCGGTGATGACGCGAAGATTCGTTCTGGATTGGACCGACGGTCACTGGACGATCAACGGCCTGACGTACGATCCCGCGCGCATCGACGCGGATCCTCGGCTGGGCACGACCGAGATCTGGGAGTTCGAGAATCGCTCGGACCAGCCCCATGATGTGCACCTGCATCTGGTGCAGTTTCAGGTCCTGGAATTCAGTGGCCGGCCCCCGCCCCCATTCCGCATGGGGTGGAAGGACACGCAACGCGTTTCCGCTCACGAGACCAACCCGCTTATCGTGCCGTTCGAAGGCTACAGCGGCGTCTACGTGTTCCACTGTCACATACTGGAGCACGCCGAGCACATGATGATGGGTCAGTTCGAGGTCGTTCCGGCCGAAGGTCCTGGAACCTCCGCCACACAGCCCAGTTCCCATTTGGGACATAGGGGCCTCAAAGCCCTAACGAATAGAACTATTGCAGGCATACCAGGGGAATGAATTCAGCTTAGGTCAACGCATCCGCCTGAGCTTGCACTTGCAGTCTACGGTGGTACGATTCCGCCGAATGGGGACTTGAAAGGAGGGCATCTCATGATCGACGACCAGCGGCCAGGCACGATCTACTGGATCGATCACTACGTCGTCGGCACGGACGACGTGGACCGCTTCATCGACTTCCACGAGAAGGTGCTCGGCGCCAGGACCTACCCCACGTCGGAGGAGCGGAAGCGCGACGTCGGGATCTTCCAGGACGTCGGAGCGGGCTGCTGCCACCACGGCGGGTTCACGCAGAAGGTGCCGCTGCCATCGAGTCCGGGCCTTGGCAAGGGTCGGCCCCGGCACGGCTTCTTCATCCGCTCGGAGGACATCGAGGAGCACCTGCGGCGGCTGGATAAGTTCGACGTGCCGCACACGGACCCCGTCCGCACATCGGCGGAGGGCGACGAAGGCACGGCGATTTACTGGGAAGACCCGGACATGAATCAATACGAGTTCTGGGCGCCGACCCGGCTGCCCGACGGCGCGATGGAGAACGTCGGGCCGTTGAAGATCGGGCGGATCAGTCACGGCGTCTTCGAGTCGCGCGATCTGCAGCGCACCGCCGACTTCTTCAGCCGTTACTGCGCGCTCGACCCGATCTCCAGCTCCGACATCCCGTCCGACACGCTCGTGCTGCCGCTGGCGGCGGGCGGGCGGCTCGTCTTCAAGACGGTCGACACGCTGGGCGAGCGCACCAGCGGCCGAGGCGTGTATCGGGCGCTTCATGACGCTCTGGTCGTGCGGGACGAGGACTTCTTCCCGAACTACGAGCGGATATGGGCCGAGCTTCCCGAGTGGGAGTTCGACGAGCGCAAGGACAAGCCCGCCGCCGACGCGGTGGACCTGCCCGCGCGCACGGTCCTCCACGGCAGCCCGGCGGGACGCAAGTGGAAGGAGATTTACGGGCGCGGCGACGACTGGTACGACCCGGACACGAACGGCTTCCACTTCTTCGGTGGCGAGGGCCAGAACGACTCGATGACGTCGTACGAGCCCCACTCCATGGACGTCCACATCGGGCGGTACATGGAAGCGCACGGGATCAAGGATGAGGGTCGGCGAGGCCGCGCCTAACAAGGAGGTCCCATGCGAGCAACCGCGATTTCCACACTCATGGCGCTCATCACCGTCCTGGCCGCATGCGCGCCGGCCGCGAGCCGGGCGCCAGGCGACTCGCCCGGCGGGGCGCAGGCGCCGGGGGCGGCGCCGAAGAGCCTGACGATCGCTCTCCAGAACGAGCCCAGAGCCCTGATGACGATCATGGGCGGAGACGCGGGCGGCGGGCCCGCGGCGCAGATGCGCCTGGCGATCCACCAGCAGCTCGCGATGTACGACGACCGCGGCCAGCCCTACGCGATGCTCGCAACCGACCTTCCGTCGCAATCGAAGGGCACGTGGGTACTGCGGCCCGACGGCTCGATGCAGACCACCTACAAGCTCAGGCCGGACATCGTGTGGCACGACGGGACGCCACTTACGGCGGGCGACTTTGCGTTCGCCTACGCGGTCACGATGGATTCCGAGCTGCCCATCATGAGCCGGACGGTGGCCAACCAGATTGCGCGGATCGACGCGCCGGACGATGCGACGATCGTTGTCGACTGGTCCAGGCCATATCCCCTAGCAGACGTCATCGCCCAGGAGGACCTCGGCCCGCTCCCTGCGCATCTGCTGAAGAGCACGTACGAAACAGACAAGGAGCAATTCCAGCGAATGACGTTCTGGGGCCGCGACTTCGTCGGCGTGGGTCCATACCGCGTGGCCGAGTGGGAGCTGGGGAGCCACGTCGTTGTACGTGCCTTCGACCGGTTCTACGGGCCGCGACCGAAGATCGACACGCTGACATTCCGCTTCATGCCCGACGAGTCGACCGTGGTGGCCAACCTGCTCACCGGGACCGTCGACGGCGGGTTTCGATCGCTCGATTTCAACAAGGTGATGTTCATCAAGGAGGAATGGGAGCGAGCGGGCCGCAAACCGCTGACGCTCGTTCAGCCGACGTACTGGCGCGAGATGGAGGTCCAGTACCGGCCCGAGCTCACCCGGCCGACCGAGATCACGGACGTTCGCGTCCGACGCGCGCTGCTGCAGGCGATCGATCGCAAGACGATGGCAGATGCCATCTATTTCGGACAGGCGCCCGTAGCGGACACATTCATCCCGCCTGATGACATCAAGTGGGATTCTGTGAAGGACGCGGTGGTCTCTTACCCGTACGATCCGCGGCGGGCGGTCGAGGCGCTGGGCGCCGTCGGCTGGCGGCGAGCGCCCGATGGGAACATCGTCAACGCTGCCGGCGAGCACGTCGTCCTCCCTATCTGGACCACGGCGGGCGGGCAGTGGGAGGCGGAGATCGCCATTACCGCCGACAACTGGCGCTCGATCGGCTTCGGCGTCGACGAGTACGTCATCCCTGGCGCCCAGTCCCGCGATCGGGAGCTGCGATCCCGGTTCCCCGGCTTCTCGAGCACCCCGGTTCCGTTCGATTTCGTCCGGCAGGTGACCTCCTTCTACGGGCCCGAGTGTCCCACCGAGCGGACCCGGTGGGCGGGCGACAACCGGGGCTGCTACCAGAACCCGACGATGGACCGCATCGCGAACGGGCTGTTAACGACGGTCGATACCGCCGAGCAGGGCCGCCTGTGGCGTGAGATGGTGCGGTTCCAGGGAGAGGAGCTGCCCGGGCTGCCGCTCTACTTCTACGTGCAGGGCATCATCTTCCGCGAGGGCGTCAGCGGCATAAAAGGCGAGAACCGGCCCACGATCAGCGTGACGTGGAACGTTACCGAGTGGGACGTCAGGTAGAGGTAGGAGGCCGATATGGCAGATAAGACCGACTTCGGCTTTCAGGTGTTCGCGGCGAGGCCGAAGCCCATCGAGAGCGGGAAATCACACGAGTTCCTGGCGCGCAGCGACATCCTCAACGGGTCGGTCCATGTAATCGCCGCCGGCGGCGAGAACAACCTGCACGCGCACACGGGATCGGACGAGATCTGGTTCGTGCTGGAGGGTAAGGCGAAGTTCTACACGGAAGAGGACCGCGAGGTTGCCACGCTGCAGCGCCACGACGGCCTGCTGATCCCGCGGGGCGCACCGTACTGGTTCGAGAGCGTCGGCAGCGAGCAGCTGGTCATCCTCCGATTCGGCGCCAAAGCCGCCGGCGTCGAGGACAAGCGCATCGACTACACCCCGCCGTCGGACACCATTCGAGACTTGCTGGCGACCCTACCCCGCGATTGAGGGCCGACAACACGGCTACAGATCGATCTTCGGATCGAAGGGCGCCACCTCGCCCCGATCGATTGCCGCGAGGCGCTCGGCGGGTAATGGATAGTTCCAGATCTCGTTCCGCACGCGCAGGTGCTAGGCCATGTAGGCGCGGAGCCACCGCGTTGCCGTGGCAACATCCTCGTCCGACTTGATCCACTCTCTGGCGAAGCCGTGGACGCGGGCGCGCCCATGGTGGATCTCGTCCTGCAAGATGCGACGCATCGCGGCCGCCAGCCGCTCGCGGAACTCATCGCCGGTTAGGCGCATGCACTCGACGTACGCGCCGCCTCCGCCACCTTCGCTAAGGCGCGAGATCGACCCGCCGAGCTCGTACCCGAGCGCAGCGACGAGAGCTCGGCTCACCTCCATCTGGCGGTTCGCCTCCGGCAGCAGTGGGTTCGTCCCCTTCGTCTCGCCCTGCCCGGGGACCCAGCGGGCGTACACCTCGTAGCGCAGCGCCTCCTCCGCGCTCAGCTTCCGGCCCGCGACCCACTCCGCGAGATCGGCTAGAGGCGACATAAACGGCATTCTCGGACAGGCGGGCACGGAGGGCCCGACCCGAGACTGGGGCATCTGCGTGATTCAGCTATTTTTTAGCTTGGCCCATGGTCGGGACCGCACCAATCTGTTGCATCCTGCCGAGGTCATCAGCAGCACGCCAGCGGTCCACAATCCGCCCATCGACGACGCGAAAAGTAGCGATGCCCATTATCGTGACCTTCCTGCCGGTCGGGGGTACCCCCATGAAGACTCCATTGTGAGTTCCCCGCATCGTCCAGCGGGTAACGACTTTATCGTCTTCCGCAACCTGGTCCTCAATAGTGAAGTGGATATCCGGGAACCCCGTGCGAAGTACAACAAAGCCCTGCTTTGCGCCCTCGAAGCCTGGGAGCTGCCCCGGCAACGGGTTGTGGTCCACAGTGTTGGGAGCAAACAATTCATCCACAGCAGCAAGATTTCCCTGGTTCAGGACCTCCTCGTAGACGCGACGAGCGATGGTCTTGTTCTCTTCAATTGACACGTACCCCTCCTCGGAGCCTCTAGGATCGTGTAGTGCTCCGTCTCCTCGGCGATATGCGCGAGGTAGTCCGCAAAGTCGTGGCGGTCGACGCTGACCTCGAGCTGATCGAACATCTCGGCTGCGGCGCGCAGACGGTTCGCGGCCTGGATCTCGCGGCCCATCTGGCGCAGCAGCACGTCGAGGTGCTCGTCGGGCGTGTGCTCACGCTGGAAATACGCGCGCACCACCTCCGCTTCGCCTGCCGGTACTGCGCGATGACGGCATTCAGCTCCGCCTCGGCCCGCTTCGCTAGCTCGGTGGTTTGCTCCTGAGACGTCAGCATGCGCATCCCCCTCGTTCGCACTATCATCAGAGCTTGTGAAGAATTGCTCTTGATCAGAATTCGCCACACAATGTTAGCGATGTGCGGCAACAGGAGGCGCCATGCTCTCAAAGGAAGATAACGAGCTCCTCTGTCGGGTCGGCCCCGGCACGCCGATGGGCGACCTCATGCGACAGTACTGGATCCCCGCGTTCGTCTCATCGGAGCTGGAAGTCGATGGCTGGACCCGACGCGTGCGGCTGCTCGGCGAAGACCTGATCGCCTTCCGCGACACCCAGGGCCGGGTGGGGGTCGTCGACGAGAATTGCCCGCATCGCGGCTCCTCGATGATCTTTGCCCGCAACGAGGGCCGCGGAGTCCGCTGCGCCTACCACGGCTGGAAGTACGACTACACGGGCGCCTGTGTCGACATGCCGAGCGAGGGCGAGCAGAGCAACTTCAAGAACAAGGTGCGGATCAAGGCGTACAAGACGCAGGAGCGCAACGGCATCGTCTGGGTCTACATGGGGCCACGCGCGGATCCGCCTCCGCTGCCCGACATGGAGGTCAACATGGGCCTCCAGCCCTGGGGCGACGCCGTGCCCTTCAAGTACGTCCGCCAGTGCAACTGGGCGCAGGCGCTGGAGGGCGACATCGACACGGTCCACATCAACTTCCTCCACACGCGGCTGGATGGCCAGTTCAGGACCGAGGGCAACACCCTGCACCAGGCGGACCCGAACCCGTTCCTCGAGATCGTGAATACGGACTACGGCTACTTCTACGGGGCGCGTCGAGATACCGGCGACCAGTACTACTGGCGCATCACCCAGTTCGTCATGCCCTTCTACACGATGGTGACGGGTCCCGGCGGCAAGGTGTGGATGCCCATCGACGACAACAACACGTTGATCATGGAGTGGCGGCCGGCGCGCAAGGCCGACATGCCGCGCGACTACGACGACACGGCGAGCATGCTGACCGGCCGCCAGCCGTGGGGCTACAAGCCCGACGACGAGATGATCCCCTGGGGCAACTGGCGCCTGAAGGCCGACGTCGACAACGCATGGATGCGCGACCACTCGTTGGAGAAGGACAAGCTCTACGTCGGCATCTACTCGAACCCGCTCCAGGACTCGGCCGTGCAGGTCACGATGGGCTCGATGTTCGACCGCACCAAGGAGCACCTCGGAACGACAGACAAGGCGATCATCGCCTTCCGGCGAATCATGATCGAGGCGGCGAAGACGTTTCGCGAGCACGGCCAGCTACCACCCACCGTGGACAACGCCGCCCTGTATCGGGTTCGCGGCACCGCGTGCCGCTTGCCGAAAGACGTGAGCTGGATCGAGGGGACCGCGCTGTGGCGCGCGGCGTTCTCCGAGGGCCCTCCGTCCGAGTACGCCGTGCGCCTCTACGACCGCGACGTCTCCGACGCGGGGTCAATGGCACCGGTCGAATAGTGCAATACCGAGAAGTCGGCAACACCGGCGTCCACATCTCGGAGATCGGCTTCGGGACCGGCGGCAACGCCGGCCTGATGGTGAAAGGCTCGCCTAAGGACCAGCTCAAGGCCATCGAGTGCGCCATTGAGCTCGGCATCAACTACTTCGACGCCGCGCCCGACTACGGCAGCGGCGTCTCCGAGACGAACCTCGGCAAGGCGCTCCGCGAGCTTGGGGTGCGACCGATCATCACGACGAAGGTCGAGGTGCGGGAGGCGAACCTGGGCGACATCGCGAGCCACGTCGAGCGGTCAGTCGAGGCGAGTCTCGAGCGGCTTGGCGTCGATTATGTCGACTTCGTTCAGATCCACAACGGGCCCGTCGGTACGCGCCCCAACCTGGAGGGACGCGACTACCGCATCCTCTGGATCGAGGACTTCCTGGGTCGCAACGGCGCCCTCGAAGGCCTGGAGCGGATCAGGCGCGCGGGGAAGACGCGGTTCGTCGGCTTCTGCTGTCGTGGAGACGATGGCGGGCCCGTGCGCCAGCTGATCGACACCGGCCAGTTCCACATCATGAACGTCGTCTACCACCTGCTGAACCCGACCGCTGCGATGCCGCGACCCCGCGGCATGGACGTGGCGCCCGATTTCGGTGAGGTCATCCCCTACGGCCATGAGCACGGCGTCGGCGCGGCGCTGTACAGCCCGCTCGCGGGCGGGCTGTTGACGGACAACATCGCGGGGGGCGGCGAGCCCCACCCTCTGGCGGCCGCCGAGCGCCGCGAGCAGCGCATGGCGCAGGTCGGTCGCGCCAGCGCGTTCCGCTTCCTTTCTAAAGGAAGCGGGCAGTCGCTCGCTCAAGCGGCGCTGCGATTCAACCTCATGGAACCGGGCGTAACCACGGTCCTCGGTGGCTTCTCGGAGGCGCAACAGGTGGAGGAGAACGCGGCCGCCTCCGGCGCTGGGCCACTCACCGCCGAGGAGATGGCACGCGTCGAGATGGTGTGGCGCGCGAGCTAGCAGGTCCCGGCACGCGAAATACCGCGTCCGTAGACTGATGGACGCCGCCCGGCGCCTGGGCGAGCGCTTTGAACGGCCGCCCTACCCGACGAGTGCGAGGAGGAAACGACGTACAGTCAGGACTTGAACTCCCTCGGTCGCCAGGAACTTCATCAGGTCCCAGTCTGATTTGAGGGCATCGTCGCGCGTCACAAGCGCATCCGCTCGACCGTTCCGTGCAGTCTCGATCACGATGTCGTCATCCGGATCTCGACAGAGTTGATTTGGCCCGTGACGGAAACCACCTCACCTCGCTCACGGAGGAGCGCCGTCAATTCCGCGGCGTCGGACTTGTTTAAGCGGTATCGCTCGGCAATGCGGGGGCGTGCAAGCACCTCCGTGAGCTCGACCAGAAGAGGCTCGCTGGAGATGAGCGTAAAGCGCCGATCTGCGAGGGCATGACGTACACCAGCAGGGCCTCCAACGGGGTTTAGGAGCGCCGAGACCCAGACGTTGGTATCAACTACCGCGCGCACGGGTCGCCGTTCGGACGTCGCGGCGTTCCTGGCGCACCTCTTCGCGCGCTGCGGTGATGTCGGACTCGACTTGCTCGGAGCTTATGTCCTTGGGCACGCGGCTCTGGACCCGTTGGACAAGGGCGTCGAACCGCTCGCCCCAGTCGCCCCGTTCGCTAAACCGCCGCGCAAGAAATTCGTCTACGGCGCGACGTACAAGAATGGCCAAGCTCTGTTGCTGCTCAGCCGCCAGATGCTTCAACGCGCGGAGCTGATCGTCATCGAGGTAGATGTTGGTGCGCCGCATAACGCATCTCCGAGGCTAGTCGAAGAGATTGTACATCGTGATGTATAGACCAGCTCTAGCTCGGTCCTCGCGATCCCCAGAAGGCTCATCATGCACGCTGGCTTTGTACTACCAAGCTTTAGTACTACAAGGCTTTTGTAGCACAAGTCTTTTGGAGTAGAAGGACTCTGTGGTCTTGCGGCTCTGGGGATGGCCGAGGCACGCTTCCGCCGTGCCGAGTGACCCCAAGTTGGGGGGATAACTGGAAACGTGTCGAATTCGGCGGTACTCTCAACACCGACCGGCGCCCCGTTCGATGTAGAGGACCGACACAGTGGCCGACGTATCATCCCGGTTGTCCACGCAGGAACGCGATCGCCGCTATGCCCTGTTGCGCGAGGGTTTGCGCGAGCGCGGCGTGGGCTGCGCTGTCGTGGCCAGCAGCAACGTCTTCTATCTGACCAATGGCCTGCCGGGCGAACGCCACGCGATCCTGCCCACTAAAAACGAGCCCTTGATGGTTGCCATGCACGACCGAAATGTGGTGGACCTGCCGCCCGAGGGACTCGCCGAGATCCAGCGCTGGGTGCAGGACGTGCGCCCGGGCAACGACGCCTCACCCCTCGTCGACCGGATCCGCGAGCTTCGGCTCGACAACGGCGTGATCGGGTTGACGAGCTCGACGATCGGCTATGGCGGCATGAGCCACGGCATTTGCTCGCGGCTTCAAGCGGCCTTCCCGTCGGCGCGCTTCGTCGACGTGTCCGACGTCTTCGCCGCGGCTCGGGCGATCAAGAGCGAGGAAGAGATCGCGCTCATCGAGCGGGCCAATCAGATCTTCGAAACCGGCGCTGAGGCTGTGCGAGCGCACGTGCGACCCGGCATGCTGGGCGTGCGCGCGATTCACGAGGGCACGCGAGCGATGTGGGATGCCGGCGGAGACCTCAGCTCGACCCTCGGCATTAGCTGCTGGCCGGTCCCCAAGCGGAATCACGTCCTTCAGCAGATCAGCCTGGACCGGACGATCGAGCCAGGCGACGTCGCGATTCTGACCGGGTGGGCTAAGTACGGTGGCTATACCGGGCATAGCGATCAGGTCCTCTGCTTCGGTCCTTCAAAGGCGCTCCATCGCGACATGCTGGAGGCTGTCCGGTTCGTGAGAGACGCCATGTTGCGCGAGGTGAAGCCAGGGGCGACCCAGCACCAACTGGCCGGGGCGTACCAGAGCGCGTGTCGCGAGACGGCCTTCCTCCCATCGACCCAGACGCAGATCCATCAATACGGCATCGACGGGACGGAGCATCCGGGACGCGCGTTCGCCGTCGCGGGCACAAAGGGCGACTTCGTGCTCGTTAGCTGGATGGTCTACAGCATCGCTCCTGCCGTCCAGGTGTCGGCCGGGGAGGACACGATCATCGGCGGCACGACGGTGGTCGTAACCCGCGAGGGCTACCGCGAGCTGGGTGGCGGTCGGCTGGAGCTGCTCTCAACCGCGACATAGCCCTGAGGACGAGCCCCATCCCAAATTGGAGGGGGCGCACAGAAAGCCTTCGGCAACGAGGAGTTCGACCAGCGGAGCGGAAGGAGGCAGCCATGACCCGTCGATATCAATTGGCGTTCCTCATCGTGGCGGCGGTAACGCTCGCGGCTTGCGCACCGCCGGGTCGCCAGGCCTCCAGCACCACGCCCGCGGGGGCCCAGGGCGAAGCGTCGAATCGGCCGCTCGTGATCGCCATGCACGTCGAGCCGACCACCGTCGCGGGCCGGCCTATCGTCACCAGCGGCCTGACGCCCGCTGCCCCGACGATGATCTTCAACGCCTGGCTCGTGGTGGCCGACGGCCAGAACGTGCCGCGGCCGCAGCTGGCCGAAAAGCTCCCCGAGCTGAACACCGACGACTGGCGCGTCTTCCCCGACGGCCAGATGGAGACGACGTATCGACTCCGGCCGGGCGTTACCTGGCACGATGGCACCCCGCTCGTGGCAGCAGACTTCATCTTTGGCTGGCAGGTGTTCACCTGGTCGGACCTGGGCGTTCCGAATGACGCGCCTATCCGCTTCGTCAGGGAAATCACCGCGTCCGACGAGAGGACGGTCCTCATCCACTGGAAGCAACCGTTCGGCGAAGCCGGCGCGTTAGGAACAACGCGATACGGCACTATCCCGCCGATGCCGCGGCACCTGCTCGAGACGAAGTTCCGAGCGGGCGACTCGCAGGCGTTCGTGAACGACCCGTACTGGACGACACAGTTCGTCGGCGCCGGCCCGTATCGCGTCGACCGCTGGGAGCCGGGCGCGTTCATCCAGGGATCGGCCTTCCCCGGATTCGTGGAGGGCACACCGCGTATCTCACAGATCCGGCTGGTTTTCCTCAGCGATGCAAACGCGGCGGTGGCGAACCTTCTTGCCGGCGAGATCCACATCGCCGCCGAGGAGGCGATCGGGTTCGACCAGGGAATCGTCCTGCGGAAGCAATGGGAGTCGACGGGCGCAGGCGTGGTGCTCCTAACCCCGAACAAGTCCCGCTTCATCCAGATCCAGTTCAAGAACGACTTCGTGAACCCCCGCGCGGTAACGGACCTCCGCGTGCGGCGCGCGCTGCTCCAGGCCGTCGACCGCGAGGCGTTATCCGGCGCCATCCTGGACGGCGACGTCTCGGTGGCGCACACCATCGCCGGGCCCGTCGAGGAGTACTTCCCAGACCTGGACCGCGGGCTCACGAAATACCCGTTCAGCACGCGCGAAGCCGAGAACCTGCTGTCCCAGGCCGGGTTCAACAAAGGCGGCGATGGGTTCTTCGCCGACGCCAGCGGCCAACGACTCGCGATGGAGCTAAGGGCTTTCGCGGCGGACCCGGGGCCTCAGGAGGCGGCGATCCTATCGGACATGTGGAAGAAGCTCGGCATCGACATGCCGACGTACGTGATTCCGGCGGCACAGTCGCAGAACCTGGAGCAGGTCTCCGCGTATCCCGCTCTGCGCATCGAGCAGACCGGCCTCACGGGGACGACCGCCGTGAACAAGATCTACGGTGGCGCGGTTGCGCTGCCTGAGAACCGGTGGGGCGGCGTGAACCGCGGCGGCTGGATCAACCCCGAGTACGACCGCACCTTCGACCTGTTCGTCAGCTCACTGGATCGTGGCGAACGTAACCGCGCGGCGATCGATGGCCTGAAGATCGCCAGCGTGGAGCTGCCGGTGCTGCCGCTCTACTACCTATCGCTCGCGGCGGCCTTCACATCCTCGCTGCGCGGCCCGACCGGCGGGTACAACGGCGACACCGCCTGGGACAACGTCCCCCAGTGGTACTGGGTGTCTTGACTAGGTGTTGAGGCGGCTCGGCATAGCCGAGCGCGCCACATCGCCGAAGGGGACGTCTCGGGCTCGAAGCTCAGCGAGCGAGACGACCTGATAGGCCTCGGGACGCCAGGGCTCGATCGGCTCCTGCCCGCGATCGAGGGCCTGCACAGCGTCGAGTAGGCGACGCCGCATGGCGATGACCGCCGTGTCGCTCGCGCCGAGATGCTCCTTCGCGCGATCCGAGATCGGGCCGCGCTGGTCCTCCTGGACCGCCACATCCTCCTCGCGGATGCCGCGCATGCCCGTGAAGTTCTGCGTCCGCTGCCGCTCCCGGTCGATCAGGTAATCATTGTCCCGCTGGGCGATCGTCTCGAAGGTCCGCGGATCGACCTCTGCGTAGATACCCCGCCACGACTCGATCCGGCGGACGTGCTCCTCGGCAAGCGGCACGTCCGGGTGCCAGGTCACGGTGAAGCCGACCATGTTCGTGTCGTCCACGGGCACCGCGGCCGTGAAGCTGATGGGCGACCCCGGCTCGCTGGGGATGAGGGTGTAGGACGGCATCAGGAACTGGGTGAGCCGCCAGTAATACTGGTCCTCATCCCAGTTGCGACGCGCGCCGATCGCCAGGCCGTATTCAGTCTCCTGCACCATGAACACGGGCGCCGAGTCGTGTGCCCGCGAGAGCAGGTTCTGGCCCGAGACCGATCCTTCGAACGTCTCTGGGCGGAACTCGCGATGCAGGAAAGAGACGTGGCTGGAGTCGACCTCTCCCTCGACGTTCTGTAAGTAGTTGTTGTGCTGGAAGCGCTTATGTACGTAGACGTAGCTTTCGGGCACGAGGGTCCAGCCGAGCTGGGGGAGCTCCGGGATGCGCTCGCCGGGCCCCATGTACGCCCAGATGATGCCGCCGGCCTCGCGCGCGGGGTAGGCAGTCTGGCGGATCTTGTCTTTGAAGCGGCGAGGCGCCGCTCCCACAGGGGTGGCCTCATCATCCGCATCTGCTCCAGCTTGATCCCCAGCAAGTGGTTCGGGCTCGTTCGGCATATCGACGCAGCGCCCCGTGACGTCGTACTTCCAGCCGTGATAGACGCAGCGCAGCCCGTTCTCTTCGTTGCGCGCGAAGAACAGCGAGGCGCCGCGATGTGCACAGTACTGCTCGAGGAGGCCGACTCGTCCCGCGGAGTCGCGGAAGGCGACCAGGTTCTCGGAAAGGATCCGCAGCCGGATCGGCGGGCAGTCCGGGCCGGGAAGCTCGCTCGAGAGGGCGATCGGCAGCCAGAAACGGCGGAAGAGCTCGCCCATCGGCGTGCCGGGGCCGGTGCGACAGATGAGCTGGTTTTCTTCTACGGTGAGCATGCTGAACCTCCATCAGGGAGGGTGTCAGAGTCTCTGGTTGGCACTGCGAGTATACGAGTCGGGCTGGAGTATGATCGGCGTACCCCAAGACGCGACAACGTAGCCCAGCGACCCGCAATTCTGAGCCGCGAGGCTGAAAGCCGAGGGCGGTGAATTGCGAACTTTCAAAGGAGATTGGTGAATGATCCTCATCACCGGAGGCCTCGGCTTCATCGGCCTCCACGCGGCCCGCGCGTTCCTCGACGCGGGCGAGAGCGTCGTGCTCACCCGCTATCGGTCGTCCGCGGTGCCCGATTTCCTCAAGGACGAGGTGGGCAAACGTGTCTTCATCGAACCGGTGGACCTGAACAGCCCGTACCTCCTGATGGATGCCATTCGGAAGCACAAGCCTTCTGCTATATGCGATCTCTTCGTGCCGCGCCGCGGGACATTGCCCGCTGGCGAGGACTACCGGGTGAAAATGGACGGCTTCCTCCACGTCTTGGAGGCCGCCCGCCTGAATGACGTGCCCCGAGTCTCGCATGCCAGCTCGCTGGCCGTTTACGGCAGCATGCGCGAGGGCCCCTACGACGAGGCAATGCCACTACCGATGACATCTCGTAGCGAGACCGAGGCCTTCAAGAAGGCGGAAGAGATCCTGGGGAACTACTACGCCGGCGAGACCGGCCTCGACATCGTCTTCCTTCGGATCGGCAACATCTACGGGCCGCTGTATCTGCGCGAGAACCGCATGAATACCCGGATGATCAAGGCAGCCATGACGGGAACGAAGGCCGCGTGGGAGGGCGTGCTCGGGGGGCCGCCGTACGCCGAGGACCAGAACGATGCTCTTTACGTCAAGGATGGAGCGCGAGCGATCCAGATGCTCACCATGGCGCGGAACCTGCCGAGCCAGGCGTACAACATCGGCGGCGGCTCGGCGGTCACCAACCAGCAACTCGCCGACGCCATCAAGAGGATCTACCCGGAAGCCGACATCGACCCCCTACCCGGCAAGCCGCCGAAGGGCCGCTCCTACATCAACATGGACATCAGTCGGATCAAGCAGGACGTCGGTTGGGAGGCCGAGTATGACATCAACCGCGGCATGGCCGAGTGGATCGACTGGCTGAAGACGCACCCGGAGTAGGGACCTACTTGCCGTTCAGCTCCGGCGCCGGCCCGGCGACCGCGTCCAGGTGCAGGAAGTCGATCAGGTTCTGGCAGAGCATCTTCCGCTGCTCGTCCGCGGGGACGCCGTCCATCTGGCGCGCTAGGTGCTTGCGTGATTCCGGCCAGCGCGTCGGGTAGTGAGGGAAGTCGCCGCCCCAGATGATCTTGTCGACGCCCAGCCAGTGCCGCAGCTCGAGGCCGACCCGGTCCTCGTAGAAGCCCCAGTAGGCGTGCTCGCGGAGGTATTCGCTCGGCCGCCGCTCGAGCCGCTTCAGGCCGTAGAGCCGCTCCGCCCAGAAATGGCTCTTCTCGTACTCAATGTCCATCTGCTCGTACATGAACGGCACCCAGCCGATGGCGTTCTCACCCCAGTAGATGCTCAGCTTTGGGAACCGATCGAAGAGGCCGTCTAGCGCCATCTGCACGGCGTCTACCCCGCCGGAGCGAGACCATCCATAGTAGCGAGACATGTGGCTGACGAAGTCGTCGGGCGGTAGATCTCCCTGGGGTTTGATCGGGTAGTTGAAAAGGGGCTCGCCACCTTCGCCCGTGTGGTGGGCGAGGGCAGTATGGATCGTGATCGGCATCTCGAGGTCGATAGCCGCGGCCCAGAATCGGTCGTCTTCTGGCATCGGGTACTGGCGTCCCGACGGGTAACTCGTGATGTGGATCGCCTTGAGCCCGGCCCGCTTGCAGTGATCCATCTCCGCGATCTTCTCGTCGCTGGAGCCCCTCGGAACGACGCCGGTGCCGAAGAGCCGATCGGGCGCATGGCCGCAGTACTCTTCGGCAAAGTAATCGTTGTAGGCACGGATCATCGCCAGGTGCGCCCGATGGTCGGGAAGTCGGTCGATGAACCTCAGTCCGGTCGGCGTGCCAGCGTAGATCAGCTCCGCCTCGATGCCGTCCGCGTCCTGCTCCTTCACCCGCTGCTCGGGGCCCCCCGAGCCGACGGTCTCGTCGTAGTCGATCGGAGCCATCGGATAGTAGTCCTCGGGCGTGTGGCCGGCGAAGCTGCCCGTCCCGCCCCACACCAGATTGCCGCCGATCCCGACGATGCCGTCGCCACCCTGGGGCATGCGAATGCGGCGCGGCGCCAGGTCCTTGTATTGGGACGGCACGCGGTGGGTCCACCGGTCCGGCGGGATCTGCAGATGGCTATCGCCCGAGATCAATCGATAGGTGTGCGTCAACGTCGCCTCCCGACTCTAGTTCCGCACGTCCCATTCATGGGCGTTCCAGGACTGCGTCGCGAACTCGCCCAGGCCCGGACCGACGTTCAGGACGCGGTTCGCGACCAGCACGGGCTGCCCATCGTAGAACATGCCCATCGCGTTCAGCTGATCCGATATGTGATGGATGATCTGCCCGATCACGTCGATCCGCTCCGGCAGAGGGATCGTCGTCCGATATCGGTCGAGCAGCGAGTCGAGCTCGGGGTTCACATAGCGAGCGTTGTTGCTGCCGGTATAGCCGCGCTCGGCTGTTCGCGCCTCCGAGCCGTGAAAGCGAAGCATGCCGCGCACGTCGTCCGGCTGGCGGAGCAGCTCGACGGCCGGGAAGTTCGCGCGATACTCCAGATCGGTTGCGCGCTGGTTCGGGATCACCACCGTCTCAGCGGCGATTCCTGCCCGCTGCCAGTCGTCGGCGATGGCCAGCATCGTCTTCTGATTGATGTCCGTCATGATCGTCCGAAACTCCAGCGACAGCCGGCGATCGCTGGCGTCTCGGAAGATGCCATCCGACCCTCTCGTGTATCCCAGACCTTCGACGAGCTGGATTGCGCGGCGCGGGTCGTAATCGTAGCGGACGACGTAGCGCTGTTCGATATCGCGATATTGCGGCTGGCCCGGGCTGAGGATGCCGTGGGCCACGGGCACCAGGCCGAACTGCAGCGTATCCACAAGCTGTTGGCGGTCGATGGCGTGCATCAATGCCCGCCTGAAGCGCACGTCGGTGATGACCTGCGGGTTCGAGTTGATGAACTGTGGGTAGACCACAAGCCAGCTCTTCAGCGCGCTCAGGACGTGTCCATCCCGCCACTGGTCCCGCACCTGGGCAGCCTGCTCCAGCGAGATTCCTCTGCCCAGTGAGAGCTCGACACTCCCCGCGAGCACGTTCGCAACGAGAACGTTCGGGTCCGAGATGAACTTCACTTCGATCTCGTCGATTCGCGGCCGCCCGAAAACGTACTCGTCGTACGCTCGGAGCAGGAGATGGCTGCCGCCGACGAACTCGTGAACGCGGTAGGGACCCGTCCCGACGAACGCCGTGTTGAAGTACGGGTTGTCGGTGAAGGCCGGCTTCTCCTCGCGGTATACCCGCTCCAGGATGTGCTTTGGCATTGGCTGCGCGAGCTGCCGGGAGAAGAGCGCGTCCGCCTCGACGAATGGCTGCTTCCATTTCACCGTGACGGTGCGCGGATCGGGAGCCTCGACCGACGCGATGAAGGTGTAGGCGACGTCCCGTAGGACGGCGATCTCCGGGTCCTGCACGACCTGGGCGGTGAAGACGAGGTCGTCGGACGTGAACGGCGTTCCATCGTGCCAGCGCACGTTCGGTCGGATCCTCCACGTCGTCTCCATCGTGCCGTCCGGGAACACTCGCCACAGCCCGTTATCTGAGGAAGGAACCGCCTCAGCGAGCTGCGGCCGCAGCACGTCGTGCTCACCGATTACGGAGAGGCCGGCGTTCACCAGGTCCTCGAGCTGGTCGACGCCCGCCACGGTGGCCGGGTTTAGCTTCACGACCAGCGTCGGCGGATCGAACTTGATCGCGGCGGTGATGCGCTTCGGGGATTGAGGACTCGGTGCCGATGACTGAGCCGCCGGGGTGGACTGGCCCACGGGAGCGCAGCCCGCAAGCAGGAGTACCAGGAAACCAGCCAAGGTGGAACGCGCCCCCCGAATCATGTTGCCCGTCCCCTCCGTTCTGGGGCTGATGACCTTGGTACTATAGCGAGCACGCTCGCCGAGGTGAAACGCAGTGGCGCTGGTCGTCCCACGCGACATCGCACAGCAACTCCTCGACGCCAGGAGCGCCATGGAAGCGCTTCGCGCCGTCATGGTCGACGAAGCCAGGGGTGACACCTTCCACTTGCCGCCCTACGGTGGAGCGAAGTCGGAACGGAGGACCTTTCGTGTGGTCGGGGGTGGCCTCTACGGCCTGGGCAGGATGGGAGTCCGGGCCGGCGTAACGCAGCTCTTCGACACAGAGACCGGCGAGCTCATCGCGATCGTCGGCGGGGCGACGAATCTCCGCGTCGGAGCCACGATGGGCCTGGCAGCCCAATATCTGGCGCGGCCAGACGCCCGCTCGATCGGCTTGCTCGGCAGCGGCCGCAACGCCCTCCCAATTCTCGAGTGCCTGAAGATCGTCCGCCCGATCGAGCGCGTCGACGTGTATAGCCCGACACCCGCGCACCGCAATCGCCTGGCCGAGCGCGCGACCGCCGCGCTTGGCATACCGGTTACCTCGCGCGATACGCCCACGGCCGCGATCTCCGGAGCCGACATCATCGTGGTCGGCACGAGCTCCTATACGCCCGTCCTTTCCTTCGAGGACGTGCGTCCCGGCACGCACGTGACCAGCATGGGCATGAGCACCGAGCTCGACGAGCCGATCTACCTGCGCGTCGACCAGTTCGTGGCGCCGAGCCGCGAGCAAGAGGTCGAGAGCGCCAGCCCCGTCGCCCACCCGCACGTCGAAGGGCACCTCTACCGCCTCGTGCAGGATGGCCGCTACGACCCGAGCTCGATCGTCGAGCTCGGGTCCATCATGAACGGCGCGGCCGCCGCGCGGAACGGGCCGACCGACATCAACCTGTTCCGTGAGTCGCGCGGCGGCGTGGGCGACGTCGCGCTCGCCAACTGGGTATATGAGCGTGCCCGCGAGGCGGGGCTGGGCGTCGAGGTCGATCTCTAGGCATGCCTCTACGTTGAGCGTCGTGGCACCCGGGCGTATGATTCACCGCGCGCTGAAAATCCGGGAGGTGTACCAATGGCGGACGCTCTGCGGCTCTTCGTCGGCACCAGCCAGGGTGTGTTTACGACTCGCTTGAAGGACGGCGCGTGCGAGACGCCCTCTCTGAGCCTGAGAGGCGCCTTTCCCCGCGCGATGGCCGGGGCGCCGGGCCACCCTGAGGGCGTGTACGCCGCGGCCGCTAACGACGGCCTCTACCGAACGACCGACGCCGGCCAGCACTGGGCGCGGGTGCTCGAGGGCGACGTGCGCGCCATCACGATCGACCCGACGAATGACGACGTCATCTACGCTGGGACCGAGCCCGTCCACCTGTACCGGAGCGACGATGCGGGCGACACCTGGCAGGAGCTAACGGCGATCCTGGACCTGCCTGAAGAGGTCCGCAAGAACTGGTGGTTCCCGAATCCTCCGCACCTGGGCCACGTGCTCCAGATCTTCGTCCACCCAGACGATCCGCGGTTGCTCTACGTGAGCGTCGAGCACGGCGGCATTGTCCGGAGCAGCGACGGGGGCGAGACCTGGGAGGACGTGAGCCAGGGAATCGACTACCTCGACATCCACATGGTCGCCACCCTGCCGCACCGCTTCGACCGCTACTTTGCAGCGACGGCCCAGGGCTTCTACGCGACCCCGGACCCGGCTGAAGGGTGGCAGCGATCCGAGACCGGCTTCACCCGCGACTACTTCCACGATTTCATCTTTTTCCCGACAGCGCGGCAGGATGAGCTTCCGACGATGCTGATCTCGACCGCCGACAAGTCGCCGGGCAGCTGGAACCGGCCAGAGCACGCGCGGGGAGCGGTGTTCCGCAGCCGCGATGGCGGCGAGTCCTGGCACTGGGTCGGCAAGGGCCTACCCGAGGAGATGCAGGAGAACGTGTGGGCCATCTGTCGGCACCCGTCTGACGATAACGCCGCGCTCATCGGCCTCGGCCGCGGCCGCTCAGGGAACGACAATACGCCCGGCGCTGTGCTCATGACACGAGACCGGGGAGATACGTGGGAGCGGCTCGACCTTCAGGTCCCGCTGGTCCTATCTCTAGTTCCGGCGACGGCCTAGCCCCGCGCCGCGACGGCAAGGATTGATCCGGTGCTGTTCATAGACAACCCGACGGTGCAGAAGGTCCTTTCCATGGACGAGTGCATCAAGGTTCAGGAGCAAGCGTTCCTGGGCCTGCCCACAGGCGCATCGATCCATCGCCCTCGCATCGACATGTACGTCCCATGCGACCGGGATGATGGGTACTGGCGGTGGGGCACGATGGAGGGGGCGAGCAAAGAGCTGGGCGTCTTCGCCATCCGCATGAAGTCAGACGTCGTCACGTGGCCTCGACACGAGGATGGCACCTGGACGGAAGAGAAATACTGTGTAGAACCCGGCACGTACTGCGGCCTGATCTTCCTGTTTAGCACCCGCAACGGCGAGCCGCTCGCCATCATCAACGACGGCCACCTGCAGCACATGCGGGTGGGTGGCGGCGCTGGCCTTGGTGCGAAATACCTGGCCAGAGCAGACGCCCACGTGGTGGCGATGATCGGATCTGGCGGCATGGCTCGCACCTATCTGGAGGCCTTCATGTGCGTCCGAGACATCCAGAAAGTGCGGGTCTACAGCCCAACGAAGGCCAATCGCGAGGCCTACGCGAAGGAGATGAGCGTAAAGTTGGACGTCGAGATCGAGGCGGTCTCCAGCGCGGAGGAGGCCATCCGCGGCGCGGACATCGTCTCAACCTGCACCGATAGCAACCTACCGGTCTTCGAAGCGGAATGGCTCGAGCCGGGAATGCACGTTACGAACCTGGGGGGCGCCGAGCTGCCCCAAGGCGTCTATGCTCGCGCAGAGGTAACCGTCCGTCAGGGCCAGTCCGGCCTGCCGGTCCCCGAAGGAGACGCGCGCATCCAGGCAGCTCGAGGACATAGCCCCATCGCCTACATCGCCGGGACCGAAGAGGAGATGCTGCGGCTCCCTCCTGCCGCGGGCGGGGAGGGCTTCAGTGGCGGCGGGCACCCGAGCTTCGTCGAGCTAGCTAAGGGCGAGGTCAAGCGGACGAGCCCCGAGCAGATCACCCTCTACCTGAACGTCGGCAACCAGGGCCTTCAGTTCGCAGCCGTGGGTTCGCTCGTCTACGAGAAATGCCGTGAGGAACCGACTGGCCGGTCGCTCCCGACCGAGTGGTTCTTGCAGGACATTCGAGACTAGGCGCCAGCGCTGTCTCGGCCCTTCATCCCCGCGATAACTGCCTCCGGCGTGATCGGCAGCTCGTAAATACGCACGCCGACGGCATCGTAGACCGCGTTCGCGATCGCCGAGGCGGTCGGCACGTTCGGGATCTCGCCGATCGCTTTGCCGTGGAAGGGCGCCGGGCCCGTCGGGTTGTCGAGCAGGACCGTCGTGAGCTCGGGGATGTCCATGATCGTGGGCAGCTTGAAGTCTCCCAGATTGACCGTGCTGACGCGGCCGTCGTCGAGTGGCGTCTCCTCCATCAGGGCAAAGCCCTGGCCCTGGACGAGGCCGCCGTCGATCTGCCCCTGGTGCGCGATGTCATTGATGATCGTCCCGACGTCATGGGCCGTGATCAGCCGCTTCACGACGACGCGGCCAGTGTCCGGATCGACGTCGACCTCGGCGACCTGCGCACAGAACGAAGTCACCGGCGGCTGCGTCGGCGGCTCGAACTCGACCAGCTGCGAGTACGCGCCACCACTCGAGGCCGCGGCCGCCGCCTCACCGAGTGACACTTCCCGTCCGTCGGGACCGACGAAACGTCCCTCCTCGAGGTGGACCTGCCCCGGGGCAGCGCCGAGCTGCTGCGCGGCCACGGCTGCCAGGGCATCGCGCGCCGCCAGCGCTGCGCGATGCGCGGCGTGACCGGTCGAGTTCGTCGACTTGCTGCCGCCCGTCCCCGCGTCGTACGGTACGGAATCCGTGTCATCGGCGCGCACTCGCACACGGTCGAGGCCAACCCCAAGCGTCTCAGTCACGACCTGCTGGCAGACGGTCGCGATGCCCGGACCCACGTCCGGCGTCCCGATGTCGAGTACCACGTCACCGCTCGGGTCGATTGTGATACGGGCGCTGGACTTGCCGCTGGCCGCAGCCCGCTCGTACACCGCCACGCCACGCCCGTAGTTCGGCGATGGCTTGGGCTGGCCCCATGACGACGCTTCCACGGCCCGCTCGAGCGTCTCCCGCACGCGAATGTGCTCCCACTTCTGGCCGAGCGGGGCCGGGTCGCCCTCGCGGAGCAGGTTCTTCATGCGGAGATCGACCGGATCCATCCCCAGCTCGCGGGCGATCAGGTCCATCTGAGACTCCACCGCGAAGTTGACCTGGGGCGCGCCGGGCGAGCGGGTCTGGGTGCAGGGCGCGTGGTTCGTGTAGACCGCCGAGTTCTCGATGCGGATCGCTGGCACCCGGTAGCAGCTCGCCACCTGTCGGGCGCCGGCGACGGTCACCTGGGGGCTCATCTTGAATGCGCCGTATCCACCGCCACCGAATACGGTCTTCGCGTGGATTGCCGTGAGCGTGCCGTCGTTCTTCACCCCGGTGCGCAGCGTGATGACGGCTGGATGGCGACGTGCGGCCGATATCAGCTCTTCGGCGTAGGTCAGCACGAGCTTCACCGGACGACCCGCGCGCTGGGCCAGCAGCACGCAGAGCGGCACGTCGAGGAGACCCGACTTGCCGCCGAAGTCTCCGCCGACGGACAGGATGTGCACCTTGATCCGGTTCGTCGGAATGCCGAGGTCTTCTGCCAGCCAGCCCCGCAGCACGTACGGCCACTTGTTGGAGGCCCAGACTTCGACGGTGCCGTCCGCGTTCACGCGGGCCGTGCAAGCGTGCGGCTCGAGGTAGCCGTGGTGCGTGAGCTGCGTCCGAAACGTGTGCTCGAACACCCGGTCGGCTTGGGCGAGAGCCGCATCCAGGTCGCCGTGCTCCATCTCGTTGTAGCCCTGGAGGTTGGGAACACCCGCCGGCAGCTCGGGTGCGTTCTTGTACCGCGACGGGTCGTCGTGGAGAATCGGCGCGCCCGGCCCCATCGCCTCGATAGGATCGAAGACCGCGGGAAGCTCCTCGTAGTCGACGTCGATCAAACCGAGCGCCTCCTCGGCAATCTCGGCGCTCTCGGCGGCAACAGCCGCGATCCCCTCGCCCGCGAAGCGGACGCGGTCGATGGCCAGAATGGGCATGTCCTTCAGGCGCTGGCCGACGAAGATCGATGAGATATCGGCGCCGGTCAGCACCGCATACACGCCGGGAAGAGCGGCGGCCCGAGAGGTGTCGACGCGGCGCAAGCGGGCATGCGGCACCGTGGCACGAAGCACACGGGCGGTGAGCGAGCCCGGGATGGTGACGTCGGCCGCGTAACGCTCGCCGCCGGTCACTTTCGACGCGCCCTCGATGCGCGGTACTGGCTTCCCAATCGTCGTTACTGCCATCTCTCTCTCCCGTCAGGATTCCCAGTACCACTGGTGGATGTTCCAGGTATTGCCGGTCTGCCCGGGCCAGCGCGCGCCGGGGCCGACGAGCCCCTTCCGCACCGCGACGTTCTCCGTGTTGTAGGTCAGGCTGATCACGCCGACGTCCTCGGTGATCACCTTCAGGGCCTGGACGAGCGCGTTGTCGCGCTCCGAGCGGTCCAACGACGTGCTCGCCGTCGTGTACTGGCGGTCGAACTCTGCGTTCCGGTAGCAGCCCCGATTCCCGCCGCCGAACCGATTCTCGACAGTCGGGCACCGCTCAGAGATCGCGACGCTCAGCATGCCGGGAATGTCGATGGACTGCGCGGTGTTGTTCAGCCCGGGGAACGTGACGCGGTACTCGGAATCGCGGATGCGCGACTGCGGAATAATCTGGGTCGCTATCTGCATTCCGAGGATGCCGAGGTCGGCCCCGATGATGCTCACCTCGCGCTCGTTGTCGGCGGCAGCCGTCGTCCACACGTCCAGTGCAAACGGCTGTCCCGCCGGACCCGCCAGGCTCTCACCGCGGCGAGTCCATCCCGCTTCCTGCAGCAGGGCCGTCGCACGCGTGGGATCGTAG
>Ga0184637_10000712_pt1 | contig 23971 bp, 18 predicted proteins | sample PLM3_127_b2_FD_133143 | JGI IMG/M metagenome (GOLD analysis project Ga0184637, IMG submission 133143) | Groundwater sediment microbial communities from an aquifer in East River, Colorado, USA - PLM3_127_b2 | ecosystem: Environmental > Terrestrial > Soil > Riparian zone | place: USA: East River... | reverse complement strand
GTGCGTGCCGGCGGCCACCGTCTTGCCCACCTCGGGATTCAGCACGCAGCCCTTGGGAACGATCAGGTCGATCGACTGGAAGAAGCCCTCGTTCTTCGGGATCGAGGGATCCATCATCGAGGCAAGCTGCGCCACCACGTAGCCGCGTGTGTTGCCGAAAGAAGAATAGGCCTTGAGGTTCTGCCTCATGTCGGAGCCGGTGAAATCGACCGTGAGCCGGTCTCCCGCGACCGTCACCTTGACGTGGACGTGGATGTCGGGATTCCCGATCGGATCGTGGTCGACCCAGGCGTCGGCTTCGTAGCTGCCATCCGGCCAGGAGGCGACCTCCTCGCGGAAGCGCCGGGCCGCATACGCGATCGAGTGATCGACCGCCGCCTTCACGGCGGGCACGCCGTAGCGCGCGATGATGTCCTTCAGACGCTTCACGCCGAGCTGCGCCGCGCCCACCTGGGCGCGCAGGTCGCCGATGAAGGTCGGCGTGCGGTTGTTCACCTTCAGCATGTAGGTGAGGTCGCGGCGCTCGACGCCGCGGTCGTAGAGCTTGAGCGCGGGGAAGCGCACGCCTTCGGCCCAGATGTCGATGGCCTCGGCGTTGTAGCCGCCCGGCATACCGCCGCCGGTGTCGGCGTGATGGCACTGGATCGAAGCGATCAGCACCAGCTCGCCGTCCACCACCACCGGCGAGAAGACGTTGTAGTCCGGCAGGTGCCCCCCGCCGTGGTAGGGATCGTTCGCGACCAGCACGTCGCCGTCGTTGAGTCCCTCCTGCTGGAAGAACTCCAGCGCGAAGCGCACGGGTAGGGTCGAGGAGAGCATGAACTGCGGGATGCCGACCGAGAGCGCCCCCAGCGCGCCACGCCCGTCGAGGATGGTCGCGTTGCGCTCGTTGCTCTGGTTCAGGATCGGCGTGGTGGCCGAGAGCGAGACGTGCGTCGCCATCTCGTAGGCGACCGTCTCCATGGCGCCGCGGATTACCTCGACCGTGACGGGATCGATGGGGGCGGCCGGGGCCGCGCGGCCCCGGGCTGCTCGCTGCTGGGTCGCCTGCGTGGCCATGCTCGCCCCCCGCGCACCGGAATCTGACGGAGTGTCAGAACATTATGCCGGTGGGTCGCGGGCCTGTCCAGGTTCGCGAAACGGCAGGCCTGCGGGCCGGGGTGTCTTCCCAGACCCGGCGAGCTGCGGTAGAACCCGCGGCCGGAGAGAGGTTTGGAGCGAGCGGCCGGCCTGCGCGAAGCCTCGGCGCCCGATCCCGGAGCGCGGCTGCTCTCTGCGCTGCTCCTCGTCCTGCTGCTCGCGCCCTGTGCGACGCTCGCCTACCTGCCGATGACCGACCTGCCGCAGCACCTGGCGGCGGCGTCGATCCTCCTGCACCTCGGCGACCCGCGGTTCGGATTCGCCGCCTACTACGAGCCCGCCTGGGATCGCTCGCTCTACGCGCTTCCCTACCTGCTGGCGATGGCCCTCGCACCGCTCGCCTCGCTCGAGCTGGGCATGCGCGTCGTCGTCGTGCTCTCGCTGGCCCTGCTGCCGATCGGCGTCTTTGCCCTGCTGCGCGCCCTCGGCAAGCCCGAATGGCTGGCGCTGCTCGCGCTCCCGTTGGTATACAACCGCGCCTTCTTCTGGGGCTTCGTGAACTTCCAGCTAGCGCTGGGCCTCGCGCTGCTCGCGCTCGCGATCCTGATCCGCCCGCCGCGCGGATGGGCCTCGGAGCTCGCGCTCGCAGCGCTCTGCGCGCTGATCTTCGCCACCCATCCCTACGGCCTCTTGATTCTCGCGGGCTACATTTCATTGTGGCTCGTGCTCGGCGAGCGCCGCGCGCTCGGCCGCCACGCGCTCGCGCTCTCGCCCCTGCTGCTCGGCGTGCTCGCCTGGGGGCTGTGGGCGGGCGCCTCCCAGCGAGCCCCGACCCTCCTGTTCTCGCCGCTCCTCGAACGCCTCGACGATTTCGAGGAATCCGTGCTCGGCGGCTACCGCGACGCCTCGGAGGCCCGGCTCCTGCTCGGACTCCTGGCCGCCTGGGCGGTGCTCGCGGCGCCCGTCTTCCCGGTGACGCGAGCCCGCTGGCGAGCGCTCTCCCACCACGAGCGCGTGCTCTGGGCGTTCGCCGGGGTGAACCTGCTGCTCTTCGCGGTCGTCCCTTCGCACACCAGCCTGGTGGGCGAGATCCACGTGCGACACGCGGTGATCGCGATGGCGGTGCTGCCGGTGCTCGCCGCGCAGGGCGGCTCCCGCCGGCGTGCGCGCCGGGCGAGGGCGGCGCTCGCGATCCTGGCGGTGATCACGATCGCGATCGCCTGGGTCCATCTGATCCGCTTCGACCGCGAGGCCCGCGGCTTCGATCAGGTCGTCGAACGGATACCCTTCGGCGCGCGCCTGGTCGCGCTCACCTGGGACGCGGACGGGGCCGTGATGCGCACGAAGCCCTACTGGCACTTCGGCGCCTATGCGCAGGCTCGCCGCGGCGGGCTGCTCGCGCGGACGTTTCCGCGGATGTTCTGGACCATCCCGGTACGGATGCGCGCGGACGTGCAGCTTCCAGACTCTCCCGCGAGATTGGAAGCGAAGCCCTACCTCTTCGACTACCAGGCCTTCGGCTTCGCCTACGACCATGTCCTGGTGCGCATGGGCGAAACGAAGGGGCGCGACCGCTTTCCGGTCTTTCCCTATCAGCTCGTCTTCGAGGCCCCGCCCTGGCAGCTCTGGCGCGCACTGCCCGTGCCGCGGCGCCGGCCGAATCGCTGGAGGCGGGCCGCCTCGGCAGCGTGTCGCTCTTTCGACCCTCGGAGCCGAAGCGCGGCTTCGTCTTTCTCTTCTCGGACCTGGACGGCTTCGATTCCGATCTCGCGCAGGCCGCGCGCACGCTCGCCGCACAGGGCATGGCGGTGGTGGGCGTCGATCTCCCGGTCAGCCGGAGGCATGCGTCGCGCTTGCGACGGCTTCTCTTCCCTCCTCGCGCCCGCTGATCTCCGCGCCCGCGTTTCGCGGCAGCGGCAGGAAGAAGAAGAGAGAGGTCAGGCTGATCGCGGCGATCGCGAAATAGGCCGGGCCGAAGTCGTGCGGGCCGAGCGCCGTCTTCCCGGTCCAGAGCAGCGTGCCGTGGAGGAGCAGCGCGCCGAGGCCGACGCCGAGCGTGAGCGAGAGCTGCTGCCCGACGGAGGCCAGCGTCGTCGCGCGGCTCATCGAGGCCTCGGAGATCTCGGCGTACGCGAGCGTGTTCAGGCTCGTCAGTTGGAGCGACCGGAAAAAGCCGCCCATCAGCAGCGTCGCGATCATCAGGGCGTGCGGCGTGGTCGGACCGAAGAGCCCATAGGAAGCCATGAAGATCCCAGATACGAACGTGTTCAAGAGCAGCACCGTGCGGAAGCCCAGCCGATGCAGGATCGGAGCCGCCACCAGCTTCATCGTGAGCGCGCCGGCGGCGCTCGCGAAGGTGATCATGCCCGACGCGAACGGGGTCAACCCGAAGCCCAGCTGCAGCATCAGCGGCACCAGGAACGGCAGGGCGCCCATGCCCATCCGGAAGACGAAGGCGCCGACGACCGACGCGCGGAACGTCTGCACGTGCAGGAGCGTGAGGTCGAGGATCGGCGCGGCGAGCGAGCGCGCGTGCCAGGCGTACAGGGCCAGCAGCGAGCACCCGCCCGCCATCAACGCAACGAGGATCGCGGGCGAGAGCACGCCGCGCCCCACGTTCTCGAAGGCGAACATCGTCGATGCGAGACCGAGGCTCACGATCGCGAAACCCTTCGCGTCGAGCGGCTGCTCGTGCGGCTCGCGCAGGTTCCCAATGAACATCGTCGCGAGCGCGAACCCGAGCACGCCGATCGGAATGTTGATCAGGAAGATCCAACGCCACGAGGCGTAGGTGACGATGAAGCCGCCGAGCGGCGGTCCGATCACCGGGCCGATCAGCGCAGGCACGGTGAGATACGCCATCGCCGAGACGAGCTCGGACTTCGGGATCATGCGCAGGACGACGAGGCGTCCGACCGGGACCATCATCGCCCCGCCCATCCCCTGGACGATCCGCGCGATCACCAGCTGCGGCAGCGTCTCGACCAGGGAGCAGCCGACCGATCCGAGCGTGAAGATCACGATTGCCGAGCAGAAAACCGTTCGCGCGCCGAGCCGGTCCGCGAGCCAACCCGAGAGCGGGATGAAGATCGCCAGGCTGAGCAGGTAGGCCGAGATCGCGAGGTTGAGTCGCAGCGGACTCTCGCCGAAGTCGCGAGCGATCGTGGGCAGCGCGGTCGCGATCACCGTCGCGTCCATGTTCTCCATGAACAGCGCGCACGCGACGATCATCGGAACCAGGTAGCGCGGAGGCCGCATCGGCGTGTGAGCATTGTAGAGTCCCCAGCCAGGCGCGCGATAGAATGGCGCAAGCGACGCGGGGGGATGGAGGCCGAGCCGTGAAGGACGAGCTGGCGGCGCTCGCCGCCAGGGTGCGGGCGCTCGAGGATGGCGAGGCGATCCGGCGGCTGAAGGCGCGCTACGCCGAGCTGGTCGACGCGCGCTACGGCAAGGCCGGACCGCGCCCGCCCGAGGATCTCGCGCGCCTGGCCGGTGAGATCGCCTCGCTCTTCGCCGAGGACGCCGTCTGGGACGGCGGCGCCGGGCTCGGCCTCTGCCACGGCCGCGAGGGAATCCGCGCGCGCATGGCGGAGCCGACCCTGCTCTTCTCACGACACTACTTCGTGAATCCCCAAATCGAGCTCGACGGCGACCGGGCCCGGGCGCGCTGGGAGCTGCTCGCACCCTGCACCCTGCGCGACGGCCGGCCGGCCTGGATGGCCGGGGCCGAGGACGACGAGTACACGAGAATCGACGGAGTCTGGCTCCACCAGCGGATGGCGCTCCACGTCCACTTCTTCGCGCCCCATGAGCGCGGCTGGGTCCGCTCCTAGGGACCTCAGCGGCCCACCAGGCGCTCGAAAAATGCCGGAAGCTCGTCGCGCGAGCGTACGAAGCGAGCCAGCGCGAAGCCCGCGATGGTGACGCCGGCCTCGCGCAGGCGCGGCAGTGCCTTCAGGGTGGCGTCCAGATCGGGTTTGCCGGCCGCGCTGGTCGCGACCGGCGCATTCGCCCGCACACCCAGACTTGACGGAGCGCGACCGGCCTTCTCGAAGGCGCTCCGCAGCCGCGCGACACCGCGTGCGATCGCCTCGGGATCCGACTCCATCGGCAGCCAGCCGGCGCCGAGCTCCGCGATCCGCGCCGCGTTGGCCTCGGTCGCCGCCACGCCGAACCAGAGCGGCGGACCGCCGGACTGCAACGGACGCGGCAGGCAGATCAGGTCGTCGAACGACACCGACTCGGAACGGAAAGAAACTTGCCCGCCGCTCCAGAGCGCGCGGCAGGCGCGCAGCTGATCGTCGAGGCGCGCGGCCCGGCCCGCGAACGGCACCCCCGCGCCGGCGAACTCCTCGCGCTGCCAGCCGAGCCCGACGCCGAGATCGACGCGCCCTCCCGAGAGCACGTCGAGCGTGGCGACCGTCTTCGCCAGCAGCAGCGCCGGCCGCAGCGGCGCGATCAGCACGCCGGTGGCAAGTCTGATCTGCCGCGTGGCCCCCGCCAGCGCGGCGAGCAGCGTGAGCGGCTCGAGCCAGGGCTCGTCCGCGGGCAGCGGAAAGCGTCCATACGGATAGCGATCGGTGCGCGACCCGATCGCGAGATGGTCGGGCACCGCGATCTGGTCGATTCCCGCCGCCTCGGCGGCGGACGCCAGCTCGATCACCGCGTCCAGCCGATCGCCGAACAGACGCGCCAGGCCGGAGAGCGTGATCGAAACACGCAGGCCCTCGCGCATCGCGCCCGACTATAGTCTGCACATGAGCTGGAAGCCCGAGGTCGACGAGATCGAGCGCCTGCGCGCGCTCGCCCGGCAGCAGGGCGGCGCCGAGGCGGTCGAGCAGCAGCACGCGCGGGGGCGCCTCACGGTACGAGAACGGATCGAGGCGCTGGTCGACCCGCGCAGCTTCCACGAACACGGCGAGCTGGCCGGCCAGTCCGAGCGGGGCGAGGACGGGGAGCTGCGCTCCTTCGCGCCCGCCAACCTGGTGGTGGGGATCGCGCGCATCGGCGGGCGCCAGGTCGTAGTCGGCGGCGACGATTTCACGATCCGCGGCGGCGCCTACACGGCCGTGGGTCTGCGCAAGGGGCAGTATGCCGACGAGCTGGCGATCCGGCGCCGAGTTCCCGTGGTGCGCCTGCTGGAGGGAGGCGGCGCCTCGGTGACCGGCGCCTCGGGTGTGCGCGGCCGGTCAGGGTATGACCTCACGGCCTCCTCCCCCCTGAACCTCCTGTGCATGGAAGCGCTCGCGACGGTGCCCGTCGTCTGCGCGGCGCTCGGCCCGGTGGCGGGCTTCCCCGCCGCCCGGCTGGTCGCCTCGCACTTCTCGCTGATGACCCGGCAGACGGCCCAGGTGCTCACGGGAGGGCCGGCGCTGGTCGAGCGTGCGCTCGGCGAGAAGCACTCCAAAGACGAGCTCGGCGGCGCCGAGATCCACTCCCGCAGCGGCGTCGTCCAGAATGTGGCCGAGGACGAGCCGGACGCCTGGCGACAGATCCGCGCGTTCCTCGGCTACCTGCCCGCCAACGTCTGGGAGGCCGCGCCGGTGCTCGACCTGGGAGATCCGCCCACCCGCGAGGAGGAGGAGCTGATCTCGATCATTCCGCGCGAGCGAAGGCGCGCCTACAAGATCCGGCGCGTGATCGAGCATGTCGTGGACCGCGGGTCGTTCTTCGAAATGGCGCCTCTCTTCGGCCGCTCGCTGGTGACCGGGCTGGCCCGCTTGCAAGGCCAGTCGGTGGGCCTGGTCGCGAACGATTGTCACCACCTGGGCGGCTGCATGTCGGCCGAGGGAGCCCAGAAGATCCGGCGCTTCGTCGAGCTGTGCGACGCCTTCAGGCTTCCGGTGGTGAGCCTGGTCGACGAGCCGGGCTTCGCGATCGGCCCCGAGGCCGAGCGCGCGGCCACCATCCGCCACGGCATGGCCGCCATGTTCGCCGTGCTTCAGACCACGGTGCCCTGGGTCGCGGTGGTGCTGCGCCGGGCCTTCGGTGTGGCGGCGGGGATCCATCTGGGGCCGGCGCCCACGGTGCTGGCCTGGCCGTCGGCGGAGATCGGGGCGCTCCCGGTCGAGAGCGGCGTGGCGCTGGCCTTCCGGCGCGAGATCGAGGCCGCGCCCGACCCCGAGGCCCGGCGCCGCCAGCTCGAGCAGGAACTCGGGGCCGCGCAGTCGGTCTTCCCGCGCGCCGAGGCTTTCGGCGTGCACGCGCTGATCGATCCGCGCACCACCCGGGCCCGGCTTTGCGAGTGGATCGACGAGATCGGCCCGGAGCTCGCGCGGCTCCGGCTCACGGGCGGACCGCGCCGCTACAGCATGCGCCCTTGATCGAGGGCGCCAGCCCGGCGGTGGTCAAGGACCTGTCGGAAACGACCGATGCTACCGGCCGAGGCGAGTCCCATGGCGGCGGTTCCGTCCGTAAAAGGCTCCTTGATCGCGGCCTCGGTTGAGGACATCCAGAAGCTGGTCCAGGCGGGCATGCTCTCGGAAGCGGAGCTCGAACGCCGCCTGGAGCCCGGCGACCTCGAGGTTCTCTCCCGAGGCGTGCAGATGATGGGTTGGTACGACATCCGCATCCACGCTCGGATGCTCGAGCTCCTGAAAGACGTCGAGGGCGATGGCAGCGACGATTACTTGCGACGGCGCGGTGAGCGATCCGCGGAGCGACTGCTCGATGCCGGGCTCTATCAGCAACTCGAATACCTGAATCGCACCCAGATCGCGAACAACGCCGACTCGCAAGCTCGCTTCCTCGCGTTTGGCCGGGACTTGCGGCTGCTCACCACGCTCAGCGGCAGCATCTACAACTTCACGCATTGGGAGTCGCAGATCGATCCCGAGATCAGGAATCGGTACCTGATCCAGGTGTCCGACTCGAAGGCCTTTCCGGACTTGATGGGTTGCGCTGCCGAAGGCTTCATCAACCGGATGGCGAAGCAGCACGGGGAGCCCGACTTGTGGCGGTGGCAGCGTGCCGCACCGGATCTCATGTTGTTCCGCATGATCCGGGATCTCTGATCGCGCAGACCGAGCCTTGGTGAACTCCGCTCACCTGCGGCTCGCTGCGCGCTTCGCTTGCTAGCGTTGGCGCTGCTACTCAGCCGGAGCCGGCTCCTGCGCAACGGGCGTGACCTGCGTCGTCACGTCCGTCTTCGAGACCGAGCCGTCGGGTCGCGTCACCACCTTCTCGCGCGTCCAGGTCTTCGTCACCGGGTCCCAGCTCCCCTGGCCCTGGACAGTGGTGGTGCCCTGCGGACCCGTGTGCGTCGTGGTCTTGGTGTAGCCGTCTTCCGTCCGCTGACCGTTGACCTGCTTGGTGGCCGTCGAGCCATCCGGGTGCGTCTTGCTGACGTCCTTGCTCCAGGTCTTCGTCTCCGGGTCGTAGGAGCCGGTGGCGTTTCGCGTGCTGACGCCGCCATTCGGACCGGTGTGCGTGGTCTCGCGGGTGTAGCCAGCGTCCGTGCGGTGGACCTCGTCATGGGTGGTGGCCGTCTTGCCGCCGGGACCCGTGCGCGTCACGTCGCGCACCACGCCATCTTGCGTCTTCGCACCCTCGACGTGGGTGGTGCCCTGCTTGCCACCGGGTCCCGTGTGCACGGTGTCGCGCGACCACTGGCCGTCGCCGCGCTGCCAGCTGCTGTCGTGGGACGAGGTGCGGGAGCTGCCGTCGGGCCCCGTGCGCGTCACCGTGCGCTCGGCGTGGCCGCTCTTGGGAGCGCTCTTGCCGACGCGCGCCTGGCGCGCGCGCGCGTCGGCCTCGGGAGCCGCGAGCAGGCAGGCGACCAGACAAGCGAGCGCGAGGCTGGCGATTCGCGAGCAACGCATGGGATCTCTCCTTCCAGGCGCCGCGGGAGCGCGGCCGTGCCCCATCGAACCCGCGCGCCCGGCGGAGGTTGCGCTCGCTCATCGGCAGCCCTTTCTTGGGGAAGTGCAGCTGGCTCCGGATCCGCGCACCGGACTGGTGGTCTCCGGCGACCCTCGCGAATCCGAGCTGGCCGCCGCGGCCGCGCCACCCCGGAGGGCATGATCTACGGCCCCCGCCGCTACGGCATGCGCCCTTGATCCGCCGGCAGCCCTGCCCGCTCGGGTGATCGAATCAACGCGAGGAACGTGCCGACTTCGTGACTGACGTCCTTCCAGCAGTGGCTCTTCCGGCGCCGGCTCGCGCGTCGCAGCGGCACCCACCACCGCATCGGCTCGAGGGGCACCTCACGAACCCCGCCGTACCGATCGTCGAAGAACGTGTCGCGGGTGAATCGCCATTGCTCGTCGCGCGCCTCGCCATATCGTGTTCGTCGCTCGCGATCGATCGACTCCTCGTGCGCCAGCAGGTGCAGGGTGTACACGGCTTCGACCTGGACCCACCACTGCCGGAGATCGCTCGCTGGCCCGGTCGCTGGCCAGGTACGACCGTCCGCGCCGACGGCCATGCAGAAACCTCCGTGCGGGTGCCGCGCCGAATGGAGGCAGAAATCGACGAGCTCGCACGCCTTGAGGACAGGCTCCTCCCTCCCTGGCATCGCACCCCGGGCGTGCATGAGGTGGCGCGCCATCTGGAACTGGTATCCGACCCGGGTGAGGTCGGCAGCCGGTCGCCAGTCGCGCCGATAGAGGTAGGGGATGACCCCACCCGGATCGATCAGGCGCTCGACCACGAGCTCGACCAGGCGGCCGAGGCGATCGGCGGACCGACTCCCGCCGAATTCGTGCCGAGCCCGCGAAAATTCGGTGAGCATCTCGATGGCATCACCCTGAGTGTTGATCTCCTTGAAGCCAGGGGTGATTCCAAAGATGTCCCGCCCGTCTGGCGTCGGCAGCCGCGCCCCCTCTGGATAGGGCGTGTTGTCGCGCCGATACACGCCCCAGTATCCGCCGTGGGTGTCGTCCCACGCCACGTCGTCGAGCCAGGCCAGCGCGCGCTCGGCCCATGCCCGCCCTTCGCCGGGAGCGAGACAACCCGCGGCGGCCAGGAACGCCCTCGCCGCGTAGTTCACCGCGTGCGGGTGCTTCAAACCGGCCCAGAGCGGACGGCCGCCGCGATCCACCCGCGCAAAGAACCCCCCGTGAGCCTCGTCCCACATCGCTTGCTGCAGGAATGCACAGCCGTGACGCACCAGCTGGTCGTAACCCTTCCCCGGTAGTGCACGGTCCAGCTGCGCGAACGCGAGGGTCGTGCGCGTCACGTGCTCGAGACTCTTGTTCTGCCGCCCGACGGGGCGCCACGCCTCGTCGAGCCCCACCAGGAACCCGCCGAATTCGTGATCGATGCAGCACGGGACGAGCGGCGCCAACACGTGACGGTGCAGGGCGTCTCGGGCCTGCTCAGCGATGGCTCGATCGGACATCACGCGCGGCCTCCTCCAGGATCAAGTCGGCGGCGCGCCACCCGATGGCCATGATCGGCCCATTCGTGTTGCCGGATACCAGGGTCGGCATGATGGATCCGTCGACGACCCGCAATCCCGAGACCCCCCGGACACGCAGCCGCTCGTCGACCACCGCCATGCGATCCTGCCCCATCTTGCAAGTGCCGGCGAAGTGCGAGCCCGGCGACCCGAGCCGACGACAGGTATCGACGATCTCGCTGTCAGACCGGCAGACCGGCCCCGGGAACGTCTCCTCACCGACATACGGCCGGAGCGGCGCCTGGCGGACGAGGTTGCGGACGTAGCGGACCATCTCGACCGTGAGCCGCTGATCGTAGTCGGCCGTCAGGAAGTTCCCGCGGATCTCCGGGGACGCCATCGGATCGGAACATCGGATGCCGACACTACCCTGACTCTCCGGTCTGAGCGAACGCACCGTGCATTGCAGCCCTGGCTGCCGCTCGATCGCGGACGTGTTGGGCACGACCGAGAACGGTGAGAAATGGAGCTCGGCGTCGGCGCGGCGGGTGCCGGGCATCGCCTTGACGAACGCGCCGACCTCGGCCGGCGCCGAGGAGAGGATGCCGGTCCGGAACAGCGAGTATCGCAGTCTGCTGATGCGCAACCCGAGGCCGCGGAGCCAGCGGTTGTGCCCCGCGGCGCCGACGAGCCGGAATTGCAGCCTTAGCCCCCAATGATCGCGCAGGTTCGCGCCGACTCCCGGGCTGTCGCACACCACCGGGACACCCAGCGAATGCAGGTGCGCCGCCGGCCCTACTCCGGAGAGCTGCAGGAGCTTCGGAGACTGCAGCGCCCCGGCGCAGACCACGACGCCTCTGCCGGCGCGGAACTCCCGCCGCACGCCACGGGTGATTCCCTCGACGCCGACGGCGCGCCTGCCATCGAAAAGGATCTTCGTGACCAACGTCCCGGTCGCCACCGTCAGATTCGCGCGCGTCCGGATCGGAGCCAGGAATGCCCGCGCGGCACTCACGCGTCGACCGTGCTCGATGGTCGTCGGAAAGAATCCGATCCCTTCCTGGTCCAGCTCGTTGAGGTCGTCCTTCTGGCGCAGGCCCAGCGCAACGCCGGCCTGGATGAAAGCCTCGCAGACGGCATCGCGTGCGCGCGACGACCCGACATGGAGAGGGCCACCGGCGCCGCGGGTGTCGCTCGCGCCGAGGTGGTGGTCCTCTATCATTTTGAAGCATGGGGCCATCGCGCTCCAACCCCAACCCGGCGCGCCGAGAGCGACCCAATCGTCGTAGTCCTGGGGTTGGCCCCGGACGTACAGCATGCTGTTGATGGCGCTGGTGCCCCCGAGCACCTTGCCGCCCAGGAACGAGCCGCGCCATTCACCGCGACCCGCGTCCGCCGTGACCCTGAAGCGCCAGACGAGCTTCGGATCCCGGTGCGTCCTGCGGATCCCTTTGGGCATGGCGATCGACGGGCTCGTGTCCTCCGGGCCGGCCTCGACGAGCAGAACCGAGGTCGCCGGGTTGGCCGAGAGGCGGTGAGCGAGAACGCATCCGGCAGAGCCAGCGCCTACGATGATGTAGTCAGGCGGCATTCCCACATACCCGGTCTCCAGTGTCACGAGACAGGCGTCGCGCCATGCGTCATGATTCTGGCCCGTGGTCGATCACCGAACAAGGTGTGCGTGGCCCGCCTCGTCCATGCGACGAGCAGCAGCAGACTGCGAAAGTTCTCGCTGACGCCGAAGGGATCTCGATGCCGACTCTGCGTGCGAAGCTCGGGCTCGCCGTGATCATGCTGCTCGGGGCGGCGCCGCTGGCTGCCGCCTCCGAGCGCTTCGAGAAGGTCTGGTGCCTTCGCTACGCCGTGGCCCCGGACGCGCCGCTCTCGATGCTGCTGGCGGGCGCGCCGCGCGACGCGACCCTGGACCTGCCCTTCGCGATCTGCGTGGCGCGCAGCCCGAGCCAGGTGGTGGTGCTCGACTCGGGTTACGTGAACCAGAAGCTCGGCGAGCCCTTCGGCGCCCGCGACTGGATGGAGTACGCGCCGCTGCTCGCCGAGGTGGGCGTTGGGCTCGACGAGGTGGATTTCGTGACGATCTCCCATTTGCATTTCGACCACGCCGGCGGCACCTCGCGCTTCCCGAAGGCGAAGTTCATCCTGCAACGGCGCGAGCTCGAGTTCGCGGCGGCGGCCATGCCGCACAACAGCGCGGCGCGCCAGGCCTTCACGGCCGAGGACGTGCTCGCCGCCGTGCAGCTCAACTGGCAGGGACGGGTGCTCCTCGTGGATGGCGACGTCGAGGGCGTGGTTCCCGGGGTCGACGTCTACCTCACGCCGGGGCACACCGCGGGCACCATGACGGTCTGCCTCGACACCACCCGGGGACGCGTCTGCTACAGCTCCGACGCGGTGTATACCTACCGCAACATCGACGAGGATATCCCGCTCGGCCTCGCCCTCGACTCCTACCAGGCCGTGGAGTCGTTCAAGAAGATCCGGGGCCTCCTGCGCGGCGGAAAGCTGATCCCCGGCCACGAGCCGCGCCTCTTCGAGGAGCCCGGGAAATTCGGCTTCCGCCGGGTCTCGGCGCATGCCATCGCGCTGGTGGAGTAGCTGCCGGGCGCCATCCCGCCGCTTCGCCGCGCGGTCAGTCGCTGAGGATGTCGCTGGTCTCGGCGTACCTCTCGCGGACCCCCGGATCGGGATGCTCGCGGAGATGCTCGAGCTCCGGCAGGATCGAAGCATCGCCGTCGAACTCGAGCCGGTCGAGCGCCTCGATCACGACCTGCGGCTCGGGGTCGTGCGTCGCCCTCACGAGCTCCGGCAGCGAGCCGGCCGCGTTCGATTGGAATACGCGGTCGAGCGCAGCGGCACGCACGGCGGGATCGGGATCGTTGTGGAGCAGATCCGCGGCGCGCTGGTAGCCGGCTTCGGGATCCAGGTCCCGGACCGCCGCCTCGCGCACGCTCGGATCGCTCGACTCGAGGGCCGCCAGCGTCTCGGGCTCCCGCGCCCGGCGCTCCGCGAGGAGCTCCTCGCGCTGCCGGGCCGCAGCGAGCTTGCGTTCGCTCGGGTCCTCGGCTCGGCGCCGTTCACGGCGCTCGGCGCGCGCCAGGGCGCGATCGTCGCCCGAGCCGCTCCTGTCGCGCGAGCGGCGCTGCGCGCGGGCGGCGTCTGCGGCGCCGACGCGCAGCCGGTGCAGGACGCTGCGGCCCGCCTCGGCATCGCCCTGGTAGGAGAGGGTGTACGCCATGCCGTCCAGCAGGCGCGCCAGCACCACCTCGATCGGCTCCTCCTCGAGGTCGAGCGATACCCGGCGCTCCGCGACCTGCTCGCCCGCTGCCACCTCGAAGCCGAGCGCGCGCCCGAGGCTCTCCAGCACCTCGAGCAGGGAGGCGCCGGCGGCGCGCAGGCTGACACCGCGCTCCGAGGTGTCGATCCAGTAGGCGCCGGCCGCGAGCGGCGCCTCGGCTGCGGCCGGGGCCTCCGCGCCGGCGGGGCTCTCCGGGGCAATCGGCGGGTCGTCGACAAACCAGCAGCCCGCGCCGCTCAGCGCAAGGCAGAGAGCCAACAACGAACCGGGGGCTCGGAGCCTGCGCTCCGAGCCCCCGCTGCGAATCCGGTCTGGATCGAGCGTGTCGATGGACCTCGCCTCCGGCTCAGTTCTACTCGAACCCGTTGCCTCGGTAGGTGAGCGCCTTCGCGTTGTCGCCCTTGGGGTTCACGTTCTTGAAGAGCTCGATCAGCCGGTCCTGCGCGGCTTGCGAGAGCCCGATCCTCGAGAGGGCGTCCCCGTTGCAGACGAGCGCCCAATTCGCCGAGTCGGCGCTCCCGTCGTCGTCGTCGTCCTTGGCGGCGATGCGGAGACGGCAGTCCTCGAGCATCTCCTCGCTAACGGAGCTCCCGGTGTTGGGGACGGTGTTGTAGGTGAACGCGGTCATATAGGTGTTTGCCTTGTTGGTGAGCTGCACCCGCTTCGAGGTCTTCGTCGCCTTGTCGAAGTCGTTGATTTGACCGCTGAAGCCCGCGCTGTCGGTGCCGCTCGTCACGGTTATCCCGATCGAGCCTTCGACCCTTGATCCGTCGGTCATTAGGAGCTCCGCCCAGGCGCTGCTCACACCGGCGGGCTGATCCGTGTCGGTGAACGTGTCGTCGACCTGGAGCAGGTCCGGCCGCCCGAGATGACCCGCCTGCGCGGTCGCCGCAGCGAGAAAGAAAACGCCGATACCCAGCAACGCGGTTCCCAGGCGTGAAGATCGCATGTCGTGCTGCTCCTTCTGTGCTGTGAAGATCCCGGCTGATCGGGTCCTGGCGCACTCCTGCGTCGGAACCGTCGCAGCCAACGGCGGACATTACCCCGTCGCCTTTCCGGTCGGCAAGGGGAATCTGCGGCGTGGGAAATAAACCCCCTTCACTGTGCCTCGACCGCCTGGGCGGCCTGCCGATTGGCCGCCTCGAGATCGCCGCGCCGGCGGTACAGCCGGGCGAGCTCGAGGTGGGCCCGCGCGTAGCCGGGCTCCAGCTCGGTGGCAGCCCCCAGCTCGCGGATCGCTTCCTCGGCACGGCCGGTCTGGGAGAGCAGGACACCCAGGTTGAAGTGCGCCTCGGGGAGCTCGGGGTCGAGCTCTGCGGCCCTGCGGAACTCCGCCTCGGCTTCGCCCGCGCGACGCATCTGCACGTAGGTCGCGCCGCGCTCGACGCGCAGCGTGGCGTCGCCGGGATCGGCCGCGATCAGCTCCGCGTAGAGGTCGAGAGCCTGCTCGAATCGGCCGAGGTCGCCCGCCAGGAACGCGAGTTCGCGCCGGGCCGCGAAATCACCCGGCCGCAGGGCGAGCAGCGCCTGGTAGCGCTCTGCCGCCTTCTGCGGGTTGCCGTGCTGCCGCGCAATCTCGGCGAGCACGCGCAGGTGCTCGGGCGGGATCGACGGCTGGGACTCGAGCAGGCGCACGGCCTGGTTGGCACGCCCGACCTCGGCGAGCAGGCGCGCGAGCTGGCCGCGCATCCGCCAGCCATCCCCATGCGCCGCGAGCCAGGCTTGGCTGCGCTCGATCTCCTGCGCCGCGCTCGCGCCCCCGGCGCGCCGGATCTCGCTCGCGACCAGGGCGGCCCGTTCGTTCGACGCGTCCCGCCGCAGCAGGTCGTCGACGACCGCCTGCGCCTCGGCGCTGCGCCCGGCGGCGAGCAGGGCCTGGGCGCGCAGCAGCAGCAGGCGCTCGTCCGGTACCGCGAGCGTCGCGGGCTGCTCGCTCGCGACGCGGGCCGCGGCGCCGAACTTTTGTGCCGCGAGCAGCGCCTGCACGAGGCGCGCCTGCGCCTCGGGCGTGGGCGAGCGCCGGCGGAATTCGGTGAATGCGACGACCGCGTCGTCGGGCCGGTCGGCGGCGAGCAGCACGATGCCGAGGTTCATCAGCGCCAGCGGCCGCGCAACCGGCGCCCCGGCGAGGATTTCGAGCGCCTCGATCGACGCTGCCACGTGCCCCCGCTGCGCGAGCGCGCGCGCCGACTGCACCAGCCCCGGCAGCTGCGCGAAGCGGCGCGGGTCGGGAACCGGCGTGCCCTCGGGCGGCGGCGCCACGCTCGCGTAGCCGAGGTCGGCGAGCCGCTCGGCCACGTCGACGGACAAAGCCGGTGCCGCGTTCGCCATCGGCTCCTTCGGCGCGAGCCGGCGGAACTCCCGCTCCATGCGCGCGGCTTGCTCCGGCTCCGCGGCGGCCAGGTTGCGGGTCTCGCCGGGGTCCGCCAGCACGTCGTAGAGCTCCGCCGGCGCCGGCTCCGCGGTGTACTTCCAGCGCTCGCTGCGCACTCCGGCGAGCCGCGCCCAGCCGAAGCTGTAGAGCGGGATCGAGGTCTGGAAATAGGCGAAGCGCTCGCCGCCCGGCCCGGCGGCTGCCAGCGTCTGGAGCGCGACGCCGTCGAGCCCCGTTGCCGCCAGCCCGGCCGCGGCCAGCAGCGTCGGCGCGACGTCGGCGGCGCGCGCGAAGGCCGCCGAGCGCAGACCCGACGCGAAGCTGGCGCCGGCGGCGAGCAGCGGAATGTGCAGCGTCGAGTCGTAGACCAGGGTGCCGTGGCTGCTCTCGTCGTGCTCGCCGAGGCCCTCGCCGTGATCGCCCGCCACCACGACGAGGGTCTCGCGGCCGCCCGCCGCCGCGTCGACGCCCGCCAGCAGCCGCGCGAGCTGCGCGTCGACGTAGGCGAGCGCCCCCGCGTAGCGATCCTCGATCGCGTCGAAGGGCGGCGGCGCGTGGCGCGGGTCGTGGACGTCGTAGTAGTGGACCCACGCGAAGAACGGCTGATCGCTCCCGGCGAGCCAGGCGAGCGCGCGATCGGTGACGGCCTCTCCGGGGCGGCGCGCGACCGAGACCGAGAGCGGATCGTCCCTGGCATCGATGTCGTCGTCGTAGACCTGGAAGCCCTGGTCGAGCCCGAAGCTCGCGTCGAGCACGAAGGCGGCGACGAAGGCCGCGGTCCGGTAGCCCGCGGCGGCGAGCCGCTCGGCCACGCTGTCGAGGGAGTCCGCAGCCACGAAGCGCCCGTTGTCGAGCACGCCGTGCCGCTCGGGGCCTAGGCCGGTCAGCATGCTGGTGTGCGAGGGCAGCGTGACGGGGGTGCTCGCGAAGGCGCGCTCGAAGAGCACGCCGCGGGCGGCGAGCAGGTCGAGGGTCGGCGTGCGCGCGCCGGCGTCGCCGTAGGCGCCGATCCGGTCGGCCCGCGTGGTGTCGAGGGTGACGAGCAGGAGATTCGGCCGCGCGTCGCGCGAGCACGCGGCGAGCAGCGTCGCGCCGGCCAGCAGCCTCCCGAGCGCAGCGCGCACCGCCTACACCTCGCCGCGCCGGGCGCGCTCGGCGAGCTCCTCGGCCGCACGCAGGGCCAGGGCCTGGATCGTGAGCGACGGCGAATCACCGGCGCCCTGGGTCACGAGCACGCTGGCGTCGGCCACCACCAGGTTGGGCACGCCCCAGACGCGCCCGTGCGCATCGACGACCGAGGTCTTGCGGTCGGAGCCCATGCGACAGGTGCCGCCCACGTGGGTTGCGTTCGGCGTGTCGAAGGCGCTGACCTGGCCGACGACCTGCGCGACCCTGGATGCGTCCGCGAGCGCGCCGATCTGCCCGTGCAGGTGTGCGAGCGCCTCGAAGTCACCCTCGCGCAGACGCGCCAGCACGCTCGCGAGCGGCACGCCGAAGCGGTCCTTGCGTTGCGAGAGCGTCACGCGATTCTCGGGCTGCGGCAGCTGCTCGGCGATGCCCAGGAACTCGATCCCCGCTCCAAAACTTTTGCGCATGCCCTCGCGGTGCTCGGCCCCGTAGCCCTCGAGGCCCTCGAGCGCGTGTCCGACCGGCCCCTCGAGCACGCCGACGCCTTGACCGAGGACCATCCCGTTCGGCACCTCGCCCTCCCCGCTGGCGCCGTTGAGATCCCAGATCCGGCTGTCGAGGGGCAGCCCCGCCCAGGTGTCGAGCGGGCGCTCGAAATGCGCGAGCAGCTTCGCGTAGAGGGTCTCCATCAGGTTCCGCCCGACCTGATCCTCGGCGTTGCCGATCCCGTGCGGGTGCGCACCGCCGGCGGAGTTGAGCAGGATGCGCGGCGTCTCGATGGCGCCGGTCGCGAGCACGAAGGCCCGGGCGAGGTGGCGGCCCTCGCGGCCCTCGGCGTCGAAGCCGAGCGCGGCGACCGCGCGCCCGTCGGCGTCCGTCTGGAGGCGGCTCACCTGGAAGCCGGTGACGAGGCGCAGCCGGCCGGTGGCCTCGGCCTCGGGGATCACCGCGACGTCGACGCTGCCCTTCGCGCCGACCATGCAGCCGCGCGCGCAGCCGTTGCAGTAGTGGCAGGCGGCGCGCCCCGGGCGCGCCCGCGGCAGGATCGCGACGGAGTTCGGCAGCAGCCGCCAGCCGAGCCGGCGCGCGCCCTCGGCCACGCGCTGGCTCGCGGCCGAGAGCGGATGCGCCGGATACGGATAGGCCTCGCGCGCGGGCTTGAACGGGTTCTCGGGATCGCCCGCCACGCCGAGCAGCGCCTCCACGCGCGCGTAGAACGGCGCCAGCTCGGCGTAGCGGATCGGCCAGTCTTCGGCGACGCCGCGCTCGCTGCGCATGCGGAAGGCGTGGGCCGGGAAGCGGTGCGCCTCGCCCTGGTAGTGGAGCGTCGATCCGCCGACGCCGATCGCGTGGTTGTAGAAGAACGAGCGGCGCCGGCGCCGGGCCGGCCGGCGCGCGTAGAACGAGGGCGTGCGGCTGTGCAGGTCGGCATAGGCGGGGTCGAGCTGCGTCGCGCGTCCCTCGTAGCTCTCGCGTGCCTTCGCCGCCGATACCTCGGCAAAGCGCGAGCGCTGCAGCTCCCAATCCGGCACATACGTTGTGTAGTCGGCCGGGACGAAGCGCGGGCCGACCTCGAGCAGCAGCACGCGCGCGCCGCGCTTTACCAGCGCCCACGCCGCCAGCGCGCCGCCGGCGCCCGAGCCCACCACGCACACGTCCGCTGTCTCGCTCACGTGCGCTGCTCGGGCTGCGGAAGCGGACCGTGGTGCGGCCCCGGGTAGCCCGCGAAGGCCTGACCCGCCGGGCTCGCGTAGTAGACCCGCAGCACGTCGCGGCGCAGCTGCTCGAACGCGTTGCCGAGCTTGCCGCCCCTGCGGGTGCGCCGGAAACGGCGATGGTAGATCCGCAGCAGGCGCGCTAGCTCGGCGGGGTCGGGACGACCCTCCAGCACCGGCACCTTTTCCTGGATGTTCTTCGCGAGCGTCGGCCAGCGCTTGCGATAGGTTTTCAGCGCAGCGGGCGAGCTCCGGATCAGCCGCTCGAGCCGCGGGACGAGGTCGATCTCGCTCGCGGCAGGCGAGTTCCCTGAGCGCGGCACGATCACGTCGGCGATCACGAGGAGCGTTGCGAGCGTCTCCGGCGCGAAGATGGGCTCGCCTCCCGGCTCCGGCGCCGGCTCGAGGGAAGCCGTCTCGGACGCCTGCCCCTGCGGCTCGTGGCCTCCCAGGACGCGCCGCGCCAGCCACGCGAGCAGCGCGCTGCCAGACGCCGCGACGGCGGCGAGCGCCACCAGCAGGCGCCGGCGGGTCACGACGCGGGCTCCGTGTGGCGACGCGAGGCGAGGTCGGCCTCGAGCTCCCCGACCAGGGCGCGTCCCTCCTCCGCCCAGGGCGCGCCGGGCTGCCGGGCAAGCACCGACCGCGCCAGCGACAGCGCGCGCTGCTTCTCACCCACCTGGCGCAGCGCGAAGGCGAGCTGCATGCGCATGCGCGGGGTCGCGCCCTCCAGCTCGACCGCACGCTCGAGCGCCGCGACGGCCTCGTCGGCGAGCCCCAGCGCGTGCGCGCCCCAGCCGAGATTGGCCTGGATCTCGGCGTCCTCCGGCACGCGCCGGGCCGCCTCGCGCAGCAGCGACAGCGCCTCCTCCCGCTGTTCGGGCCGGCCGTAGCACGCGAGCTGGAAGCCGAGCCGGCTCGCCAGCAGGGAATCCTGCGGTGCGGCCGCACGCAGCGCGCGCAGCCTCTGCTCGCCGTCGGGCTGCGGCGCTGCGTCGAGCACCAGGATCGCGTGCTCGTGGAGGCGACGGCTGCGATGCGCGCGGCCGCGCAGCGCGGCGTCGATCGCGGCGTGCGCCTGCTCGCGCCGGCCGAGGCGCGAGAGCACCCGCGCGCGCAGCAGCTCCGCGTTCACGCCGGGCGCCTCGGTCGCCTCGAGCGCGTCGAGCGCCTCGGCGAGCCGGCCAGCGTCGATCAGCGTGCGCGCGAGCCCGATCCACGCCTCCGCCGACCCGGTGATCTGGATGTAGCTGCGATAAGCCGCGACCGCTTGATCGGTGCGTCCGGCGTTCGCGTAGACGGCCGCGAGGCTGCGCAGCGCGAGCCCACGGACCGCCGGCACGGAGGCCAACGGCTCCAGCGTGGCGATCGCCTCGTCGTGGCGCCCGGCGCCCGCCAGGCTGCGCGCGGCATCGACCCAGCCGTGGGCCGCCGCGAGCCGGCGCGGATCCGGGATCGCATCTGGCGCGAACTCGGCCGGCGCCGAGATGTAGCCGAGCGCCGCGAGCTGCTCCAGCTCGTCGAGAGCGAACTGGCCGCGCCGCTGCGCGCGACCGGCACGCTCGTGTGCGGCGCGCAGCTCAGCCCAGCGCGCGGCCATTCGCTCGCTCAGCTCCGGCTCGGCCGCCGCGAGATTGCGCAGCTCGTGCGGGTCGGCGAGCACGTCGTAGAGCTCGACGGGCTGGGGCGTCGCGGTGTACTTCCAGCGCGCGCTGCGCACGCCCTCGATCGGCGCCCAGCCGAAGTCGGTCTCCGCGCTGCGGCTCTGGAACCACCCCAGCACGTCGTCGCGGTCGGCAGACTCGCGCCAGACCGCGAGCAGATCGCGACCGCGAGCCTCGGCCGGCGGCGCGAGGCCCGCCCGGCCCAGCACCGTCGGGACCACGTCGACGTGGCGTGCGAATGCGCTCGAGCGCGCTCCCCGCGGTACGCCCGGGCCAGCGAGCACCAGCGGCACGTGCAGCGTCGCGTCGTAGGCGAGCAGCGCGTGGGTCTGCTCGCCGTGCTCGCCGAGGCCCTCGCCGTGATCCGACGTGAAGACCACCAGCAGCTCGCGTCCGAAGAGCCTCTCGCGGGCGCCGCGCAGCAGCTTGCCGAGCTCGGCGTCCGCCATGGCGATCTCCGCGCGATAGGGATCGGGGATCGCGTCGAAGGGCGGCGCGACGTCGCGCGGCAGGTGCGGATCGTAGTAGTGGGCCCACAGAAAGAATGGCGCCTCGGCCCCGCGCTCGGCGAGCCAGGCCAGGGCCTCCCGGGTGACCTCGGAGCCGGAGCGGTGCGGCACGCTGAAATCGAGCGGATCCTTGCTACGGCGCTCGGGCGCGCTGTAGACATCGAAGCCCTGGCCGAGGTTGTGGACCGGAGCGAGCACCAGCGCGGAGACGAAGGCGGCCGTCGCGTAGCCCGCCCGCCCCAGCACCTCCGCGAGCGTCTCGACGTCGTCGCTCAGCACGAAGCGGCCGTTGTTGTGCACGTCGTGGCTGATCGGCTCGAGGCCGGTGAGGATCGTGGTGTGCGACGGCAGCGTGACGGGCGCGCTCGCATAGGCGCGCTCGAAGAGCAGGCCCTCGGCCGCCAGCGCATCGACCACCGGGGTCTGCGCCTCCGGATCCCCGGTCGCCCCGAAGCGGTCGTAGCGCACGGTGTCGAAGGTCACGAGCAGAACGCTCGGCGGCGGCGCCGGTGAGCAGGCGAGCCCCGCGCCGGCGAAGAGCAGCGCGAACTCACACGCGAGGTCCGGGAGCGCGCGCCGCACGCCGCGCGCGTGGCTCGATGGCTCGGCGAGGATCGGCTCGGGTGAGGACATCGCCCATCAGCATGGCACGGGACGCGCCGGGATTCGAGTCGCCGGGCCGCGCGCGATCTCGTGCGCAATCTCGTCGACCTTCTTCTAGTCCGGGACCACCCGCGACACGATTTCATGTCGGCGCGCCTCGGCCGCCTCGGAAGACCGGCGCGCGCTAGCATCCCGCCGCGCCCCAGACGGGGCGGGAGGGAGGCGGGGAGGCGTGCGCCGATGGGTCATCGGGGGCGGGGTTCTCGCCACCGGCGCCGCAGGGGCCCATCTCGTCGCCGCCGGGTACCCGCCGGACCGGCTCTCGAACGTGGGAGTGGTGGGGGAGGCCCTCCTACTTCCCGCCACGGACACGGTCGCTTGGACAGTTCTACTTCTGTCCCTGTCGGTGGTCCTCGGCAGGCTGCTTCCCGCAGCCGCCGTCGCGAGGGTGCGGGCCGTTCTCCTCCGCCCCTCTCCGGCCATTTTCTCGCTGCTGGTCTTCGCCTGGGCCGCCCTCGCCGGTAGCCTGGTGGCCCACGTTCTGCTCGGGGGACTCCCCTCGGACGTGGACGACATCGTCCGGCTCCACCAGGCGCGGAGCTTCCTCGAGGGCCGGCTGTACCTCGAGTCCCCACCGGAGCCCGATGCCTTCGGGGTCTACGGAATGCTGGTGCGGGAGGGGCGATGGTTCTCGTTTTACGAGCCGGCGCCGGCCCTCCTCTACGCCCTCTCCTGGAAGACGCTGGGCACGCCCGTCGCCCTGAACCCCCTCCTCGGGGGCGCCCTGGTGGCGGTGCTGTACGCCCTCGCGCGGCTGGCCTGTGGGGAGGCGACGGCCCGGGTGGCGGCGCTGCTCCTCTGCCTCTCCCCCTTCGTGCTCTGCATGAGCGGCTCGCTCCTGTCCCACCCCCTCGCCGCCCTGGCCCTGCTGGCGGCCTGCCTTTTCGTCTCACGCGAGGCCCGCACCCCCGGACCCCGGTGGCTCGCCGCCGCCGGGGCTGCTCTGGGCGCGGCCGCCGCCACGCGCCCGTGGACGGCGGTGCTCGTCGGCGTGGTCGTCGGCTCCTGGGCGGTCCTCCGGGAGGGGCTCCGGGCCGCCCCGCGCCGGGCGCTCCTCCTGCTCCTCGGGGCGGCGCCCCTGATGGCCCTCCTCCTCGCCTACAACGGGGCGCTCACCGGGGACCCGCTGCTGTCGCCCCGTCATGCCTTCGACCCGCGGGAGGTGCCGTGGTTCGGGTACATGGGCCACACCGCCGCCGAGGGCTTCGCCAACACCGTGCGGGCCGGCTCCGTCCTGAACCTACACCTTTTTGCGTGGCCCTCGAGCCTCCTCTTGCTCCCCCTGGTGGCGCTGCGCCCCCGGGTCGAGCTCGACCTGCTGGCCGCCGCCGTGGTGCTGGCGCTGGTCGCCGGCCATCTTTCCTACTACTGGGTCGACTTCCGGTTCGGGCCCCGATACTGGTACGAGGCCACCCCGTTCCTCGCCTGGTTGACGGCCCGTGGGCTGGGGAGGCTCGATCGCTTCCTCTCGTGGCTCACCCTGCCCTCCTCGGGTCCCAGGACGGCGCTGGTCGCCGTGGCCCTGTTCAGCGCGTTCGGAGCGCTCTGCTACCTCGGCCCGATCCTGCGACTCTACGGGCACGACTACGGTGGGCTGGCCCCGCTTCCCGCGGAGGCGGTGCGTGACGAGTGGCAGGGTAGGGACGCGCTGATTTTCGTCCCCCAGTGGACGAAGCGGGAGAACGACGGTTTCAGCTCCCCCTTCCTCGCCAATCCCCTCGACCTCGCCGGCCTCTCGCGCCTCGACCGCGCGGCGGCTTTCCTCGGTCCGGGGGCGGGGGCCGCGGCGGTGGCGGCGCTGGCGCAACTGGCCCCTGGCGAGGCCTCGCGGCTCCGACAGGAAGGGCGCGTCCTCTTCGCCCGGAATCTCGGGCCCGCCTCCCGTGCGCGGATCGCCGCCGCCTTTCCCGGGCGGAGGGCCTGCGTGCTGGAGCGGGATGCCACGGGCGGCGGCATCACCATCCGCAAATTGCGCGCATGGGGCGGCGCCGGGCGGGTGCTGCTGCGGGTCCCGGCGGACGCCCGCTGAAGGGCGCAGGCCTTCGGCGCCCCCGCGCCCGGCTAGCCCAACTTCGGCAGTTCCGAAGAGAGTTGAGGCAATTTCGGGCCGTGGGCGTGTGTAAGTAGTTGAGATCTGGTGGGTGCGCGCGCAGATCGGTGTGTAGTGCCAACCTACCCCCTTGCT
>Ga0184637_10000711_pt1 | contig 23982 bp, 20 predicted proteins | sample PLM3_127_b2_FD_133143 | JGI IMG/M metagenome (GOLD analysis project Ga0184637, IMG submission 133143) | Groundwater sediment microbial communities from an aquifer in East River, Colorado, USA - PLM3_127_b2 | ecosystem: Environmental > Terrestrial > Soil > Riparian zone | place: USA: East River... | reverse complement strand
TCGACGCCGGTCACCTGCCCCGCAGCGACGACTTCTCGTATACGGCCGCCGGCGCGAGCTGGGTCGATCACGAGTGGCTCAGCGGGGTGGTCTTCTACGCCCTGCTTCGTGCCGGCGGTGAGCCGGCGCTGCAGCTCTTCAAGTACGCGGCGGCGGCCTGCGCGCTCGGGCTCGTGCTCGCCGTCCACCGCTCCGCCTACCGCGTGTCGCCCCTCTGGAGCTCCGCCGCTCTCACGCTGCTGGCGGTGGCGTACCTCGCGGCCTTCCTCACGACGGTCCGCGCCCAGGTGTTCTCGGTCGGATTCTTCCTGCTCTGGCTCGGGGTCCTGGAGCGGGTCCGCCTGCGCCAGTGGCCGGCGGTGCGGCTCGCGTGGCTGCTGCCGGTGGCGGTGGTCTGGGGCAACCTGCACGGCGGCTTCGTGATGGGCGTGCTCGCGGTGGCGCTCTACGCCGTGGCCCATGCGCTGCTGCGCCGCCGCGCCGACGCGATCTCGCACGCGGGGCTGGCCGTTGCGCTGGTCATCGCCGTCACGCTCGTGAATCCCTACGGGCCCCGCTACCTCGGGTTCCTGCTGCACGCGTGGTCCCTCGACCGCACGGGGATCAGCGAATGGCAGCCGATGCTCGCCGGCCCCTGGAGCCTGGGCACCCTGACGCTCGCCGCGCTGGCCGCGCTCTGCGCCGGCCTCGCGCTGCGTGCGCTGGCCCGCGGCTGGGCGGCGGGGGAGGTCTGGCCGCGGAGCACCGCAAGCTCCGGCGTGTCCGACGGGCAGCATCCCCTGGGTCCTGCCCTGGTACTCCTGCTCGTCGTCGGCATGGCGCTGCTCGCGCGCCGGATCCACCCCTTCATGGCCCTGACGCTGGCGCTCTTCCTCCCGTTGCTGGTATCCCCTGCCGCGGGCTGGCCAGCGGTCCGCCCGGGGCGCGCAGCCCTGGCGGCCGGCGTCGCGGTCCCGATCGCCGCGTGCGTCGCCGCGGCCCTGCTGCTCACGCAGGTGCTGCCGGCGCGGCCGATCCTGGGCAGCTTCGTCCCTGACGAGCACTCGCGGGTCGAGGCCCGCTACCGGTATCCCGTCGGCGCGGTCCGCTACCTGCGCGAGGCGCCCTACGGCGGGCGCCTGCTGAATCCCTTCACCCCGGGCGAGTTCCTCTACTGGACCCTGTACCCGAAGTACCGGGTCGCCATCGATGGGCGGTACGAGGAGGTGTACACACGGGAGCAATTCCTGTGGGTGTCGCTGTTCTACGGCACGCGCGACCCGCGGCGGGTCGTCCAGCTGGCGGACAGCAGCACTGCGGACGTCGTGCTGCTCCGCACCCGCACGCCGGGCCTCGCAGCGCTCTCGGCGAGCCCTGACTGGAGCGTGCTGTACGACGACGGCTTCTGGGCGCTGGCGGGCCGCCGCCGGGTGGTGGAGCAGCATCCGCCCTACCGATTCGAGGCGGAGCCGCGCCGGCCCCCGCCCACCATCGCCGGCTTCTTCACAGCGGCCGACCGCGAGCGTTTCGCGAGCTACCCGCGCGGGCAGTCTGAGTGAACTCCGCTCGCCTGCGGCTCGCTGCGCGCTTCGCTTGCCTGAGCGCTGCCTACACGATGCCCAGCCGTCTCATCTTCTTGTAGAGCCCTTCCCGGGTGATCGCGAGCCGGCGCGCCGTCTCGGCGCGGCGGCCGCCGTGCGCGTCGAGCTCGCGGCGGATCAGCCAGGCCTCGACGCGATCCAGGCTCTCGCGCAGCGATTCGCCCGGCTGGAGCTCGGCGGCAATGGGCGCGAGCGGCTCGCACAGGCGCGCCGAAAAATGACCTGCCTCGAGCGTCGAGCCGGCCGGGACGAGCGCGAGCGCGCGCTGGATCTCGTTCTCGAGCTCGCGCACGTTGCCGGGCCAGGCGTAGGCCTGGAGCAGGCGCGCGGCGTCGGGTGCGAGGGGGCTCGGCGCCGCGGCGTCGCCGTGGAGCGCGAGGAAGCACGAGGCGAGCGGCAGGATGTCGCCTCGGCGTTCGCGCAGGGAAGGGACCTGGATCGGGAACACCGCGAGGCGGTAGTAGAGATCCGCCCGGAAGCCCCCCGCGTGCGACTGGCGCCAGAGATCGCGGTTGCTCGCGGCGATCACGCGCACGTCGACGCGGCGCGAGCGGGTGCCTCCGACTGGTCGCAGCTCGCGCTCCTGGAGCACGCGCAGGAGCTTGGCCTGGAAGGGGCCCGAGGTTTCGCTCACCTCGTCGAGGAAGAGCGTGCCGCCGTCCGCCGCCTCGAACAGGCCCGCCCGGTCGCGATCGGCGCCGGTGAAGGCTCCCTTCACGCAGCCGAAGAGCTCGCTCTCGAGCAGCGTCTCGGGGAAGGCGGCGCAGTTCACGGCTACAAACGGCTTGCCTACCCGCGGGCTCCCGCGGTGGATGGCGCGAGCGATCAGCTCCTTGCCGGTCCCCGTTTCGCCGGAGATCAGCACGGTGGCCTTGGCGCGGCTCGCGCACGCGACCAGGCCGAAGACCTGTCGCATCTCCGGGCTCTCGCCCACGATTCCGTCCTGTGCCGGAGTACGCGCGGGAATGGGGAGCGCGGTCTCCAGCAGCCGGGCCGGCGTGCGCGCGAGCTTCTCGACGCGCGCCCGCAGCTCCGCCGCGGCGCTCTCGGCCTCGGGCGCGCGCGGCAGCACGTCGGCCGCGCCGGCCGCGAGCAGCTGCGCCAGCGCGTCGGCGGACGGCTCCGCGAGGCGCACCAGCAGGGGCGGGAGCCGGGGCGCGCCCTGCAGACCGCGCAGCGTCGCGAGCGCCTCGGCGGCGCTGGCGGCGTCGATCACCAGCGCGTCGAAGCCCTGCGGCGCGAGCGCGAGGGCGCCCTCCACGCTGCGCTCCCAGACGAAGTCGAGCGTGGGAGCCTCGCCCGCCAGATCGACCGGGATCTCTTCACCGCGGCTCAGCCAGAGGACCGTGCGAACCGGTTGCATGCATGTCTCCTCGTCCCCCTCACCGACGGGCGCGGGCCAGAGCAAGCCGCGTGCCGGCGGCGCGCGCGCTCGGCTGGCGAGGCGGGCAAGCGGAGTGGCCAGGATGGCCGGATCGCGACCGATCTGGCCGGTTCTCGGGCCGCGGCTCGTGCGAGGTATCTTGCGAGGTGGAGGGTGCGAGATGGCGGCGCCGCCGCAGATCGTCCGGGTCGGGCCGGCGAGCTTCGAGCTGGGGACGGACTTCTTCCCCGGCATGCGGGTGCCGGTCCGTGTCTTTGGCAGCGAGAAGCTGGTCGCCGAGATGGACGACCAGGTCTTCCTGCAGGCCGCCCACGTCGCGACGCTGCCGGGTATCGTGGAAGCCAGCTTCTGCATGCCCGACGCACATTGGGGCTACGGCTTTCCGATCGGAGGCGTGGCGGCGATGGACGTCGAGTCCAGCGTGATCTCGCCGGGCGGAATCGGTTTCGACATCAACTGCGGGATGCGGCTCGTCGCCACCAACCTCACCTGGCCCGAGGTGCAGCCGCACCTGCGCGAGCGGCGCGAGCTGTCGCTGGAGGAGCCCGACCTCGAGCTCCTGCTGCTGCGGCTCGTGAACGAGCTGGTCTTCCTGCGCGACGCGTCGGAGCTCCTGCTGCGGCCGGAACGCGTGAGGGTGACGCAAGACGGCGTCGCACGCCTGACGGCGACGCTCGCGGGCGAGCGCATCGATCGCGCGCGCCACGCCCTTCGCAGCGACGTCAAGGCGGCGACGGCCCACGCTCTTTGGGTGGCCGAGAGGAGCGGCGGCTGGCAGGCCCGGCTCACGCTCGACGTGTGTGCCGAGGGCCGCGACCCCGAAGCCGGTGGTCCCCCTGGCTCGGACACGGTCCTGGCCCCGATCCGACGTTCGAGGAGCGAGCGGAGGGAGGCGGCGGGGGATGGGCTTACGGCGAATTCGCGTCCGGTCGCGTCTTCACGCAATGCAAGCGCCGGCATCGACACCAGGAGTTCCTTCAGTTCTTGTGTCACATCGAAGAGTCGGTGCCGAAGCACCGGGCAGTCTATTATTCGAGCCGACACCTGGGGAACCCCGCCGGTGGTCGCCGGGCAGCGAACGCGTCCTCGTGGTTTCCTCACGTCAGCGAGAGCTCACCAGCCATGAGAGACGCGGTCGTCGCGGTATTGCGAAGAGACGACCGGGTGCTCGTGATCCAGAGAGGTCCAGCCGTGACCTGGGCCGGGCATTGGACCCTTCCGAGTGGAAGAGTCGAGGTCGGAGAGACTCACGAGAAGGCCGTGGTGCGCGAGGTGCGGGAGGAACTCGGCCTGCACGTGAAGCCGGTCGGGAAGATCTGGGAGTGCCCGACCGATGACGGGCAGTATCTCCTGCACTGGTGGGCCGTCGATTGGGTCTCGAACGAGCTGCGGCTCGAGCCCGGGGAGGTCGGCGACACACGCTGGGTGACGGCGGACGAATTCTTCGGACTCGAACCGACCTTCGCAGGGGATCGGGACTTCTTCCGCCGCGTTCTGCCTGGCCTGAGGCGGTGACGCGCCGGACCCGAACGTGGGACGGGGCGAGCATTCAGGAGGAGGTGGACTCGCTCCTGTTGCGCGCCGCGATCGCAGCCAGGATCGGGTCCACCCAATCCTCTGGCATCCCGAGGACCGGAACCCCGATGTGCCGGATCAAGGCGGCCCACTCGGCCACCCTCGGGAGAGCCGCCGCGAAGTCTTCGTCCGACGCGTAGTAGGGCGGGATGGGGTCGAAGCCCGCCTCGGCAAAGAGACTGGCGACGAGGGCATCGCAGTCGCGCGCAAAGGCACGGCTCTCCTCCAGGGTCGTCGCCCGGAAGGCTTCCAACGCGAGCACCCGCTGCATCAGGTCGTCCGACGCATGTTCCGCGAACTGCTCGAGCTTGAAGAGATCGGGCTCGGACAGCACGCCCGCCGTCCGGTTGAGATAGATGCACAGAGCGATCTCGAGGCGGGTGCGTGCGAACTGGTAGATCAGCTCGCGATCGGGGACACGCATGGCGCCGGCGAGGTCGTCACTGGCTCGGTGGAAGGCAACGCAGTTCCAATCGGCGAGCGAGCCCGCGGTGGCGAAGATCGACGCCGCTTGACCCAGCTTCCTCACGTGGCTCACAACCTCGCCCGGATCAAGCCGTTCTCGACCAGCGACAACAGCTCGGCCGGGGTGACGTCGACCACCTCCTCCGGCCGGACCGTTTCGAGGCGCCCCCTCTCGATGAGGGCGGCGGAGGGAGCGTCCAGGAAGAAACCCTCCAAGCGATCTCGGATTGCGACTCGGGTGTCGCCCACGCCGAAGGTGCGCACGTTGGGAGCGGTCACGAGGAAGGGGCGGCGGTCGGTGGCTAGACGGTGGCGTTCAAGGAGCGCGCCGATGGCCCCGCAATGGCCGCGCACCTCGCCGGCAGAGCGCGGAAGCGGTTCATGCGAGAAGAACGACTCGGCGATGGCCGGATCTCGGAGGCTCCTCCTGGCCTGGACGTAGCGCCACTTCGCTTGCATCGTGACGTAGGTCTCCCCGACGCGGGCGAGCAGAGCGGCCAGTCCCCAGGCGAGAGTCTCTCGCGCGTGGAGCGCGGCGACCCAGACACGCCCGGCTGCCAGCGCGAGTTCGCTGACCCACCAGCACAGGCCCAGCTGGCGGAGGGCCAGCTCCTGCGTCCGTTCCGCGAGGCTGACGGAGGCGAGGGATGCGATCGAATCGCGCGTCCTCCCCTGCCGGATCCACAGACCGTGGAGCAGCGAGTGCGCCAGCCTCAGATCCCAGAACGAGAACGCCAGAGGCTTGCCGGCGGCGGGGGTCTCGGCGATCCGCCAAACCATCCCGCCGGCCTGATCCCTCGTGTAGACCTCGACGTCCACCCGGTAGCCGGCCCAGAAGAACCTGGGGACGAAGGCGGGCACGTCCTTCATGGAGGTGAGCCATAGGAGGTCCAGGTCTGAGGTGGAGTTTCCGAGTCCCTCCGGCAACGATCCGCCGATCGCCACGGAATCCTCCCGCAGGATGCCGCTGAGGCGGTGGACGAGCTCCTCGTACTCCTCGGGTCCGATGACGTCGAGGCTGGGTCTGCTCTGGATCCCCGCAGTCACATGCGCAACCGGAGGGCGTCTGCGATCTCTCTCGCATCGCTGAGGGCTTGGGGACGCAGGACGTTCTTGAGCGCGTCTGGAAAGGGCGAAGCGGGCGTGTTCACCACGGAGGCGAACACGACTCCGAAGATCGACCACGCAGCGATCCGGCTCAACTCGTACGCCTCCTGCCAGTCTGCCCGCTCCACCTTCTCTCCGAGAGCCTCCTCGAGACGATCGAAGTAGAACTGTATCCACTGCTGATCGCCGCCGAGCCTTTGCGAGGTGAGCAGTCGGGCGACGTCGCAGGCGCTACTGGCCGCACCCGCCATCTCCCAGTCGATCACGACCGGCTTCCCGAGCGCTCCACTCCAGCCGACGTTCCGCACGTCGAAGTCGAAGTGACAGAGCGTCCGGGGCTGGGAATCGATCCCGACCGCGATGATGGAGGGATCGTCGAGCAAGCGCAGCATGAGGCGCCTGTCCGAGGGGGGCAAGGCCTGCAGCAGCCTGCGTAGCCCGTCCTGCAACCACGGCCACTCGGCAGCGACGTACATCGCAAGCTCGTCGCCCGATGAGCCTCCGATCAGCTCCCGGAAGCAGCGGAAGCAGCGCTCGAGCACGGCTGGAAGCCGCATCAACCAGGGTGCCTGCACGAGCGGGTGCCGCTCCCAGAAGCGCGCATGCATTCGCGCCAGGGCGGAGAGCAGCTGGCGCAGCGTCGACGGGGGAATCACGCCCGTTGGCGCGAACGCAGCTAGCTCCTCCCCGACGTGACGCATCACGACCGTCGAGTCGTCCAACGTCCCGAGGTAGGGGATCGCCAAAACGTCGGCTAGCTCGGGAACGACGTGTTCGCGGATCAGCGCGACCTCGCGATGTTCCGTGACCCCGGTCAAGGCCTGGACTGCGTCCTTGTCCGGAAGACGCTTCAGGACGCAGAGCAACTCTGCCGGCTCGAGCCCGTCGGCGAACGAGACTTCGACCTCGGTGAAGCGCTTCCGTCCAAAGCTCGGGTAGTCGAAAGGATCTTCCCTGATGCGGTAGCCCCGAACGGGCCGGTCCGGCGCGAGCAGCGAACGAATCCGATTGCCGAGCCCGGCATCGCGGCGGTTCTCGGCTGCCAAGACGAGCTCAGCCATGCTGGACCTCACCCTCGTCGCTCGCTCGACGTTCCTCGAGGATGCGACACGCCGGCAGCGTGCGGAGTCGGTCATTCAGTCGCGCGAAGTTCTCCTCGGCGGGTGCGTCCTCGATCTCGAAGAGGAGCCAGCCGCTGCTCGCGGTCAGGTCGCGGAAGAACCTGTCACACTCGGTCTGCAGGGTCTCGAATCCGATCCAGCCCTCCCGGCCGGCCGCTCCCAGGTCCTCCAACGAACCGGTGCCTCCCGCCTCGGCCGTCCGCCATCGATACGCCAGCTCGACCGGGCCCGAGACGACGACACCGACGTCCGGCATCCGGTGGCGAAACATCTCTCGCAGCCCCTCGAGCGCGGAGTCGACCTCGGCCCGAAGCTGAGCGTCTCCGCCGAGCGCCCGGGCCGTCAGCAGCTCCTTGAGCATGAGCTTCAATCCGAAGCTCTCTTCGATGATCCATGTGCCCCGATTGCACGCCGGGCCAATGACCTCGTGCTGGATGAGGGTCTGACCGGCAAAGTCGAGCCACGCGCTCGCCAGCAGACCCGCAGGGCTGTTCGAGGGGAGGTCGAGGTTCTTGAGCTTGTCCTCCCAGCCCTCCCCTTCGAATTGCTCGAAGGTCGGCGGGATGCGAGTCGCGTGGCCGAGGAACATGAGTCGCCAGGACTCCACCCAAAGCTCGCGAAGCGCCGCGCCGACGTTCGGGCGGGTCTCCGTTCGCATCTGGTCGCGCCAGCTCACGCTCCTCACGGGGAGCCCGAGAGAGGAGAGCTTGGCCATCAGCAGGCGCGCCATGGAGGTCTTCCCGATGCCGTCGATTCCGAGAAACGCGACGTGACGTCCTTGTTCCTGGCTCACCTGCCATCCCCCGATCGACTGCACACCTCATCTACTATACACTAGAGGGCCGGACGCGCGTGGGCCGCACTCCTCGGGCGATTCGAGGAACCGCCTGCAATGAGGAGTGGCACGATGAGCGGCTCTCAGAGGAACGTCACTCGGCGTCTCCACCTGAGAGAATCGCTGCTGGGAATCGAAGGCCTTGCGCTCATGCGACAGCTGCTGGAGGGTGACGACCAGGCGGCCCGGGCACGCATCGAGGAGGTCCGATGGATTCTGGATCCCGCCCGGGACGCCGACTTCGGGGAAACGACGGAGGTGGCGGAGCTCGGTGTCGTCGATCTCTACCGCGAGTGGGCCGCCTCCTACGACGCGTCCTCCCGGCCCGTGCGCGCCATCGAGCAGCCGGTCGTGTGGTCGATCTTCGAGCAGCTGCCTCCCGGTCGGGCGCTGGACGCGGCCTGTGGCACCGGCCGCCACGCCCGCCGTCTGGTCGATCTCGGCCATCGCGTCGTCGGGATCGACTCCTCGCCGGAGATGCTGGACCGCGCCAGGCAGCTCGTTGCCGAGGCTGGCTTCGAGGTGGGGGATCTGTGCAAGCTTCCCGTCGAGACGGCCAGCATGGACCTCGCCGTGTGTGCGCTCGCCCTGGACCATGCTCCCACGCTTCTCGAGCCGCTCGCGGAGCTCGCCAGGACCGTGCGGCCCGGCGGTACCGTCGTCGTCTCGGACGTACACCCCGTCATATCGGTCATGAGCGGAGTCGCCCATGTCAAGTTCGCCGATGGGGTGCGCGGCTTCGTGCGCAACCACAACCATCTTCACGGGGAGTACCTGCATGCGTTCGCAGAGGTGGGGCTCGACGTCCACCGCTGTTTCGAGCCGCTCTACGGCGAGGCGGAGTTCGCGCTGAAGAAGACGGCGATGCATTTCATCCCGGAGGCGACCAAAGCGGCGTATCTCGGTCTCCCTGGAGCACTGGTCTGGCACCTAATCCGCAGGAGCTGAGCGGGGAGCAGCCCGCTCTCGCGGGGCAAGCCACGCCCCGCACGGGAGCCCGGGCATCCGGTAGCGATAGCCGACGACCATCTCCTCCCCCGCTTCGAGCGCCACTGGCGGCGGAAGGAAGACGGCGTGTCGCCAGCTGTTGTCGTCACTCGCCTCGTCGGGATGCGTCGTGAACGAGATTCCCTTCGAGAGCTGAAGTTCGAAGGATACCACGACGCCGTTCACAGTCGCACTGTGGACGGCCTTGCAGACCACCGAGGAATCGACGACCGGCTCGGAGAGTGTCGCGAAGTCGACCTGCGCGACCAAGACGGGATCCGCAACCCGAGGCCACCGCGCAACCGCCGACGGATCCTTGAACGCCACGCGCGGCAACCGGGTCTCCAGCAGGGGCCGGAAGTCGACCCCGTACCACGCCCCCCAGCGTTCCACACTGGCGGTGGTAAAATCCATGCGATCCAGATCGTCCGCGGGGATGGAGACCGGCATCGCGTGGATCCCGAGCGCGTATGGCACGAAGCACCCTCCGGGCTTCAGTAGCCTGGCCCGAGCGTCTAGGAAGATCTCGAGCACCCGCTGCTCGAGGGGTTCTCGCCCGATGGTCTCGCTCACGAACACGTCGACTGGCTCGGGAAGCTCCACGACGGTGGAGCGGGCTCGGACGAGCTGGATGCGGTCGGCGAGACCGTTACCTTCGAACAGCCTCTGCGCGGTGTCGCCGATCCCGCCGGCCTCGATCGCGTAGACCCGCCTCGCCCCCGCCTTCGCGGCAGCGACGGCGAAGACGCCCGTACCGGTGCCGATGTCGGCGACGACCATGCCGGGTCGGACGACTTCGCGCAGGGCCTGGATGTAGCGTTCGGTCCTCGTGCGGTCGTTCAGCATCGTGACGTGCGCCTTCGGCATGTCGAAGACCGGAAACAGGGGCGCACTGATGTCGAACTCAGCAGTAGTGCCGCTCGCGTGCGTCACGTCTTCGCCCCTCATCGCCTTCTCCAACGAGCCAGCGGTTGTCTCGACGGCTCGCGCTGCGGGACTGCCCCCGCGTCGGCCGGCGACGGCGTCGGGGCAGGATCCTGCAGCAGGGTCGCGCGTCGCAGGATCCGGCCCGCGAGGCTCGGGTCGAGTCGAATCAGCCGGGCGTGCAGCGCCCGCAGGCGATGGTGGGGAACGCCCGGCCATAGATGGTGCGTGGCGTGGTAGCCGTCGTTGTGGGGATGGAAGAGCAGCCGATGGACGGCGCCCTCGTTGTTGATCGTCGATGAGAGGAGGGTCCCGCTCCCCAGGTAGAGGTGCTCACCGGCTTCGCCGACGAACCGGATCACCGGCAGTAGGAGGAAGAAGGCAGCGAGCCAGTTGACGACCAGAAAGAGGGCGAGCTGCAAGCCCCCGATGGCGGCCGCCGGAGCGAACACGAAGACACCCTGCCAGAGAGCACCGAGGGCGAACGTCCGGGGGTCCGTCCCGATCGCGCGCCACCACCCCCAGGCGTATGGGAGGATGCGTGTCGCCACCCCCCGAGCAAAACGGGCCGGACTCGTGCGATCGATCGCTTCGATCGCGAGCCGTTCGTAGCGGACGCGATCCGGATCGATGGGGGCGCCTTCGTACGCGTGATGGACCATGTGCTGTGGTCGATACCGACTGACTCTGCTGAAACATGGCAGGGCAGCGAGCAGGTCGGCCGCGACGTCGTTCAGCTTTCGACGCCGCCGACTCCAGTTGTAGTGGGATGCCTCGTGAACCAGGCATTCGAGGCCGCGATGGAAGCGCGCGGCCGTCACGAGGGCGACGGCGTTCAGCGGGAGGGCCAGGGCCAGCGGAAGGCCCTCGTAGACCAGGATCGCGGCCAAGAGAATCGCGACGATCGCCAGATGATCCCAGAGAGCGGCCGCCACCGACCGACCGACGGACGGAGCAGCGGCCCGCAGGACGAGGGCGTGTAGCTCCGCCGGGAGCTGGTAGTCGCGCGGGAAGGCGCCGCTCGCAGAACGCGCGCCGAGGCCCCTCCCGTGGTCGTCCGAGAGCTCCGGCGGTGAGCGCTCGGCGTTGGGTGCGTACTGGATCCCAGGTTGATGCCGCCAAATCCCGGACAGCGCAGACCCTTCGGGAACGCGCTTCGGCGACGGGTTCGTGTGCAGCTCGAGACGATTTCCCATGGATTTGGATACGCGATGGTGTCTATCATATACGGGCCTGGAACAGGCTGTACATCAGAAACTGGGCTGGCGTGCCCGACGCAGCGACCGAGGGTGCGGAAGTGCACGTCCGAGACGTCGGCGCCGAGGGAGGACGTGGATCCAGTCAGACCCGCCCTCGGCGGCGTAGCGTTTTTCCTACGTGACCCGGCGCTCGCCTTCGAAGGACCACGACGGTGAAACGCCGCTGCCCCGACGCCGTGTCCGAGTTCGACCTCGTGATCGACCCCCAAACACTCGACCGCTTCCCGGACGTGCGGGTGGCGGGGTTCCTCGCGCTGGACGTCCACCGTTCCCACGAGGCGCTCGCCGGGTCGGCGGGCGCGCTGGCTGCCGAGGCGGCGGCCGTCCTGCGCACCCACTTCGCCGCTCCGGGAGACGTGCTCCGCGACGAGCGGATCGAGGGCTGGCGCAGCGCGTTTCGCGCGTGCGGATTGAAGGCATCCGAGGTCCGTTCGAGCGTCGAGCAGCTCGTACGTCGCCTGCTCCGGGACGACCGCCTCGGCATGCCCCTTCCCATCGTCGAGGCCTACTGCGCGCTCTCGGCCATGCACGTCGCGCCGCTGGGTGCCTACGACCTGGACCGTCTGCCGTCGAGCGAGCTCATCCTGCGCCCGGCGAGAGCTGGGGATTCGTTCGAACCGCTCGGTGGCTCCGCGAGCAAGATGCCGCTCGATCCTCGGGTGATCGTCTATGCAGCAGGCGACGAGGTCCTGTGTTGGGCGTTCAACCATCGAGACTCCGCACGCACGTGCTTGCGGCCTGAGACGACCCGGGCGGTCTTCATCGGTGAGGCGCTCACGGCCTCGCAGAGGCCTGCCCTGCTCGCGGCGCTCGAAGGGCTCCGGGATGTCCTCACCGATCACGGCGCCTCGGTCGAGCCTCTGGTCGTGGCAGACGCGGGCCAGCCGCGCGTGTCGGTCGCTGCGAGTCGGGCCGCGGGATCGGATTCGGCATGACCGCCTCCTTCTCGCGAGCCAGCGAGGCTGCGCCGCCCGATCTCTTCGCCCGGATGAACGCGTTGGCTGCGGATCTGGGCGCAGTCAACCTAGGGCACGGGTTCTCGGACGATGCTCCCCTCGACGTGCTCGTCGATGCGGCCACGAGGGCGATGCGGTCCGGCGACAACCAGTACTCCCCATCGGAAGGGCTGGTCGAGCTGCGCGAGGCCCTGGCGCGCCGCTCCGAGCGGCGCGGCGTTCCCTACGATCCGAGATACGAGATTACCGTGACGACGGGTTGCGCGGAGGCGCTGGTCGCCGGACTCATGGCCATGGCGCCACCGGGATCCGAGGTCGTCGCGATAGAGCCCTTCTACGACCTCTACCCCGACCTCGCCGCGGTGGCCGGCGTACGGCTCGTCACGGCACCGATCCCGGGCCTCGCCGGGGGAGTTGATCTGGAAGACTCCCTCCTGGCCGAGTTGCGGAAGGCGATCACGCCTGCGACGCGGTGTCTGCTCCTCAACAGCCCCCACAATCCCACCGGGCTGACGCTCTCGCGCAAGGCGCTCGAGGAGATCGCGAGGTTGGCGGTCGAACGCGACTTGCTGGTGCTATGCGATGATGTCTACGACGAGTTCGTCTACGAGCGACCCCACGAATCGATCGCAGCGATCGACGGCATGCGCGAGCGGACGATCGTGTGCTCGTCGGCGACCAAGACGCTCTCCGTTTCCGGCTGGCGGGTGGGATGGGCGTGCGGCCCCGCACGACTGACGTCCCGATTGCGCAACGCTCACCGCTCACTCACATTCTGCGCCCCCACTCCCCTCCAAGCCGGCGTCGCGGCCGCACTCGACTGGGCCGACGGGTGCGGCTTCTTCGCGCAACGCCGGCTTGCCTACGCCAGGCGTCGAGATCTCTTGGTCGACGGGCTTCGCGCGGCGGGTCTCGATGCCGCCTCCCCTCCGGCAGGCTACTTCGTCGTCACGGATGTGCGACGCTGGTCGGGGGGCGCGGACGTGTCGGATTTCGCCGTCCGATTGGCGCACGAGGCGGGCGTGGTGGCGATTCCCCTGACGACCTCGGTGTCGACCGCCGGAGTCGGCGACCACCTCCTGCGCTTCGCATTTTGCAAGTCGGAGAAGGCTATCGCCGAGGCGTCGCTCCGGCTGCGCCAGTACGCTTTGGAGGGCGGCCTCTTGGATCGTTCCGGGTGACCGACACCGGGTGATCGCTACTGCGCCCACGCCGCCGCGAGCGTGATGGGTTCGAGCGCCGACATGTCCACTTCGATCAGATAGGGCGCGTCCCTGCCGAGAGCATGCTGCAACGCCGTGCGGAAGTCGCCAGCGCTCGCCACTCTTGCTGCGTCCATGCCGAACGCCGCCGCAAGGGCGCAGAAGTCGGGCGCCCGGAGGTCGACACCGATCCGCCGGCCGGAACAGCGCCGGTCCTGCAACGTGCGCATCACGCCGTAGCCCTCGTCGTTGAACAAGCACACCGTGACGGGAACCTCGTACTCCACGGCCGTCGCCAGCTCGCCGAGGTGGAGCATGAAACCGCCGTCCCCCTGAATCAGCACGACGCGTCGCCGGCTGCCCACCGCTGCGCCGATGGCCAGCGGCAGTCCTGGGCCGATGGCCCCGGAGGTGGGCCAGATCGACGTGCGTGGCTGGTAGACGGGCAGGAGTCGGTCGCCCCACGTGTATGCCGGAATCGTCGCGTCGCGGACGATGATCCCCGAGCGGGGCAGGAGCTGGCGGATCGAGTCCATGATGGACTCGTGGTCCGGCCCGATGAGCGCGCGGGCTTCCGCCTCTGCCGATCGGCGCGCCGCGAGTCCTCGCTCCGGCCAGCCGGGCTCGGTGCTCCTGTGACCGAGACGCTCCAGGATCCCGCTCAGTCCGAGCTGCGCATCGCCGACGATCGGGAGGGGGGAGGGGTAGCTCCGGCCAATCACGTCGGGCGAGGCGTCGAGGTGGATGAGCATGTCGGGCAATCGCAGCGTCCACCCCGCCGTCTCGTCCTCCTCGAAGCGCGTGCCGACCGCGAGCACCACGTCAGCCTCCGCCAAGATGGCGGCCACCTGCGCCGACTGCGCGTTCGCACCGAGCGCGAGCGGGTGATCCTCCGGGATCGCGCCACGGCCCTGGACCGTCGTCACCACCGGAGCCGACAGGCGCTCTGCGACGGCGACGAGAGCGGGCGCCGCCCCCGCGCTCACGACGCCGCCGCCGGCCCATAGCAGCGGCCTGCGCGCGGAGGCGAGGGCCTCGCCCGCCGCCGACAGCAAGCGCGCCGCCGGGTGCGCCCGAACGGACGGAATCGGCTCCTGCAAGATCGAGTCGAAGGTTGCCTCCTGGAAGTCGATCGGGATCTCCACGACCCCGGGCTGCGGCCGGCCGCTCTGCAACGCGGCCAGCACCCGCATCACCGCCGCCGCCACGTCTTGCGGTCGCCGCACGGACTCGGCAGTCCTCGCCACCGCACCGAGCATCTCGAGTTGCCGCTCGGCTTCGTGGAAACACCCGCGATCCGCGCCGTAGTGTCGGGAATCGACCTGGCCCGTGATGAGGAGCACCCGCGAGGACGCAACGGAGGCCTCGTAGAGGCCCGAGACGGCGTTCGCAGAACCCGGTCCGGTCGACACGATGGCGACGCCTACCTCCCCGGTCGCTCGCGAGTAGCCGTCCGCCGCGTGCACCGCGGCCTGCTCGTGCCTGACGCTGACGACCTGGATGGTTCCATCCCGAGCCAGGGCGTCGTAGATCGGGAGGTTGTGGATGCTCACTATCCCGAATACGTGGCGAACTCCAGCCGCGCGCAGCGCGCGAACGACGGCCTCACCGCCCGTCAGCGGCATCGCTCCCCGCCAGCGTCGCTTCCCGTCCTCCGACGAGGCGGAGGATGTCGGCAACCGCGTCTCGTTCGCTCGCGATCACGTCCCGGAAGAACGGCCGATACCGCTCGTCCTCGTCGTCGTCGCGCCGGCGTTCCACGGTCTGGGGGCCACCCGCGTCACGCTCGTTGGCGCGCGCCTGCAGCCGCTCCGCGATCAGCGGCGCGGGCGCGGACAGCCACACCGGAACAAGCCGTGGTTGCAGAGCGGAGAGGAGCAGCGCTTCGTAAGGACGGCACACGGCCACTGCGCGCTCCTCACCGTGGCACAGGCGCCTGAGGTCTTCGGTCCTCCAAGCGTGCCAGCTCCCACCGAAGCGCATCGGCGCGGCGATCTCGCCCGATTCGACGGCGGCTAAGAAGTTGGACTCGGTCTCGCTGACCGTCGCGAAGTCGGTGTCGTTCACCGGCCGGGTCGTGACGTGCAGCGGGGCCCAGAAGCCGTGCTCGTTGACGAGGCGACGCTGGATTCGGGTCTTGCCGGACCCGGATCGGCCCATGAGCAGCACACCGGCGGATCGCCGACTCGTCACAATCCGGCGCGCTCGAAGGCGGACGAGGTCCTCGCGATCCACCACGCCAGACGCTCGCGCGAGAGCCGGGTGGCTCCGGCGGGCCTCTGAGCGAGCTCGTGAGCGAGGAAGGCGAGCTCGCCCATCACCGCCTGGAAGATGAAGGCCAGGTCGAGTGCTTCGCCACCGTCGGGACTCCAGATCGCCAGCAGATCCCCCGGCTCGGCCTCCGACCAGAACGTCGCGTCGCACAGGAACGCCACTGCATCGAGCTCCACCGGGCCGAGGCAGGCGAGGCCCCAGTCGAGGAGGACGATCGCGCGCCCGTCCCAGCCGATGTTGGGGAATCTCAGGTCACCGTGCAGGAGCCTCTGGGGAAGTCGGGCGAGGCGCTCGAGCAGCCCGCTCGGGTCGTTTGCGCAGGAGAGGACGGCATCCACGACGTCCTTCGCCGGCAGGTCGGCGAAGGTCTGCCACATCCTCGTGAGCGTCTTCGGGATCGTGTCCCGTTCCCGCCACTCGAGGTACGGTCGTAGGGGCGAAAAGAGTCGCAGCCGGTCGGCGCAGGTGCAGAGCATGGAGGAGTCCGCCGGGGGGGGCAGGGCATGCAACGCCTTTGCGGACCGGAAGACGCACGGCACGAGCCGCGTGGCATCCCGCCGGAATGCGCGGAGTGCCGGCTCGACGTCCCGCATGACGATCACCCAGCCGTCTTCGTGCTCGTGGACGGAGAGCAGGGCGGTGGCGAGCCCGGGCGGCAGCGCGGGGAGCAGGCCGGACCGCCAGAGGAGCGCCTCTCTCCCGCGGTCTCGGGTGGCACGCATGAGCCAGTCCGAGGCGGGGGAGACGTACTTGACCACGAGGGTCGATCCATCGCGGAGGTACGCGCGCTGGACCGATCCCCCCGATGTCCCATCCTGAAGGGGCTGAAGGCGTACGAGGCCACGCAGGAGTGAGGCGAAGGAGTGGAACACCCCATCTGCGGGCCGCCGAACCGAGGCGGGGTAGACGAGGTGCAGGTACACGCGACCGTCACTACCGAGGAGGAGGAGATGGCGCTGCGCCAACTCTTCGCGCGAACCCGCCTCGAGCGCACGCTGCACGTCGATTTCGTAGCCGCCCGGCGACGAGCTGACCTGCCAATGGGAAAGCGGAGCCGCGCCCCGCCACGCAAGGTCGAGATGCGCGACGATGGCGGCGCTGCCGCGGAACTGATGGCAGCCACCGACCCAGCTCTCTAGGAGAGAGTCTCCCGCGTAGCCGGGCGCGAGCGCGTCGAACCGGCCCAATTCGAAGGCCTGGCGCAGGATCGATTCGAACTTCCGCGTCGGTGATGCCGCGGCCGTCATCGATAGCATTCGAGCTTGCCGGAGCGACGGATGTCGAGAGTCGCGCAGTGGAATCCTCCACCGAGCAGCCGGTCGTAGCTGAGCTGTAGAGGGAGCACGTCGATGCGGTGGTTCTCGAGGGTCCGGATCAGCTCCTTCTGGCGCCCGTCGACCACGGCCAGGTCCGGCCTCACCATGAGGACGTTCATGCCGATCCAGAGGGACGAGTAGGAGCGCGTACCGGGAATCGCCGTGTCGACGAGGTCCGGACACCAAAACTTGTCCCAAGCGGCGAAGTAGGGTGGCAGGTTCGTGCCGTCGATCCGCGCCGGGTTCAGGAGCACCAGCCCGGGGCGCAGCGGCACGATGGTGGTATCGATGTGGTCGTTGACGCCGAGATCACGACACAGGTGAACGGTGAACGCCGGGCCCAAGGCCGCTTGGAGCCAGCGGGCACCCATTGCATTCCCCGAATCGGACACGTAGTAGAGGATGTCCGTGCCGAGGCGGATGACGTTGGCCGCGTCGAAGCACGGCTCGTGGTCCAGGAGACGTCGACCCTCCGGCTGGGAGGGGTCGTAGAGGTCGTCCCGAAGGCGCGGTGGGGGTGCTGCGATCCACCGAGCGCCGCGGGCGAAGTACTCGAGTTCCAGCGTGCGCACTGACAGAGCCTTGAGGCGGTGGGCCCGCGTCGGCATCGGAGGCTCGATGAGCAGATCCCCGATGACGAGAAGCGAATCGCGCGGGCAGTACTCGTAGAAGCCATCGGTCTGCCAATCCGGCGTCGCGAGTATCGCGTCGCGATCGACCGGGTCGGGGCGGCGAACGTGGACCCCGAGTCGCGTGAGAGCCTCGGATAGCTCGGTCAACTCCTCTTCGGTCTTCGCGATGGCTTCCTCGGGAAACGGTCCCGATGGAATCGCCTCCGGGGATCCGACGTCGTGGAAGTGAACGGTGAAGAGACTCCGGTCGGCCCTGGCAACCTGGCCACCAAGGGCCGAGCCGACGATGATTTCTTCCAGCGGATCCCACCCGTTGTAGGAGAGTACGGGGCTTCCGACCCGCAGCTCTGACGCGGCGAATGGTTCCCCTGACGCGCGGGTGCTGTGGTAGCTTTTCATTCGCGTCAAGCTCGTGTAACAGGGTACTGCATCTGGCGCCGCGACCTCCAATGAAGAGCTGGCCGATCATCCTGGGCATCAACAGCGCCTACCACGAGTCGTCGGCGTGCATCCTGCGCGGGTCGCGACCGCTCGCGATCGCGGAAGAGGAACGCTTCAACCGGCGCAAGCACGCGAAGCCGGCAGAGGTCGACAACCCGGACGAGATCCCGGCCGAGTCCATCCGCGACTGCCTGCGGCGTGCGGGTATTAGACCACACCAAGTCGACTACGTCGCCTATTCGTTCGATCCTGGCCTGCGAAGGCCCTTCCTTGAGGAGCGCACGACTCCGGGCTCTTGGGGTACCCCCGAGGGGGAGCAGACGTTCCGCGATCACCTCGGTCGTGTGCCCCGAGCAGTCGGCGAGGTGCTGGGGGAAGACGTACGGAACCGATGGATCTGGGTCGCCCACGAACTCTGCCACGCGGCCAGTGCCTACTTCGCCTCTCCTTTCGAAGACGCTGCGGTGCTCAGCGTCGACGGCATCGGCGAATACGGAACGGGCATGATGGCCCACGGGCATGGCGTCAAGCTCGACGTCATCGAGGAGTTCACCTACCCGGATTCGTTGGGTTTCGTGTGGGAGAAGTTCGCGAAGTTCATTGGTCTCGACGAGTACGCTGCGCCGAAGCTGATGGCGCTGGCCGCATTCGCTCGAGGCGGCCGCTTCGACGCGGACCTCGAGGTCCTCGTTCGCGGCACCGGGTCGGGGTTCTCCATCGACATCGACGAACTACGCTTTCGCGTGGAGGACTACGGACCCCTCGAGAAGCGGTTCGGGCCGCGACGCAACCCGGGGGACCGGATCGACTTCCGCGACGCCGCCCTCGCCGCCTCGCTCCAGAAGCGGACGGAGGCCGTCCTCTTTGCGCTCGCCGAGCGCCTGAAGACCATCACGCGATCTTCGAACTTCTGCATGGCAGGCGGCGTGGCTCTCAACTGCGTCGCAATGGGCCGACTTCTCAACGACGGCCCCTTCGAGAGGATCTACGTGCAACCCCTGGCGAACGATGCGGGCAGCGCGCTCGGCGCCGCTCTCTGGGTCGCCTACGCCCACGCAGGAGTCAGCGAGCGGTCCCCGATGGTCGATCCCTACCTTGCTTCCGAGTTCGACGAGGCTTCGGTCGTCGCGGCACTCGAGCACGCGGCCGTGGAAGCGACCCGTGTCGACCATCCTGCAGCAGTGGCCGCGGCGGCCATCGCGGAAGGGCTCATCGTCGGGTGGTTCCAAGGACCGGCCGAAGTTGGCCCCCGCGCGCTCGGAGCGCGATCGATCCTCGGTGATCCTCGCCGCCCGGGCACCAAGGAGCTGATCAACCTCAAGGTGAAGCACCGGGAGTTCTTCCGCCCCTTCGCGCCTGCTGTCCTCGAGGAGCACGCAGCGGATTGGTTCCGACTGGACAGATCCTCCCCTTCGACGCGTTTCATGTCCTTCGCCGTGGCGGTTCATGCCGAACGGCGGCATCTCGTTCCGGCGATCGTCCACGTCGACGGCACCAGCCGCGTGCAGACGGTTTCCGCCTCGCTGAACCCCCGCTTTCACGATCTGATCACGGAGTTCAACCAGCGCACGAACGTACCTCTCGTGCTGAACACGTCGTTCAACACCTCCGACGAACCGATCGTCCTGTCGCCGGCCGATGCCCTTGCCACATTCCTCCGGACGGACCTCGACATGCTCGTCATGGGGAACCATGTGGTGCGCCGCGGCGCATGAAACCAACGGGGAGGCCCGCCCCATGAGCCAGGAGATGAACGCCGCGGTCTTCAAGGCGGCACACGACGTCCGGGTCGAGCGTGTCCCCGTTCCGACGGTGCGAGAGGCCGGAGATGCCGTCGTCCGCATCGCCGCCGCCGGGATCTGTGGGTCCGACCTGTGGGGATACCGCGGCATCGAGCCGGTCGAGGCCGGACAGGTCCTCGGCCACGAATGGCTGGGGGTCGTCGAGGACGTCGGCACGGCGGTGGAGACGCTCCGGCCCGGTGACCTCGTCCTGGCGCCCTTCTGGTCCCTGGACGGCACCTGCCCCGCGTGTCAACGCGGGCAGTCGACCCTCTGCGATCGCGGGGGGGCTTGGGGCTTTGGCATCGACGTCGGGGGTGGGCAGGCGCAAGCGATCCGTGTTCCGTTCCCGGATGCGACACTGATCAGGCTGCCGAAGGGGATGAACCTGGACGTCGCCATGCTCCAGCGGCTGGTGGCGCTCACCGACGTCATGCCGACGGGGCACCATGCCGCCCTTTGCGCCGGAGTGGAGAAGGACTCGACCGTCTTGGTGGTCGGCGACGGAGCGGTCGGCCTGTGCGCGGTGCTCGCGGCGAGAAGACTCGGAGCGGGCCGCGTGCTGATCGTAGGCCGCCACGAGGAAAGACTGCGCGTCGCCGTGGAGTTCGGGGCGGACGTCACCTTGCGGGACGACGACGACGCGTTCGAGGGAGTGCGAGAGCACGCTGGTGGGGGAGCCGACGCGGTCCTGGAGTGCGTCGGCACGAAGGATGCGTTGGACCTGGCAGTTCGCTGCGTCCGCAGCGGTGGTGGCATCGGATACGTCGGCATGCCGACGATGAATCCGACTCTGTCGGTCTCGCAGCTCTTCGAGAGGAGCATCTCCTTTCGCGGTGGCTTCACACCCGCTCGGGAGTACATCCCCGACCTGCTGTCGGACGTGCTCGACGGATCTCTCGATCCGAGTCCGATTTTCTCTCACCAGGTGGACCTCGCGCACGTCGCAGACGGATATCGCCTGATGGACGAGAGAACGGCGATCAAGGTCCTGGTGCTGCCGGACTGGCTGCCCACCACGCGGCCGGGATGAGCCGACGCCTCGGAGGCCGATTCTACAGACTGTTCGCGGCGGACCTGGTCTCCCAGGTTGGCGACGCGTTGAACTTCATAGGCCGTGCCTGGTTCGTCGTCTCCGCCTCGGAGTCGCCGGTCGTCCTCTCGCTCATGTTCATCGCAGCGAGCCTCCCCGAGGCAGCTCTCTCGATCCTCTCGGGTCGATTCATCGATAGGGACACCCGGAGGAGGCGGTGGGTTCTCACCCTCGCCTACGCAGTTCGTGCTCCGTTCTCCGTCTGGCTCGGCGTCCTCGCGCTCGCGGGAGAATTCGACCCCGTGGAGGTACTGCTCTGCGTCGCGATGGTTGCGGTCGGGAACGGCATGGGGATCCCAGCGGCGAAGGCGCTGCTGCCCCAGCTGGTGCGATGGGACCAGCTCGAGCGAGCCATCGGTCTGCTGGGGATGGTCTACCGGGGAACTCAGGCAGTCGGCCCTGCCATTGCAGGGCTCGTGGTCGGTCAGCTGGGGCTCGCCACGCTCTTCTTCGTGGACGCCGCAGCTTCGGTGGCTGCTGCATTGATCTGCGCGACGATTCGGCCGCGGGCCCCGACGGCTGGGGACGCGGGTGGTGAGGGTTCCCACGGCGCTCCGCGTATCGGAGTGCTCGAGTTCTTCTCCACCAAGGTGGTCGCTCTCCGTCTCGTCTTCTATTCGGTGGCCCTCCGGCTGATCGGGCGTCCGCTCTACGTGGCGTTCGCCGTCTTCGTGGAGCGCACCCTGTACTCGGACGCGACCGTGCTCGGTTTCCTGCTATCCGCTTTTGCCCTCGGCTACGCCCTCGGAGCCTTGATTCTCCTGCGCGTCTTCGCGAACGTGGGGGAACGCGCGCGGGTCGTGACCTCCGTCGTTCTGTGCGGAGCCCTCATCGCGGCCGCTGGCCTGGCGTCCGCGGCCGTCGGCGTCGGGATCCTCTTGGCCGGCGGAGGAGCCTGCTTCGCCGTCGCGGGAATCACGCTCGATGCCTGGCTGCAGCGTGAACTCGACGACCGGGTGCGGGGACGCGCCTATGCGCTGTTGGGAACCACCGTGGCACTGGCCAGTCCCGTGGCCTACCTCGTGATGGGGTTCGCTCTCGAGTCGGTGCGCGCTCCGACTGCGATCGTCGCGCTCGGAATCGTCCTCGCGGCAACGTCGATCGGCGTCGCTCGCCTTCCCTCCCGCATGGTACCCTAGCGAGTCGGCGCGGCGACGGCGCGGCTGGAGCCCAGCGCCCGGAGCGGGTGGAGGAGCTCGACGGTGCGCGAGGAACGGGCGCGGTGGCCGCCGTGCGCGTCGAGCTCGCGCCGGATCAGCCAGGCCTCGACGCGGTCGAGGCTCTCGCGAAGCGAATCGCCCGGCTGGAGCTCGGCGGCGACGAAGGGCCTGGCGGCCCGCGAGCTGCCGCGATGGATGGCGCGAGCGATCAGCTCCTTGCCGGTCCCGGTCTCGCCGGAGAGGCTGCGCTCCCAGACGAAGTCGAGCGTGGGCGCCTTCCACTGGCCAGATCGACCGGAATCTCCTCGCCACGGCTCAGCCAGAGGATCGTACGAACCGGCTGCATGCAGGCCTCCTCGTCCCCCTCGCCGACGGGCGCGGGGCAGAGCAAGCCGCGTGCCGGCCGCGCCCGCGCTGAGGTCGCGAAGACGCGCAGGAGTCTGGCCAGCGTGGCCAGCTCGCGGCCAATCCGGCCGGCTAGAGCGGCAGCGCCCGCAGCCAGGCGTCGGGGCCGTCGCGATAGGCGTCGGGTCCCAGACGGCACACAAACATGGGGTGCCGGGCCGCCAGCCGGTCCAACCGCTCTGCCGGGTCCCGCCGGCGGTCCGGTGCGCCGTCGACGATGTCCTCGAAGACGGTTCTCGGTCGCGGGCCCAGGCGGGCTCCGTAGAGGTTCTCGCGAAGCCGCGCGGCAGTCTCCTCAGGGGCAACCGGCGCGAGCGACCAGCTGGACTCCGCCGGGGAGATCTCCGGGACGACGATCGCCGCGATCGGCGCGCAGCGCAGGGTCCCGGCGCCGAGCTTCTGCGCGAGCTGCGCGGGGCTGAGGGAGAACTTCAGGGGCCTGGCTTCGCTGGAGCCGCCCGCCGCGAGCGCCTCGATCTCCCCGGCGTGCAGCAGGGCGGAGCCTCCGGGGACGCCCGACCCCAGGCTCGGAAATCGCTCGAGTGTGTCGGGGCGGATCGAGACCAGGGTCGGCATGCCGAAGGCGCGAGCCGGGCTCCCGCTCGTCTCGATCAGCACGCGGTCGTTCGCCAGCAGGCTCGCGCGGCCCGAGGCGAGGGCGTAGGCGAGTAGCGTCGTCTTCCCCGCGCGCTTGGGCCCGAGCAGCAGCACGGCGCGATCCTTCACGGCGAAGGCCGCGGAATGCAGGTCGAGGTAGCCGCCTTCCCCCAGCCTGCGCAGGGCGGCGATCTCGCGAACCACCCGCATCAGCCCGACCCGCACGCGCGGGTGACGCGCCCGCGCGACGATCTCGACGCTGCCCCGCCGCAGCTGGTAGAAGCAGCCGCGCTGCGCTTCCGCGAGCACGCTGCCCTCCGCGTCCGTCCAGCCGGGCAGCTCGACGACCTGGCTGTCGAGGGCGAAGCAGGCGAGCGGCCGGGGCGTCGCCGCCGCCTGCCGGCGCTCGAGGGCGTCGAAGGCGGCCGCTGAGACGGTGAGCCGCACGTGAAACGCGCCCGCGCCGGGCGTGCAGATCTCGAACCACGGGATCAGGAATTCCCGCAGCCAGCGTGCCGCGTCGGCGTCGTCCGCTTCGACGTCGATTCGCGCCGGACCGTATCGGTAGCCGTCCATCGCGGCTCTCTACCACAGCCTCGGGCCGACGGCCGGTGATATCCTCTCGGAATCGAGGGGGTGGCCCATGCCTTCGCGCGAGCCGGTCAAGCTCTATTTCGACTACAAGAGCCCGTTCTCGTACCTTGCGATGGCTCCCGCCTTCGCGCTGCCCGAACACTTCGGGATCGAGCTGCGCTGGATTCCGTACCTGCTGCGGATCAAGGGCAAGGGCGACCGGAGCATCTACTCCGAGTGGAAGGTCCGTTACTCGTATCTCGACGCACGCCGCGCCGCGAACCAGCGAGGCGGCTTCATGATCCGCGGGCCACG
>Ga0184637_10000710_pt1 | contig 23992 bp, 17 predicted proteins | sample PLM3_127_b2_FD_133143 | JGI IMG/M metagenome (GOLD analysis project Ga0184637, IMG submission 133143) | Groundwater sediment microbial communities from an aquifer in East River, Colorado, USA - PLM3_127_b2 | ecosystem: Environmental > Terrestrial > Soil > Riparian zone | place: USA: East River... | reverse complement strand
TGAAATCATCGAAGACCTTCTGCTTGCTCGTCTTCGTGCCCGCCTGGTGCCACGCCTCACCGTATTCCGAGCCGCCACGCAGGTTGGCGACCGCGTAAGCACCACCCATTTCGAGCCATACCAGCACCGATGGGCTGAAAACCGGTGTCAGCGCATTGCTGAATCCGCCGTAGCCGTACAGGAGCATTGGCGCACGACCGTCCTTCTCCAAGCCGCGACGATGCGTGATGAACATGGGCACCCGGGTGCCGTCCTTGCTGGCGAAGAACACCTGCTGCGTGACGTACTGCGAGGTCTCGGCGGCGATCGTCGGCGCGCGAAACAATTCGATGCGATTGGTTGCCACGTCATAGCGGTAGATCGCTGTCGGCGTGACGTAGTCCGTGTACGCAAAGAACGTCTCAGGGCTCGACGCATGCCCGTAAAAGCCGTCGACCGTCCCGCTACCGGGCAGCGGAACCTCATGCCGGAACCTCCCGGATGAGTCGTAGATCTTGACGAGCGCTTGCGCATCGCGCAGGTAGGCAGCGATCAGTCGACCACCGACATGGCTGGCCGCTTCGAGCGATTCGGCCGCTTCCGGCACGACCTCGCGCCAGGCCGAGCGCTGCGGATCGCGCGTATCGACAGCGATCACGCGACCGCGTGGCGCCCCTTGCGTGGTGAGAAAGAAGAGCACCGGACCTTCCGACCCGAGATAGGTGTGCAACGCATCCCAGTCATCCAGCAGACGCACGGGGTCCGAGGCGGCGGGCTGACCGGGACCGCGCAACGGCAGGTAGTAAATGCCACTGGCGGCGTAGCCATCGAACAGGTCGATGATGAGAAACCGCCCGTCCTCGCTCACGATGCCGTACGGATTGCGTGTCGGGTGATCGCGTACCGCAAAAATGAGCGTGTCGCGCGACTGCTCGTCCCCCAGGCGGTGGTGATAGATCGCCACCTGTTTCGTGTCGTCACCGCGACCGTCCTTGGCGGCCGGGTAGCGGCTGTAATAGAAGCCGGACGAATCCCGGTCCCACGAGACTTCGGTGAACTTGGTGAACCCGAGAATGTCGGGAAGATCCTGTGCCGTGTCGACGTCTCGCACCCGCCATGTTTTCCAGTCGGTGCCGCCGTCGGACAACGCGTAGGCGAGGTAACGTCCATCGGGGCTCGGCCGAAAATCCGTCAATGCGATGGTGGCATCGCGACTCAGCGCATTCGGGTCGAGCAGCAAGCGCGGCGGCGCCTGCAAACCCTCGGCGACTTCCAGCACGCTCTGGTTCTGCAAGCCGTCGTTTCGCGTCCAGAAGTAACGCCCACCCTCCTGCACCGGGACCCCGTGACGCTGGTAGTTCCACAACTCGGTGAGGCGTTCCTTGATCCAGGCGCGCTCGGGGATCGACTCGAGGTAGGGTTGCGACAGCCGGTTCTGGGCCTCGACCCAGCGCTTCGTCCGCATGCGGTTGAGGCTTTCCATCCAGCGATACGGGTCGGCAACGGCCACGCCGTGATAGACGTCGACATGCGAGCTGCGAGGCGCGGGTGGATATTTCTGGGCCGCGGTTCGCGTATCCATGGCGTCCGAAGCGGGACTTGATTGACACGCGCCGAGAAGCGCCAGCACGGACATCCCAAGGACGGGAAACCACCCGCGATGAGGTGGATGGATCATCGATTCCCGCATGCTTACACTCCCCGGAATCCTCTCAACAGCGTACACGCATGACTTATCTCAGACCATGCTTCGCGTTTCTGGTGCCCTGGCTGTTCGTTGTTTTTCGTGCCGACGCGGCCGAGCTCACGATCGAACGAATTTTTGCCGCTCCCGACCTGAGCGGTCCCACGCTGCGCGCGGCGCAGATTTCTCCTGACGGGCAGCGGGGGACGTTTCTTAAAGGCAAGGAAGACGACAAGGATCGGCTCGACCTGTGGGAATACGATCTCGCTTCGCGCCGCACGCGGCTGCTGGTCGATTCGCGGCAGCTGGTGGCGACCGAGGGTGCGCTCTCGGACGAGGAACTTGAGCGGCGTGAGCGGCAACGAATCTCGTCGCTCTCGGGGATCGTCGACTACCTGTTCGCCCCGGACGGGCGCGCGTTGCTGATTCCGCTGGGCGGCGATCTCTACTACTACGACCTGCGCGCGAGGCGCGGCGCGGCGGTGCGTCGATTGACGGCAACCTCCGCGTTTGAAACCGATCCCAAGGTTTCACCTCGCGGCCGTTATGTGAGCTTCATCCGCGATAGCAATCTGTGGATCCTCGATCTGATTAACGGTCAGGAACGCGCCGTGACGACTGATGGCGGCGGGATCGTGCAAAACGGCATGGCTGAGTTCATTGCGCAGGAAGAAATGGATCGACACACCGGTTACTGGTGGTCGCCCGATGAACGCCGCATCGCGTACACACGCACCGACGAGAGCGTGGTGCCGGAGGTTCGGCGTTTCGAGATTGCCGCCGATGATGTCGAGATCTACTCGCAACGCTACCCGGCCGCCGGCTCGCGCAACGTGCTGATCGAACTCAAGGTAATTGATCTGGAAACGGGTGCGTTGACGAATATCGATCTGGGCGCAGAGCGCGACATCTATCTGGCGCGCGTGGACTGGTTTCCGGATGGTCGCCGGCTCGCCGTACAGCGCCAGTCGCGCGATCAGCGACGCCTGGACCTGCTCGGAGCCGATGTCACGAACGGCGCGACACGTGTAATGATCACGGAAACGAGCTCCACCTGGGTGGACCTGCACGATGAGCTCACGTTCCTCAAGATGTCCCCACAGTTCATCTGGGCGTCGAGCCGCAGCGGCTACAAACACCTCTATCTATACGACGTGGACGGCCAGTTGGTGCGCCCGCTCACCGCGGGAGAATGGATGGTAGTGGCGAACGGTAGCGCTCGTGCGCTGCTGGGTGTCGATGAAAAGCGCGGTCTGGCCTACTTCATGGCGAACGAGCACAGTGCGCTCGAACGCCATCTGTACGTCACGTCGCTTCGCACGCGCACACCCGGACAAGTTCGCCGGATCACGGACGAGGCGGGATGGCACCGTGTGCAGCTGTCACACGATGCGAAGTTTTTCCTCGAGACCTACTCGAACCCCGAGCGCCCGCCGCGCGTCCGGGTGCGTCGCACCGACGGCCGTGTGTTGACGACGCTCATCGACAATGCACTCGACGACTCTCACCCGTATCGGCCGTATCTCGATCATCACGGCGCAATCGAATTCGGGACACTACGTGCAGCGGATGGTCAGACGCTTCATTACCAGATGCTCAAGCCGCCCCGTTTCGATGCCAAGGCGAAGTACCCGGTGATCGTCGATGTCTACGGCGGCCCCGGTGTTCAATCGGTGCGCCGCGCCTGGGGCGACTTCTACGACCAGTATCTCGCGCAACAGGGATACATCGTGTTCACTCTCGACAACCGCGGCAGCGGCTTCCGCGGCGTGGCATTCGAGACCGCACTCCATCTGCGAATGGGCCAGGTCGAGGTGGCGGACCAGGTCAGGGGCGTCGAGTATCTGCGCACCCTGCCGTACGTTGACGCGCAGCGCATCGGTGTCTTCGGCTGGAGTTACGGCGGCTACATGGCGCTCATGTGCCTGATGACGGCGCCGGATTACTTTCAGGCGGGTGTTGCCGGCGCGCCGGTCACCGACTTCCGCCTCTACGATACTCACTACACGGAGCGTTACCTGGGCGATCCCAAGGTCAATGCCGACGGATATCAAGCGAGCGCCGTTCTGCCGTACACGCGCAATCTGCGGGCGCCGCTGCTGGTGATCCACGGCATGGCGGACGACAACGTGCTCTTCACGAACAGCACCAAGCTCTTCAAGGAATTGCAGACGCTCGATAAGCCCTTCGACGTGATGACCTATCCGGGCAGTAAGCACGGGCTGCTGCGTCACGCCGACACAGGACGGCACGCGTATGAGATGGTTACGAGGTTTTTTGATGAGAAGCTGAGGTAGGGGAAGCGGCACTATCAGCTAACCGTTGACGACTTTATCTCCCCGCTACCAGCGCTGCCAGGATCGGCCGATCGGCTTCGAGGAGGTCTTCGCGCTCGAGATCTCGAGGATCGACCCACTTGAGCGCCTGACCATCCAGACTGCGGGGTACTCCGCTGTAGGACGTCACGCGCCACATCGATATTTCGACTCGGCGTTCCGGGTAGTCGTGTGACAGCTCGAGCAGGCGTTCGGCGTCGCGCAGCGTGACTCCCAGCTCTTCGCGCAGCTCGCGTCGCAGAGCCTCGAGCTCGGTTTCACCCGCATCGATCTTGCCACCGGGAAATTCCCAGCGTCCCGCCATGTGAGTGCCCGGGGGTCGTTGGGCAATCAGGACATGCCCCTGCGGGTCGAACAATGCGCCGGCGACGACGCGGATCGTAGGCCTCACACCCGCATCTACTGCGCTGACATTCCCTGTCCGAGCGCGCCGTGGCAGTGTTTGTATTTCTTGCCGGACCCACACGGACAAGGCTCATTGCGGCCCACCTTGCGATCGCCACGCACGAACGGCGCTTGCGCGGCTGCGGCGGGCTGGCGCGAAACAGGCCCGGCAGCCTGCTCCGGCTCTTCGGGCGCCACCAGAGATCGAGCCTGCGCGTGCTGCGCCTGCAGCGCGCGTGCGAGTCGCTGCTGCCGCTCCTGTTCCTCGCGCTCGATCTGCTCCTGGCTGCGGACCTGAAGCTTCGACAGAATCGTCACCGTATCGAACTTGACGCGATCGAGCATGGCACTGAAGAGCTCGAATGCCTCGCGCTTGTACTCCTGCTTGGGATTCTTCTGCGCGTAGCCGCGCAGGTGAATGCCCTGGCGCATGTAGTCCATCGCCGCGAGGTGTTCGCGCCAGTGCGCATCGAGCTGCTGGAGCATCATCACCTTTTCGACATGCCGCATGAACGGCGCGCCGTACTGCGCGACTTTCTGCTCGTACGCGGCCGCAATCTCGTCGACGATCCGTTTGCGCAGCCCCTGTTCCTCGAGTGCCTGGTCGCTCGCGAGCCACCCCTGGATGTCGAGCTTGACCCCGAAATCGCGCTCGAGCGCGGCGGTGAGCCCGGGGACGTCCCATTGCTCGTCCACGCTTCCCGGCGCGACAAACTGGCTGATCAGGTTGTTGACCACTTCTTCGCGGATGCCGCGCACGGCATCGGCCACGTCCTCGGCTGCCATCAGCTCGCTGCGCTGCTGGTAAATCACCTTGCGCTGGTCGTTGGCGACGTCGTCGTACTCGAGCAGGTTCTTGCGCGCATCGAAGTTGTGGGCCTCGACCTTGCGCTGCGCCTTCTCGATCTGCCGCGTGAGCATGCGGCTCTCGATGACTTCACCCGCCTTCATGCCGACGCGGGACAGTAGAGCCTTGGTGCGGTTCGGGTCGCCGAAGATACGCATCAGGTTGTCTTCGAGCGAGAGATAGAAGCGGCTCGATCCCGGATCGCCCTGGCGCCCCGAGCGGCCGCGCAGCTGGTTGTCGATGCGGCGGGATTCATGCCGTTCGGTGCCGACGATGTGCAGGCCGCCGGCATTGACGACCGTGTTGTGCCGCTCCTGCCACTCGCGCCTGACCGGCTCGAGCTGCTGCGGCGCCGGGTTTTCGAGCGATTGCAACTCCACCTCGAGGTTGCCGCCCAGCACGATGTCGGTGCCACGGCCCGCCATGTTGGTCGCGATCGTGACCGTGCCCGGCCGGCCCGCCTGCGCCACGACATGCGCCTCATGCTCGTGCTGCTTCGCGTTGAGCACCTGGTGCTCTACGCCCTCTTTCTTCAGCAGATCGGAAAGAAACTCCGAGGTTTCGATCGACGTCGTGCCCACCAGCACTGGCTGATTGCGCCCGGCGCATTCGCGGATGTCCTCGATGATTGCGCCGAACTTGTCCTTCTGCGTCATGTAGACCAGGTCGGACGCGTCGTCGCGGATCATCTCCTTGTGAGTGGGGATGACCACGACTTCGAGACCGTAGATCTGCTGGAATTCGTAAGCCTCGGTGTCCGCCGTACCGGTCATGCCGGCGAGCTTTAAATACAGGCGAAAATAGTTCTGGAAGGTGATGGAGGCGACCGTCTGGTTCTCCTCGCGCACCCGCACCTTTTCCTTGGCTTCGACCGCCTGGTGCAGGCCGTCGGACCAGCGCCGCCCGGGCATCGTGCGTCCGGTGAACTCATCGACGATGACGACCTCGCCATTGCGGACGATGTACTCGACGTCGCGATGATAAAGCGCGTGTGCGCGCAGCGCGGCGTTCAGGTGATGCATCAGCCGGATATTGGCGGCGTCGTAGAGGCTCTCGCCCTCGCGCAGCAGGCCGGATTCCGACATGAGCTGCTCGACGCGCTCGTGCCCCGCCTCGCTCAGGTGAATCTGCTTGGTCTTTTCGTCGACCGAGTAGTCGCCCGGACCTTCCTCGTCCTTCTGCACCGTGAGCCGTGGCACCAGCGCGTTGATTTTGACGTAAAGCTCAGTGCTCTCTTCCGCCGGCCCCGAAATGATCAACGGCGTGCGCGCCTCGTCGATCAGGATCGAGTCCACCTCGTCCACGATCGCGTAGTTGAGCGCCCGCTGCACGCGCTCCTCGAGGCGAAACGCCAGGTTGTCGCGCAGATAGTCGAAGCCATACTCGTTGTTGGTGCCGTAGGTGATGTCGGCCGCGTAGGCAGCGCGTTTCTCCGCGCCCGGCTGGCCATTCTTGATAACTCCCACGGTGAGGCCGAGGAACCGATAGATCGGTCCCATCCAGTCGGCGTCGCGCTGCGCGAGGTACTCATTGACGGTGACGACATGCACACCCTTGCCCGTCAGCGCATTCAGGTACGCGGGAAGCGTGGCAACAAGGGTCTTGCCCTCGCCGGTGCGCATCTCTGCAATCTTGCCCTGGTGCAGGGCAATCCCGCCGATGAGTTGGACGTCGAAGTGACGCATCCCAAGAGTGCGCCGCGACGCCTCGCGCACAGCAGCGAATGCTTCCGCAGTCAGTTGCTCGAGAGCCGCGCCCTCGGCGAGGCGCCGCCGGAATTCATCGGTCTTGGCGCGCAATTGCTCGTCGCTGAGCGCCTGGATGCCCGGCTCGAACGCATTCGCTTCGCTCACCCAATGGCCATAGGCCTTGAGCAGCCGCTGGTTACGGCTACCGAAAAGGCGCGAGAGAAACTGCCACACGATCGGGTTTCCTTAAGCCAGGACGGCTTGACCTCAAGGCGAGGTCAGCCTCGATACAAAAGGGCGCGTATTGTAAGGGTGAGGCCGGTGCTTTATCGAGTGCACTTAACGTGCAGTCGATCCGGTCGAACGTGTCGGGAACGGTGGGAAAGTCGGGGAGAAAGTCGACGACGGAGCTTATCGGCCGATGAACTTGAGAGGGTTCACCTGCCGCCCGTCCTTCAGCACTTCAAAATGCAGATTGGGGCCCGTGGCGCGTCCGGTGGAGCCCATCAGCGCGACGGCCTGACCTTTTTGCACCGTCTCGCCGATCGACACGAGGTTGCGTTCGCTGTGCGCATACCGCGTCACGTAACCGTTGCCATGATTGATCTCGACCATCTTGCCGTAGCCGTAGCGCTCGCGGGACCAGGTCACGACGCCCGCCGCCACTGCGACGACCTCGGCTCCGGCACGACCAGCGAAGTCCACACCCTTGTGGTAGGCGGTGTAGCCCGTGAACGGATCGGAACGCGAACCAAAGTAGGAGGAGATCCAGCCATCGCGCACCGGCCGGCCACCGGGGCGGATCTGCTCGTTGAGATTGCGGCTCAGGATGACGTTCTCAAGCACGCCGAGCTCGACTTCGCGCCTCTCCACCTCGCGCGAAAGATCATCGACCATCGCGGTCAACTCGGGAATCTGCGCGGCTTGCCCCTGGGCGTCGCCTTCCGGGCCACCTTGCGCCGGAGGATTGCCAAAATCGAATTCGCGGTCATCGATGTTGGCCATTTGCGTGAGCCGGCGACCGAGGGCATCGAGACGGATCACGTGAGCATTCATCTGACCCACGCGCTTGGCGAGGGCATCGACGTGATCTTGCAGCACGCGGCGGGTTTCAGCGATCTGGGCTTGCTGGGCGGCGAGCTTCTGCGACCATTCGGCGACCTGGGCAGCGGGGCGATTGCCGGCCTCACGCAACCCGAACTGGTGTCCGACGAGGAACGCGCCGCCGAGGATGGCGATAGCTGCAGCGGCCGCGATCCCGAGCGCCACCGGATGGGCAAGATTCACGTGCCGTGCACGGCCGTGTTCGCGGCTGAAAAAAATGACGTTCATGCGGCCCGCTCCAGCAACCAGGTTCCGGCCTGTCCATGGCGATAATCGGCAAAAGGCTCGGTCCGGCGGACGACCACCGGCGCGGCAGATGAGCGACGTCGTAGTGCTTCTTTCAAACTGGCAACTCCGCTGTCAGAGCTCGCGCCCGTAGACTGCTGGCTTTGCGTCCTCACCTTACGGTGAGTTTGCCCTTGAGCAGTGGGCTAGACTATGCCCAAGGGGGCGACGCAACACAATGATTCACCGGCCGACCTGCTTCTCAATCCTGACTTGATCGCAGTGCACAAACCACGTCTGATCGGTGACCTGCTTCACGGCCCGGCGGCCCGTTTGCAATATCTTGTGACTCGTTCGAAAGCGGCAGTCCAATTCCGCGACCTGGTTCAATCCGCCCTGCCCAGCCAGCTCGCCGCCCATGTCACGGCGGCCACCCAGCGCCATCAGGAACTGGTGGTCTGGCTTGATTCGCCGGCCTTTTGCGCCCGCCTGCGTTTCGAGGCGCCACGCCTCAAAGCTGCCCTGGCACGCGCTACCGGGATCGCGATTGAGCGCATCCGGGTGAGGGTTCAACTCTAGAGCTGTGACAGGTGCCGGACGTGGCTTATGGGCCATTTCACTCGTCGGCGGATAGCCCCTCACCGCCATCAGCCGCACGCGCCGCGAAATGGCCCATAAGCCACGTCCGGCACCTTACGCCGTCGCTGCGGCGGCGCTGACGAAAGAGATCGGCGCGTCCGCGGCGGTCTCGAACGTCACTTCTTCCCAGGCGTCGGTCTGCGCAATCAGCGACCGCAGGAGGCGATTGTTCAGGGCGTGACCTGACTTGAAACCGCTGAACTCGCCGATGAGGCTGTGACCGAGAAGATAAAGGTCGCCGATCGCATCGAGAATCTTGTGTTTGACGAACTCATCCTCGTAGCGCAATCCATCCTCGTTCAGCACCCGGAAATCATCCAGCACGATGGCATTGTCCATGGTGCCGCCGAGCGCGAGGTTGCGCGCACGCAGCGTCTCGAGATCGCGCACGAAGCCAAAGGTGCGCGCGCGGCTGACTTCCTTCAGGAATGAGGTCGTCGAGAAATCCATCGAGGCCGACTGCAAACGCTTCTTGAAGATCGGGTGATTGAACTCGATCTCGAAATTCACCTTGAAACCATCGAACGGGTCGAAACGTGCCCACTTGTCGCCGTCTTCCGCGCGCACGGTCTTCATGATGCGGACGAAGCGCTTAGGGCTAGTCTGTTCCTCGATCCCGGCCGATTGCAGCAGAAAGACAAACGGCCCGGCGCTGCCATCCATGATCGGCACTTCGGGTGCGCTCACCTCGACGAAGGCGTTGTCGATGCCGAGACCCGCGAAAGCGGACAACAGATGCTCGACCGTCGAGATCTTCACGCCGTCCCTGACGAGCGTCGTGCCGAGCATCGTGTCACCGACGTTCTCGGCGTGGGCACGGATATCGACGGGAGTATCGAGATCGACGCGGCGGAAGACGATGCCGACGTTGGCTGGCGCGGGCCGCAAGGTCATCAAGACCTTCTTGCCGGTATGGAGGCCTACGCCAGTGGCGCGGATGCTGTTCTTGAGCGTTCGCTGATTGACCATGCTCGCACTGACGCGGCGGCCGCTGGCCCAGGCGCCCTGTAACGCCCGAGTCACCGTTCGCGGTCGACGCGCCCCGCAGCCGACCCCCGCCTTAACTTAAAAAGGGGCGCTACCGTACCACAGGGTCAAAACGTGCGCCAACCTTAGGCGCACTCGTCTCAGCCCCTAAATCCTTAGACGAATCAACGGGCCCGAAGCCCCCATGCATTCATGATTTCAATCCGCCTGGCGACGCAGGAACGCCGGGATGTCCAGCAGCTCCTCACCCGCCGGTTCGCCCCGGATGCCGTCACCGACCGCACGCTGACGTTGCACCGTCGGCTTCTCCAATGCGGCGTAATCGGCACCACTCAACGGTCCGCGACCGCGGTTGGCCACCACCCGCATCTGAGGTTGAGGAACCTGCATCGTCTGGCGCGCCGATGGCCGCCCGAGACCGGTCGCCACCACGGTCACGCGCACCTGATTGCTCATCTCCGGATCGATCACCGTGCCGACCACGACGGTTGCATCGTCCGAGGCGAACTTCTTGACGGTGTTGCCGACGATGTCGAACTCGCCGATCGAGAGGTCCATGCCGGCAGTGACGTTCACCAGGATGCCATGGGCGCCAGCCAGGTTGATGTCCTCGAGCAGCGGGCTCGACACGGCGGCTTCTGCCGCCTCGCGCGCGCGTTCCGCGCCGCTCGCAGAGCCGGAACCCATCATCGCCATGCCCGTCTCCGACATTACGGTGCGCACATCGGCGAAATCGACGTTGATCAGACCCGGCCGCGTGATCAGCTCCGCGATGCCCTGCACGGCGCCCTGCAACACGTGGTTCGCCGACTTGAAGGCATCCAGCAACGTGGTCTCGGCGCCGAGCACGGTGAGCAATTTCTGGTTAGGAATCGTGATAAGCGAGTCCACATACTTGGTCAGCTCGGCGATACCGTGCTCCGCGACCAGCATGCGCTTGCTGCCCTCCATGTCGAACGGCTTGGTCACGACCGCGACCGTGAGGATGCCGAGCTCTTTCGCCACGTGCGCCACGACGGGCGCCGCCCCGGTTCCGGTGCCACCACCCATGCCGGCAGTGATAAAGAGCATGTCGCATCCCTCGATCATCTCGATGATGCGGTCGCGATCCTCCATCGCGGCCTGGCGCCCGACTTCCGGATCGGCGCCGGCACCGAGACCCTTGGTGATGTTGCAGCCGATCTGCAGCGCCGACTTGACTTTCGAGTGCTTGAGCGCCTGCGAATCGGTGTTGACGCAGATGAAATCCACGCCTTCGATGCCGGAATTGACCATGTGCGAGACGGCATTGCCGCCGCCTCCACCGACTCCCAGCACCTTGATAACCGCGCTTTGACTGTAGGCATCCATCAATTCGAACATGAACTTCTCCTCGCTGATTGAAGACCCGCATCCCCTCATTCCACTCCCTCTCCCGCAAGCGGGAGAGGGAGTGGAAAGCTAGAAATTTCCCTGGAACCACGCTCCCATGCGATCGACCACGTTCTTGAGCCCTCCATAAATCGGCTTCTCGCGCACCGCTCCAAATCTGTTGGCGTGCGCATAGAGAAGCAGTCCGACACCCGTCGAGTGGATCGGATTGCTGACGACTTCGACCAGACCGCTGACGTGCTGCGGAATGCCGAGCCTCACCGGCATGTGAAAGATTTCCTCCGCGAGCTCGACGGCCCCTTCCATCTTCGAGCTGCCGCCGGTGAGCACGATGCCCGCCGCGATCGCCTCTTCGAAGCCACAGCGACGCAGCTCGTCGCGCACCAGCGCGTACAGTTCCTCGTAGCGGGGCTCAACGATTTCGGCCAACGTCTGGCGCGCCAGTCGCCGTGGCGGCCGGTCGCCGACGCTCGGCACTTCGATGGTCTCGTCCGGATTGGCGAGCTGCGAGAGTGCACAGGCGTAGCGCAGCTTGATGTCCTCGGCGTACTGCGTCGGCGTACGCATCGAGACGGCGATGTCGTTGGTGACCTGGTCACCCGCGATCGGAATCACCGCGGTGTGGCGGATGGCGCCGCCGGAGAACACGGCGAGGTCGGTGGTGCCGCCGCCAACGTCGACCAGGCACACGCCCAGTTCCTTCTCGTCATCGGTGAGCACGGCATAGCTCGAGGCGAGCTGCTCGAGCACCACGTCCTCGACGTTGAGCCCACAGCGTTGCACGCACTTGACGATGTTCTGCGCGGCGCTGTCGGCGCCGGTGACGATGTGCACCTTGGCCTCGAGGCGCACACCCGACATGGCGATCGGATCCCGGATCCCTTCCTGGTTGTCGATGATGAATTCCTGCGGCAACACGTGCAGGATCTTCTGGTCCGCCGGGATTGCCACGGCCTTGGCCGCATCGATCACGCGATCCACGTCGCCGCCGGTGACTTCCTTGTCGCGGATCGCGACGATGCCGTGCGAGTTGAGGCTGCGCACGTGGCTGCCGGCGATGCCGGTGTAGACCGAGTGGATCTCGCATCCCGCCATCAGCTCGGCCTCTTCCACCGCGCGCTGGATCGACTGCACGGTCGATTCGATGTTGACCACCACGCCCTTCTTGAGCCCGCGAGACGGGTGAGAGCCGATGCCGATCACCTCGATGCCGCCGTCGGGCGTGACTTCACCCACGATCGCGACCACTTTCGAAGTCCCGATGTCGAGTCCAACGAGCAGATTGCGGTCGATACGTTTGGCCATGTGATGCGATTCCTCAGGCTGGAGAGCGCGCGGGCGATGCGCCCGGCGCATTCCTCGGGGCGCCGCCACGATTCGCGAGCCCACGCGGCCGTTTCCAGCCGATCGCAAAGCCGTTGCTGTAGCGCATGTCGACGTAATCGATTTCCGCCGCTCGTCCGCTCATCACGGCGAGCGCGGTCTGAATGAATCGGTCGAGGCGTTCATCGACCTGCCGGCGACCAAGGCGAACGCTGACGCCGTTGGCGAGTTCGAGCCGCCAGGCACCACGCGCGTCGAGTTCGAGCGCGGCGAGACGCATGCCGGCCTCGATGAGCCGCCCCTGGGCGCTCAGATAGCGCTGCGCCACCTGCCACTCGCTGCCCGCGGGTCCGGTGAGACGCGGCAGCTCGGGCGGAACGTGGCGTGCGTCTTTCAGGAAAAGCTCGCCGCGCGTATTGAGCAAGCCGGTTTCTCCCCAGCGCGCCGCGGCCACCTGCTCGGTCACCTCGATCTTGAGGCCATGCGGCCAACGACGCTGGACCCGCGCCTGGTCGACCCACGGCAGAGCCTCGACGCGCTCTCGCACTCCATCGAGGTCCACCGACATGAAGCCCTGATCGAGTCCGCCAGTGACGGCCTGCTCGACTTGCACCGGCGAGACGCGCTGGAAGCGACCTTCGATCGACACGATGCGGATCGGCTGATCGAGCGCGACGATGAGGCCGTAAGCTGCAAACGCGGCCAGGCCGAAGAACGCGAGGGCACTGGCCATCCGGCGCCAGTTGACTGCGGGAAGCCGCCACTCGCGCTTCGGCAGCTTGCGGCGGTTGCGCGGCTTGAGCGCACCGATCAGCATGGCCGCCCCCGCTCGCCGCTCGACTCGAGGATCCGCCACACCAGTTCGTCGAAATCGATGCCGCATGCCCGCGCCGCCTTCGGCACCAGCGAGTGGCTGGTCATTCCGGGAGCGGTATTGACCTCGAGCAGGAAATTGCGGCCCTGCGTGTCGCGCATCAGATCGACGCGCCCCCAGCCTGTGCAGCCGGCGGCACGGAACGCAGCCAATGCCAGCCCGCGCAGTTCGCCTTCCGCTGCGCCGGTCAGCCCCGGGCACAGGTACTGGGTGTCCTCGGCAATGTACTTGGCGTGGTAGTCGTAGTACTCGCCTGCCGGGACGATCTGGATCGACGGCAGCGCTTCCTCGCCCAGGATTGCAACCGTGAATTCCTCGCCGTCGATCAGCTGCTCCATGAGCATCTCGCCCGGATAGCGTTGGGCGAGCTCGACTGCCTGCGGCAGGTCGGAGGCGCGGAATACGCGACTGATGCCGACGCTCGAGCCCTCGAGCGAGGGCTTGACGATCACCGGCAGACCAATCTCATGCGCTGCCTGTTCGACGTTTTGACCCGGCACGAGACGAACGTAGCGCGGCGTGGAGAGCCCGAGTGCCTGCCACACCTGCTTGGTGCGGATTTTGTCGAGTGTGAGTGCCGCACCCAGCACGCCCGAGCCGGTGTAGGCAACGCCAAACGCCTCGAGAAGACCCTGCAACACGCCATTTTCGCCCTCTCCTCCGTGCAGAATGTTGAAAACGCGGTCGAACCGCTTGGTCGTCAGCGCTTCGACCAGCGCGCCAATGCCGTCCACCTGTTGCGCATCGACGCCGCGCGCCTTGAGACCCGCGAGCACATTGCGCCCGGAATCGAGTGATACTTCGCGCTCCGAGGTAGTGCCGCCCATCAGCACGGCAACGCGACCGAAGGCGGCGGCATCCGCGATACGGGCCGCAGCCGGCTGTCTGCGCGCGGGACTCATGCCGGCTCCCCGATCACGCGCACTTCAGGCTCGAGCCGCACACCATGAATGCGTTCGACCGTCTGCTGCAGATGCAGCATCAGCTGCTCCAGATCGCGCGCGGTGGCGTGACCTTCGTTGAGCAGGAAATTGGCGTGCTTGACGGACACCGCCGCGCCGCCGATGCGAAAGCCCTTCAGCCCCGCCGCTTCGATGAGCCGCGCCGCGTGGTCACCCGGGGGATTGGTGAACGTCGAGCCACAGCTCCAGGCACCGATCGGTTGCGACTCCTTGCGTCGCGCGAGCAGCGCGCGGATCTCGTCCTGGTGCGCTTCAGGCTTGCGTTCGAAGCTCAAGCGTGCCGCGAGAAACCATTCTTCGGCTGGTGCGACGACGGTGCGATAACCGACCTTGAATTCGCGCGCCGCGCGCGTGCGTCGCGCGCCGGTGCGGTCGATCGTTTCGACCTCAAGGACGTGACGCCAGGTTTCGCCTCCGAAGGCGCCCGCGTTCATCGCTAGTGCGCCCCCAAGCGTGCCCGGAATCCCGGCAAAGAACTCGGCTGGACCCAGCCCCCACTTGACGCATTGTTTGGCGAGCCGCGCGCAGGCGACACCCGCTTGGGCCTGGACCTCGGTCTCGCTGAGCTGCCTGAGCTCATCGAGGGTGCCGTGAGTCGATATCACCACGCCCTTGAGCCCGCCGTCGCGAACCAGCACGTTGCTGCCGAGACCGATCCAGTGCACCGGCGTACCAGGCGACAGGTTACGCAGGAATGCGGCGAGATCGTCCGCATCACGCGGCTGAAAGAAGACCTCGGCCGGACCGCCAACATGCCATGACGTGTGCCGGGACATCGGCTCGTTCAAGAGCACGCGGCCGGAAAAATCGGGTGCAACAGTGACGGCGTTCACTGACGTCTCCGTACGCTGGCGCCAGACGCCAGTTGCGCTGGAAGCTCGTGCGCGATGGCGCCGATATTCCCCGCGCCCATCGTCACGACCACATCCCCATCGCGAATCACGCCCGCGAGCGCGCCCGCCAAGCTCTCCACGCGCTCGACGAAGACGGGCTCGACCTGGCCGCGGGAACGCACGGCGCGACAGATCGCGCGCCCATCCGCTCCAGCGATCGGCGCCTCACCTGCGGCATAGACTTCCGTCACCAGCAGGGCATCGGCCAACGACAGGACGCGCGCAAAGTCATCGAGCAGGTCGCGCGTGCGGGTGTAGCGGTGCGGTTGAAATGCGAGCACGACTCGACGATTCGGCCAGCCCTGCCGGATCGCCTCGAGCGTGGCGGCGATCTCAGTCGGGTGATGGCCATAGTCATCGACCAGCGTGATGCGGCCCGCCGTGACTCGGATGTCGCCGATCAGTTGCAAACGGCGATCGATGCCCTGGAAGTTTTCGAGCGCGCGCGCCAGCGCGTCATCCGCAATGCCGAGCTCGGTCGCCACCGCGATGGCAGCGAGCGAGTTGAGCACGTTGTGAGTGCCGGGCAGGTTGACCGTCACCGCAAGGGATCGGCTTGGGCCGGGACGGCTGACCTCGAAGGTCGTCTTTTGACCGCGACGCGTGAGCTTCGAGGCGCGCACGTCGGCATCGTGCTCGATGGCGTAGGTCACCATCGGGCGGCTGACGCGCGGCATGATGTCGCGCACGTGCTCGTCGTCGGCGCACAGCACCGCCAGGCCGTAGAACGGCAGGTTGTGCAGGAAATCCACGAAACTCTGCTTGAGCCGCGCAAAGTCGCCGTCGTGAGTGACGAGGTGATCGTTGTCGATGTTGGTGACGATCGCGATCAGCGGCTGGAGGTGCACGAACGAGGCGTCGCTCTCGTCGGCCTCGGCCACCAGGTAACGACCCGCCCCGAGTCGCGCGTTGGAATCGGCGCTCTTCAGCCGGCCGCCGATGACGAACGTCGGGTCCTCGCCGCCCTCGGCCAGGATGCTCGCCACCAAACTCGTGGTGGTGGTCTTGCCATGCGTGCCGGCAACGGCGATCGCATAACGAAAACGCATCAGCTCGCCGAGCATCTCGGCGCGCTGGACCACCGGCAGTCTCCGCGCCACTGCTGCCTGAACTTCGGGGTTGTCGGATGTGACCGCACTCGATACGACGATGACGTCGGCGCCCTCGATATTCTCGGCGCGATGGCCGATCGCGATCCTTGCGCCCAGGCCTTTTAGACGCTCGGTAACGGAGTTGGGCTTGAGATCGGAGCCCTGCACGTCGTAGCCCAGGTTGATCAATACCTCGGCAATGCCGCCCATGCCGCTGCCGCCGATCCCGACAAAGTGAATGCGCTGGATGCGGCGCATGCGGTTATCGGTGAGACGACGAAGCGTCTGCGTCACGCCACGCCTCCAGCGGCCGTCAGAACCGCGTGGGCGAGCGTTTCGGCGGCATCGGGCATCGCACGGCTGCGCGCGCGGTGCGCCATGTCGAGCAACGTGCGGCGATCGGCACACAAGCGTGCCAGCTCGGCGCGCAGGTGCTCGGGCTCGAGATCGCGATCGGCGATCACGAGCGCCGCTCCAACGTCGGTGAGATAACGGGCGTTGTGCGTCTGATGATCATCAACTGCCGCGGGGAAAGGCACGAGGATCGCGCCCAACCCCGCGGCTGCCAGCTCCGAAACGGTCAACGCACCGGCACGGCAGATCACGAGATCCGCCCACGCATACGCCGCGGCCATGTCGTCGATGAAGGCATCGACGCGCGCTTCGACGCCCGCGTGCGTGTAGGCCGCTCGTGCGTCGCCTATGCCGCGCTCGCCTGCCTGATGCCATACCTCGGGTCTCGCCTCGCGAGGCATGAGCGCGAGAGCGCCCGGCACGCTCGCATTGAGGCGCGCCGCCCCGAGGCTGCCGCCGATGACGAGCACGCGGACGGGCCCCGTGCGTTTTGCGAATCGCTCCTCGGGCCGCGCTAACGCGGCGATTTCGCGCCGCACGGGATTGCCGATGCAACGCGTGCGCACGCTGGCGGGAAAGCTGCCGGGAAACGCCTCCAGCACTTCGCGCGATAGCCGCGCGAGCCAGCGGTTGGTGAGACCTGCGATGGCATTCTGCTCGTGGATAAGCAATGGCCGGCGCATGAGCCACGCGGCGACACCGCCCGGCCCGGTGACGAATCCACCGACACCGAGCACCACCGACGGTTTGCGCCGGCGCACGATCACGAGTGCCTGTACCAGCGCCAGCAGCAAGCGCCAGGGAGCGAGCAACCAGGCGAGTAACCCCTTGCCGCGCAATCCCGACACCGACAGCCACTCGATGGCAAAGCCATTCGCCGGCACGACTCGCGCTTCGAGGCCACGGTGCGTTCCGACCCATACGACTTCGCACTGGCGCTCGCGCAGTCGGAGCGCGACCGCCAACGCCGGAAACACGTGCCCGCCGGTGCCACCCGACATGATCAATGCCCTGATCATTCGAGCGCCCTCGCAATGGCCGTCCCTGGGGCAAATCTCCGGCCGGTACATCCGTGTACCGGCGCTCGCTCGGAGCGACGACACGTTAAGTGTCGTCGCTGGCGGCGCCGAGCTCGCCCACCCGCCATAGTCAACACCGCGGCGTTGATGCGGGTTGCTCCTGGCGCGGCACGGCGAGTCGACCCGCGGCTGCGCACTCGTGATGAATGCGGAGCACGATCCCGAGCCACGCCAGCGTCACCAACAGGCTGCTGCGGCCGTAGCTCATGAGCGGCAGCGTGAGCCCCTTGGTCGGCAGCACGCCCATGTTCACGCCGATGTTGATGAACGCCTGGAGTCCCACCCAGATGCCGAAGGCAGCAGCGAGATAGGCCTGGAACATCTGGCCCGCTTGCGCGGCCTGGCGCGCGATCTGACACGAACGCACGACCAGCAGCGAGAACAGCACCAGCACCGCGATCACGCCGACCAGTCCGAGTTCTTCTGCCATCACCGCGAACACGAAATCGGTGTGCGCTTCGGGCAGATAGAAGAGCTTCTGCACGCTCGCGCCGAGACCCACGCCGAACCATTCGCCGCGGCCGATCGCGATGAGCGATTGCGTGAGCTGAAAACCGCTGTTGAACGGGTCTGCCCAGGGGTCGAGAAAGGTCGTCAGCCGTTGCACGCGATAAGCGGACGACACCGCGGCGGCGCCGAGCGCCAGACCCGCGCTGCCGACCACGACGAAGACGTACTTCCACGGCATGCCGGCGATGAACAGCACGGCAAACCCGGTCACGAACAGGACGGTTGCCGCGCCGAAATCGGGCTCGAGCAGCAGCAGCAACGCGGCCAGCGCGAGCATGCCGAATGGCTTGAGCACGCCCTGAATCCTTTCACGCAGCTCGTCCTGGTAGCGCACGGCGTAGCTGCACAGATAGATCACGATCAGCAGGCGCGCGAGCTCGGAGGCCTGGAAATTGAGCATCCCGAGCCGTAGCCATCTGCGGCTGCCGTTCAACGCATGACCGACGCCGGGAATCAGCACCAGCACCAGCAGCAGGAGTCCGATCACGAGCAATGGCACGCTCAGGCGATCCCACAGTTCGGTGCGTACGCTGAAAGCGACCAGCGCGCACAGCGTGCCGATAAACGCAAAGAGCAGCTGCCGCTCGAGATAGACAAAGGGTGAGCCCGCGACGCGATCGGCGATCGCCATCGAGGCCGAGGTCACCATCACGAGCCCGATGAGCAGCAATCCGAGCGCCACGGAGACGAGCAGCGGGTCGACCATCAGCCGTGCCGGCCGGCCGACGGAGCGCGAGAACTGAAAGGTGGCAGCGCTCATCCGACCAAACCCCGTACCGCGGCCGTGAACACCGCGCCACGCTGTGCGTAGTCGCGGAACATGTCGAAGCTCGCGCACGCCGGGGACAACAACACCGTATCTCCGGAACGTGCGACTCGAGCAGCGACCCGCACGGCGTCTTCCAGGGTCGTCGTCCGCTCGATCTGGCAGACTCCCCCAAGCACGCCCGCAAGCGCAGGTGCGTCACGACCGATCAGCACGGCGACACGCACCTTGTCGCGAAAGGCTGCGGCCAGCGGGCTGAAGTCCTGATTCTTGCCGTCGCCGCCCGCGATCACTATGAGCGGCCCTTCCATGCCGCCGACCGCCGCGAGCGTCGCGCCGACGTTGGTACCCTTCGAGTCGTTGATCCAGCGCACGCCCGCGACATCTGCCACCCACTGCATGCGGTGGGTCAATCCCGGAAAATTCCGCAGGACTTCGAGGCGCGCCTGCATCGGAAGACCCGCAGCTTCGCCGAGTGCGAGCGCCGCCAGCGCATTCGCTGCGTTGTGCATGCCGGCGAGCTTCATGTCCTTGAGCGCGAGCAATGCCTCGCCGCGATATGCCAGGGACATTCCGTCGCCAGCGCGCAACAGACCGAAGTCGGCGCGGCGTCCGGGCTCGAGGCTGAAGCTGAGCTGTTGTTGTCCCGGGCGCGGCATCGTGCGCACGCGCGCATCGTCGAGGTTGAAGATCGCCACGTCGCAATGAGCAAAGACACGCGCCTTGGCGGCGGCATAGTCCGCAAGCGACGTGTAGCGATCGAGATGGTCGGCGGTGAGGTTCAACACTGCGGCCGCACGCAGCGCCAGGGACTGCGTGGTCTCCAGTTGAAAGCTCGAGAGCTCCAGCACGTAGAAGTCGGGCTCTGGACCATCGAGCAGATCGAGTGCCGGCACACCCAGGTTGCCGCCAGCGCGCGCCTTCAGGCCTGCGGCTGCGACCATTTCGGCGACCAGCGTCGTGACCGTGCTTTTGCCATTGGTTCCAGTAATGGCAATGACCGGCGCGCGTACGGCGCGCGCAAACAACTCGATGTCGCCGACAACCTCGATGCCGCGCGCGACCGCCTCGCGCAGGAAGGGTTCCGTGAGTGCCACGCCCGGCGACACGACAACCTGCCCGGCATCGGCAAGGAGTTCGGAATCGAAGGCGCCGAGATGCAGCTCGACCCGCGCGGCGAGACTTCCCAGATTGGCAAGCTCCGGCGGTTGCGCGCGGCTGTCCGTGATCGCCACGCGCGCGCCATGCGCGCTCAAATAGCGCGCGCACGACAGCCCGGTGCGGCCCAGTCCAACCACGATCGCGCGCCGCGCTTGCGGCCGAGGATCGATCGTCGCGGATTTGCGCATGGCGGCGTTCATCGCACCTTGAGCGTGCCAAGGCCCACGAGCACGAGAATCAGGCTGATGATCCAGAAGCGCACGATCACCTTGGGCTCGGCCCAGCCCTTGAGCTCGAAGTGGTGGTGGATCGGCGCCATGCGGAAGATGCGCTTGCCGGTGAGCTTGTATGAAGCGACCTGCAGGATCACCGACACGGTCTCGAGCACGAACACGCCGCCCATGATCACGAGCACGATCTCCTGCCGCACCATGGTCGCGACCACGCCCAGCGCCGCGCCCAATGCAAGCGCACCGATGTCACCCATGAAGACCTGGGCGGGATAGGCATTGAACCAGAGAAAGCCGAGACCGGCGCCCACGATGGTGGCGCAGAAGATGAGCAGCTCGCCGACACCCGCGATGTAAGGAATACCCAGATAGCCGGAGAACACGACGTTTCCGGTGACGTAGGCGAACACGCCGAGCGCACCGGCCACCAGCGCCGCCGGCATGATGGCGAGACCGTCGAGTCCATCGGTGAGATTCACGGCGTTGCTGGTGCCCACGATCACGAGGTACGTGAGCACGATGAAGCCCACGCCAAGCGGCAGCGCAAAACTCTTGAAGAACGGCAGGAACAGCGTCGTCTCGGCGGGCGTCTGCGCGGTGAGATAGAGGGCCACCGCTGCTGCAAGACCCGCTACCGACTGCCAGAAATACTTGTAGCGCGCCAGCAACCCCTTCGAGTTGCCGACGATGAGCTTCAGGTAGTCGTCGTAGAAACCGATCAGCCCGAAAGCGAGCGTGACCCCAAGCGCGATCCACACGAAGCGACTGCGGATGTCCGCCCACAGCAACGTGCTCACGGCGATGGCCACCAGGATGAGCGCGCCGCCCATCGTCGGTGTACCCGCCTTCGGCAAGTGCGATTGCGGTCCGTCGTCGCGCACGCGCTGGCCGATCTGATGCCGCGACAGGCGACGGATCAAGGCCGGCCCGACCAGCAGCGCGATCGCCAACGCCGTGATGACGGCGAGAATCGCGCGCAGTGTCAGATAACTGAAGACGTTGAATCCGGACTGGTAGCGCGTCAGGTATTCGGCCAGCAGCAGCAGCATCCGATACTCCTTTCAACTGGCCTTGGCCGTCGGCGCCGCAGTAGTGAGTGCTTCGACGACGCGTTCGAGGCGGTTCATGCGCGATCCCTTAATCAGCACGGTGGTCCCTGGCTGCAGTTCGGTGGACAGACGGCGAATGAGTGCCTCGACGTCGGGGAACCATTCGGCACCGCGGCCGAACGCTTCGGCGGCATGCGCGCTCAGCGGTCCGGCTGCGAACAGCCGCGCAACGCCGCTCGCGCGCGCCAGCGTTCCGGCCTCGACGTGACTGTGCTGGGAGAACCCGCCGAGCTCGCCCATATCGGCAAGCACCATCCACTTCGGGCCGTCGAGGTCCTTGAGCAACTCGAGCGCCACGCGCAACGAGCTTGGGTTGGCGTTGTAGGAGTCATCGATCAGCCAGCAACCATTCGGAGCTGCAATGCGCTGCAGCCGGCCTTTGACGGCGCGGACCGCGCCGAGTCCGCTGACGATCGCATCGAGTGAGGCCCCGGCCGCCTGTGCTGCTGCTGCGGCGGCGAGCGCGTTGCTGACGTTGTGCCTACCGGCGAGGCGCAGTTGCACGGCGCGGCGTTCGCCGCCGGCGCACAGGTTGAAACGCGACATGAAGCCTTCCGCCGCGATCGATTGCTCAACGTCGGTGGCACGGACATCTGCCTGCCCCGAGAAACCAAACGTCACCAGGCGTCCCGCGTTTGCAAGCTGTCGCCACAGCAGTGCGTAGTCGTCGTCGGCGTTGATGACCGCGGTGTCTTTGGGCCCGAGAGCGGCCGCCATCTCGCCCTCGCCCCGCGCCACGCCTTCGAGACTTCCGAATCCTTCCAGGTGTTCGGCCCCGGCATTGGTGATGAGCCCGACGGTGGGTCGTGCGATGGCGGCCAGCTCGGCCACGTCGCCGAGCCGATTCGCACCCATCTCGATCACCGCCGTGCGATGCGAGTGCTCGAGCCTCATCAACGTCAGCGGCACGCCGATGTGATTGTTGAGGTTGCCGAGAGTCGCCAGGCACGGGCCCAGGCGCGACAGGATCGAAGCGGTCATTTCCTTGACGGTGGTCTTGCCGTTGCTGCCACCGACGCCCACCACCGGGATCTGGTACTGACTGCGCCACGCGCCTGCAAGTGCGGCGAGCGCTGTCAGCGTGTCCTTGACGACCACCTGCGGCAGCAGGATCGCGAGCGGCCGCGACACGATGGCGCCGGCCGCGGCGTTACGCACGCACACCTCGAGAAAATCGTGACCGTCGAATCGAGGTCCCTTGAGCGCCACGAACAAGTCGCCGGCCGCGAGCGCGCGCGTGTCGCTCGACACGGCGCCGTACTCGCGATCCTCGCCCTGGAGGAAGCCGCCACAAGCGGCCGCGGCCGCCGCGAGCGTGCGCTTCATGCGCCCGCTCCGAGCAACCGCTCGACTTCGACGCGGTCGCTGAACGGCTGCGGGGAAGTGCCGTAGATCTGGTAGTCCTCGTGTCCCTTGCCGGCGATCAGCACCACATCGTCGGCTTGCGCCTCGGCGAGTGCCGTGCCGATGGCACGCGCGCGTTCGCGGATGACACGCACCGGCTCGCCACCCGGAAAGCCTTCGATGATTGCGTCGATGATCCGTTGCGGATCCTCGGTGCGCGGGTTGTCGTCGGTCAGAATGATTTTGTCCGCGAGCTCGGCGGCAATGGCTCCCATCATGGGTCGCTTTCCCGAATCACGATCACCGCCGCAACCAAATACGCACCACAACCGCCCACGGCAGTGCTTGCGGGCTGCACGCAATGCCTTCGCGAGCGCATCGGGCGAGTGCGCGTAGTCGACGACGACCAGCGGCCGGCCATCGCGGCCGCCAATCGTCTCCATTCGTCCTGCGGGCGCAGTCGCGGATTCGAGAGCACGCACGGCTTCCGCCAGCGGCAGATCCCAGAGCAGCAGCACGGCGAGAACGGCGATCAGGTTCTCGGCGTTGAATTCGCCGATGAGTCGCGAGCCGATCCTTCCCGCTCCCCAGCTGGACTCGAATTCGACCTCGAGACCACGGCTTGCCGCGAGCACCGTGCGCGCCTGCAAGAATGAGTCACTCGACTCGCGGAATTCGCCGACGCCGGTCCATACCGCGGTCAACGGCACCGTTGGCGGCAGTGCCGCGGCCAGGCGTCGGCCGGCTGCGTCGCCCATGTTGATCACGTGGTGCGCCACGTCAGCGAGCCTGAAGAGTCTCGCCTTGGCGTCGGCATACGCATCCATTGATTTGTGATAGTCGAGGTGATCGCGGCTCAGATTGGTGAACACCGCGGTGTCAAAGCGCACGCCGCCGACGCGCTCCTGTACGAGCGCGTGCGACGACACTTCCATGCCGAGGAAGCGCACACCGAGAGCGCGTAGATCGGCGAGCTCGCGGTGCACGCTGACGCAATCGGGGGTCGTATGCGTGGTGCGCTTGAGGGCCGCGGTGGGCCCGACGCCGAGAGT
>Ga0184637_10000709_pt1 | contig 24005 bp, 26 predicted proteins | sample PLM3_127_b2_FD_133143 | JGI IMG/M metagenome (GOLD analysis project Ga0184637, IMG submission 133143) | Groundwater sediment microbial communities from an aquifer in East River, Colorado, USA - PLM3_127_b2 | ecosystem: Environmental > Terrestrial > Soil > Riparian zone | place: USA: East River... | reverse complement strand
GCGGAGATCAACGAGTCGATCTTCCCGACCCGCCACGAGCACCTCGACTACCACCCCGACACGGGAGGGCCCGGGAAATGGCGCGGCTGTCCCGGCTCGCGTTACGTGAAGCGGCTGACTGCGCCGGCAGCTCTTTTTACCTATCAGGTCGGCATGAAGTACCCGATGCCGGGAATCGCCGGAGGCCGCAACGGCAGCCCGAATCGCTTCACGCTGCGCGCCGGCCAGCCCGACGCGCAGCTCGTCACGCACACCGCGAACATGGTGCCGCTCAAAGAAGGCGAGGCCTTCGAGTACGCCTTCGGCGGCGGCGGCGGCTGGGGCGATCCGCTCGAGCGCGACCCGCAAAAGGTCTGCGAGGACGTGCTCGACGAGTACGTGACGCCGGAGGGTGCGCGCCGCGACTACGGCGTGGTGCTGTGCGGCAGCCTCGAGGCGCTCGATCTCGCCGTCGACCTCGAGGCGACGCGCCGTCTGCGCGAGGCCCTGCGCTCCTCGTGAAATTCGGAATTGCGCTCGCGCGCCTGAATCCCGCCTTCCACGTCGAGGCCACGCTGGAGGCCGATCGCCTCGGCTTCGAATCGGTCTGGATGGCCGAGCACCTGGTCTTCCCGCTCGAGATGGCGGGCTCGCCGCACCCGGGCGAGGACGCGCCGCCCGTCCCGCCTTCGACACCGGTGTACGACGCCTTCGCCTATCTCTGCTTCCTGGCGGGCAAGACCTCGCGGATCCGGCTCGGCACGAATGTCTATCTGATGGGCCTGCGCCATCCCTTCGTCGCGGCGCGCGCGGTGCAGACGCTCGACTTGCTCTCGGGCGGACGAGCCGAAATCGGGATTGGCGCGGGCTGGCTGCGCAGCGAGTGGACGGCGGCCGGGCTCGACCCCCGCACGCGCGGGCGGCGACTCGATGAAGCACTCGCGGTCTGCAAGCGCCTGTGGAGCGAGGAGGTGGTCGAGCATCACGGCGAGTTCTTCGACTTCGGCCCGGTGATGTTCGAGCCCAAGCCGCTCCAGAAGCCCTGGCCGCCGCTGCACTGCGGCGGGGAGTCGCCGGCGGCATTGCGGCGCGCAGCGCTGCACTGCGACGGCTGGTACGGTCTCGTGCACGACGTGGAGAGCGCGGCCGCGCGCGTCAGCGAGCTGCGCCGGCTGCGGCGAGAGGCGGGACGCGCAGACGCGCGTTTCGAGGTGAGCCTCGGAGGCAGGATCCGTGAGGCCGACGACGTGCGCCGCTGGGAGGACGCGGGCGTCGATCGCCTGGTGATTTCGCCCTGGCGACGATCTCCGGAGTGCATCGAAGGCCTGCGCCGCAGCGCGGAGCAGGTCCTGCGCTGAGTTTTCCCAAGAGCTATTTCTGGACCCACTCGGAGACGGGAACCACGAGCGAGCGTCCGACGAAGCCCGCGAGGTCGGCTTCGAAGCGCTCGCGTGCCTCGCTCGACGAGAAGCCCCGCTGCTGCTCGCCGGCCCGGCTCGTGTAGTGCAGCTCTGCGATGCCGTCCCAGCGCTCGCCCGTCTCGGAGAGCCGCGCCTCGACGACGCTCGCCACGTACTGGGAGATCCCGGAGCGGCTCGCGAGCGCGAGCGGCGCGTGCACGTGCAGCCAATGGTCGACGAAGGCCTGCCGGCTCATCCCCTCGCGCCGTTGGAGCAGCCAGGTCTCCTTGGCCCCCGGAGAGCGCTGGCCGATCGGCGCCGTCGGCGGCGCGGACTTCCGCTGCACGTACTCGGTCGTCGAGTAGGTGTCGGCGCCGCCGGTCATGAAGCGCGCGACGTCGCGGCGGATGATTTCCCGGCCCTCGGGCGAGTCGTAGAGCCGTTCGCTGAAGTCCTCGAGGCTCGCGAAGTAGAGCGCGGGCAGGCTGTCGATCTCGGGCCCGCCGGGAGACGTGCCTTCCGCGAGGTTGATCACGTAACGCAGGAGGGTCGGGTGGTGCTTGAGCGCGAGCGGCGCGTGCCCCTCCAGCACGAAGGTGGCGTACTGCTCGCGCGTGATGTCCGGGCGGCGCCGGCACAGGAAGATGATCTTGAGCATGTCACCCCACCGCTGGCAGGCGGAGGGTAATCAAGAGCCGGTGCCCATGTCAGGACGCAAGCGCGCTTGCTGGGTCAATCGCCCGCAAAGAGCTCGAGCTGCGGGTCGTTCGGGCGCCGAAAGAATCGCGTCGAGAGCGGAGGAGGATCGTTCGCGAGGCCTGCGCGGCGGCAGGCGAGCTCGAAGAGAGCGTGCACCTGCTCGGCGAAGATTCCGCTGCCCGTCATTCGGGAGTGGAAGCGCGGATCGCTCACGCGGCCGTCGCGCACGGCCCTGATCCGGCCCATCACCTTGGCGCGTCGCTCCGGGAAGTGCCGCGCCAGCCAATCCTCGAAGAGCGGGGCCACCGCGTGGGGAAGTCGCAGCAGGATGTGGCGAGCCACCCGCGCCCCGGCCTGCGCGCAGGCCGTGACGATCGCGGGAATCTCGTGATCCGTGAGCCCCGGAATCACCGGCGCGACCAGCACGCCGACCGGCACTCCCGCCTTCGCGAGCGCCTCGATCGCGGCGAGCCGGCGGTAGGGTGCGGACGAACGCGGCTCGAGCACGCGGTGGAGCGCCGGGTCGAGCGTCGTCACCGAGACGTAGACGGTGGTGGCGTCGAAGCGCGCGAGATCCAGCAAGACGTCGCTGTCGCGCACGACCAGCGCGCTCTTGGTCACCACCGAGCACGGGTTGCGAAGCTCGGCGAACACCTCGAGACAGGCTCGCGTGAGACGCAGGCGCTTTTCGACGGGCTGGTACGGGTCCGTGACGCCGCCGATCGCGACCAGCTTCGGCGTCCAGCCCGGCGCGCTGAGCTCTGCGCGCAGCAGCGTCGCGATCTGCTCCTTCACCAGGATCTTGGTCTCGAAGTCGAGCCCCGCCGAGAAGCCCAGGTACTCGTGCGTCGGCCGCGCGTAGCAGTAGATGCAGCCGTGCTCGCATCCGCGGTACGGATTGATGCTGGCGTCGAAGGGAACGTCAGGGCTCTGATTGCTGACGATCGCGCTGCGGGAGGGATCCCGGAAGAACTGGGTGCGCGGGGCGGGAGCCGCCTCGGCCTCGGGGTCCGGCTGCACGAAGTCGAGATCTTCCAGGTAGGCGAGGCGCTCGAAGCGGTTGTGGGGGTTCGAGGCGGCGCCGCGGCCGCGCAGGCTGGCATCGCTCATGGGTGGCGAAAGTAAACCGAAACAGGCCCCGCCGCCAACCCGGCCCGCTGGCCGCCCCAGAGCCGGCCCGCGACACTCGCGCGGACGCGCCTCAGGAGACCCCGCCATGAGCCCGCCCGACGCTCCCCGCTGCGCCGACGAGCCCGGCCGCTTCGTCCCCCGGATCGACCGCAACCGCTGCGAGGCCAAGGCCGACTGCGTGCGCGTCTGCCCCTACCACGTGTTCGAGATCCGCCCGCTCGCGGCGGAGGCGAAGCGCGGCCTTTCGTTCGTCGGCCGCATCAAGACTTTCGCCCACGGCGGGAAGCAGGCGTTCGCGGTCAACGCCGAAGCGTGTCACGCCTGCGGGCTCTGCGTGAAGGCCTGTCCCGAGAGCGCGATCCGGCTGGTCCCCGCCTGACGCCAGCTCCCCGGGCCTCCGGTGGCTATCGGAGGGTCGTTAGGCGGCCATTTCCCTGTTCACGTCGTCGAACAGAAGCATCCTACCGAGGTCCTGCTCGGCGTTGCCGTGGAATCCGCACTGAGGTGCAAACTCGGAAGCGTCCCGGTAGGTGCCGAAGAGGCGATCCCAGACTGGGAGGTCGCTGTAGTTGAAGTTGTGGACGTCGAGCTGGTGATGGATGGAGTGAAGCTCTGGAGTCTGGATGAAGAAGCGGAGCCACGACGGCGATCGAAGGTTGGCGTGATAGAAGTACTCACCGGTGGCCGCAAAGAAGTTGTACCAGAAGGTGCCGAGTGTGGAAGATCCGAGGATTGGATAGAGGATGAGCCCGGAGATCAGTGAGTTGACGACGATCTCGATCGGATGCTTGTAGAAGGAAGTGAGGATCTCGATCCGCGAAGGCGAATGATGAATCTGATGGAACACGGTCCAGAATCCGGGTAGATGCCGGATGCGATGCCACCAATAGAAGATGAAAGTGCCCACGAACCAGGCGGCGAATCCCTCCACCGCAGGGGCGTTCCAACCTGCAATGGAGAGGAGTGAACCTCCGCCAAACGCAAGTGGCCAGATGATCTTTCCCGTTGCGAGCGTGATCGCAAGCTGAGCAATGTTGACAATCAGCGCGCGGAAGTACCAGCCGGAGGAGGCTGGGAGAGTGCGGCCAGGGAAGAGACGCTCGGCGAACAGGAAGACGCCAGTCGACACGATCGTCATGATCGTCGGAAGCGTCATGAGTCTAGACCAGAAGTGCTGGCGGGCGAGGGGCGTTCGGTTTCGTTGCGCACGTCCGGTAGGGTCGTCCGATCGGTACGCACTCTTGAGTGTCTGACCGCCTGACACCGGCGCCAGCACCCTGCTATCGGAAGAACACCAGCGTCACGATCGCGAAGATCGGCAGCAGCACGCCGCACGAGTAGGCCATGTAGCCGAAGAAGCTCGGCATCTGCACGCCGTGCGCCTCTGCGATCGCCTTCACCATGAAGTTCGGGCCGTTTCCGATGTAGCTGTTGGCGCCCATCATCACGGCGCCGCAGGAGATCGCGGCAAGTATTCTTGCCGCCTCGGGGCCGCGGGCGAGCAGCTCCTTCAGGTAGCTTCCTTGCAACGGGATCCCCTCGAGGCCGCAGGCGGTGGCAGCGAAGGTCAGATAGGTGGGCGCGTTGTCGAGGAAGCTCGAGAGCAGGCCCGTCGCCCAGTAGAACTGCCACGGATGCTCGAGCCCGAACTCCGCCGCATGCGCGTTGAGCAGCAGCAGGGCAGGCGCCATCGTGACGAAGATTCCGGCGAACAGGACGGCCACCTCGATGATCGGGCCGAAGTTGAAGGCATTGGCTGCGCGATAGGCTGGGGGCGTCGCAAAAAAGGCGGAGGTGGTGATGCCGAGCAGCAGCGCTTCCTGCACGCCGAAGGGCCAGCCCGCGCCGGCGCTCCCGAGGCCGTGGCCGGCGGCGAGGATGGTCGCCACCACCGCGCCCAGGAACAGGAAGCCGCGTCGCCCGTCGATGCGCAGTGGCTCGTGCTGCATCACCTCCTCGAGCTGCGACCCCGGGCGCTCGGCCTCCTCGCGCGCAAACACGACCTGGTCCCAGGCGTTGAAGATGACGAGCAGGAGGCCGTTCACGAGTAGCCACTCCTTCCAGAGCTGGAAGGTCCAGCCGAACGGCACGCCCTTCAGGAAGCCCAGGAAGAGCGGCGGATCGCCCAGCGGCGTGAGCAGCCCGCCGCAGTTCGACACCACGAAGATGAAGAAGACCACCACGTGGGTCTTGCGCTCGCGCGGCGCGTTGGCGCGCAGCAGCGGCCGAATCAGCAGCACCGAGGCGCCGGTGGTTCCGATCGCGTTCGCGAGCACGGCGCCGAGGCCGAGCAGCGCGGTGTTGAGCAGCGGGGTTCCCGAGAGCGAGCCGCGTACGCGGATCCCGCCCGTGATCGCGAAGAGGGCGCCGAGCAGCAGGATGAAGGAGGCGTACTCCTTCGCCTTCTCGAGCAGCTCGTGCAGGCCGGCCTCGCCGTGCGCCAGCAGCAGGTAGCCCGCCACCGGCAGCGCGAAGAGCGCCGCGACCAGGCCCTTGTTGCGGTGGCTCTCCCAGAAATGCGGCGTCAGCAACGGCAGGATCGCGATCGAGAGCAGCAGGCCCGCGAACGGGAGCACCGTCCAGACCGGGAGCGTCAGGGAGTGGGCCATCGCCTACCTCGGCGCGGATAGGCGCGCAGGATAGCCCGGCTGCTAGATTGGCGATCTCGCAGACGGGCGGTGTCGCCTGCCTTCCACGGGAGAAGCCATGCTCAGCGAATTCAAGGCCTTCATCATGCGCGGCAACGTGCTCGATCTGGCCATCGCCGTGATCATCGGCGGTGCCTTCGGCAAGATCGTGACCTCGTTCGTGAACGACGTGATCCTGCCGCCGGTCGGTCTGCTGCTCGGCAACGTCGACTTCAGCAACCTGTACCTGAGCCTCTCGGGCGCCGAGTACTCCTCGCTGGCGGAGGCGCAGAAGGCCGGCGTGGCGACCCTCAACTACGGGCTCTTCCTCAACGCCGTCGTGAACTTCCTGATCATCGCCCTGGTGATCTTCCTGGTCGTGCGCGCGGCGAACCGGCTCCAGGCGCTCAAGGCCGAGCCCGCCGCGGCGCCCACCACGCGCGACTGCCCGCACTGCCTCTCGAGCGTCCCGCTCGAGGCGACGCGCTGCGCCCACTGCACCTCGACGCTCCAGCCGGCCTGAGCCACCGCCGTCGGCGCTCATCCATCGCCCTCGTCCGGCCGACAAGTCTCTCCCACACAGGGGCCGTGGGCCGGGAGGGTTCATGTCGAGGGCGAGCAGGTTTCTCGCGGTCGGAATCGGGGCGATCACGCTCGGCTTCGCCGGGTCGGGCTGCACGCAGGTGATCGTGCAGGAGCCCGCCCCGCAGAAGGTTTCGCGCGGCCACGGTCCGCCGCCGCACGCGCCCGCACACGGATACAGGGCCAAGACGCGGCAAGGTGTCGAGCTGGTGTTCGACAGCGGACTGGGCGTCTACGTCGTGGTGGACTTGTCCGGCGCCTACTTCTGGGGCGACTTCTACTACCGCCAGGGGAGCGGGGGGCGCTGGGAGCGCTGCGACCGTCTCGACGGCGCCTGGGCGGGGATCGTGGAGACCTCGTTGCCGCCCGGCCTGCGCGGATGGAATGGCGCCCCCCGGTCCGGGCTGCCCGGCAAATCCCGTGGCCGTGGGCCGGCCTCGCGCGGCAGCTACTGAATCCGGCGAGCCGCTCCACGCGGGTGGAAATGCACCGCGTGATCGAGCAGCGCGTCGCCGTCGAACAGGAAGCGCCCCTCGACGTCCCACCCCTCCAGCAGGGCGGGGAGCCAGAAGCGGTCGTCGGCCCACATCTCGTCCCAGGGAATCCGCCCGAGCGGGGTCCAGAGCGGCACCGCCTCGGGCGTCTCCTGCGGCTCGCCGCGGCAACCCTTGGCGGAAAAGACGAAGCCGTGGATCGAGTGCCCGTCCACGAATTGGAAGCGCAGCTCGCCCCGTGGCTCTACTCCTGTTGGTGTCACGCGCAGCTCTTCCTCGACCTCGCGGACCGCGCACGCGAGCGGCGTCTCTCCGGGGTCGATGCGCCCGCCGGGTCCGTTGACCTTGCCCGCGCCGAGGCCCCGCAGCTTGCGGATCAGCAGGATCTCGCCGCCGCGGATCACGAAGAGCAGCGTGGCGCGCTCGCGAGGCTTCCAGCGCTCCCAGTCGATGTCGGTGAGTCGAGCGAGCATCGGCTACGCTGGCCCCGGGCGAGCAGGGCAGGGAGCGTAGCGTGACGTCCGCCGAGTCGTGCCGAAGCGCTGACGGCTTGCCGTGAAGAGCCGCGGGGACCTCCAGATCCGGGCCTACCAGGAGCGCGACCTGGAGCCGCTGGTCGAGCTCCTGGACGGGGTGTTCCCGGATCCCGCGCCGCACAACGAGCCGCGCGCGAGCATCCGGCGCAAGCTCGGCGCCCTGCCCGAGCTCCTGCTGGTGGGTCACGCGGACGGGAGACTCGTCGCGACCGCGATGGGCGGCTGGGATGGGCACCGCGGCTGGCTCTACCAGGTCGCCGTCGCGCCGGATGCGCGCGGGCGCGGCCATGGCCGCGAGATCGTCGAGGCCGTCGAGGTGCGCCTGCGCGCGCTGGGCTGCGCGAAGCTGAACCTCCAGGTGTTGGCGTCGAACCCGGCCGCGGTCGCCTTCTGGCGCAAGCTCGGCTACCGGGTCGAGGAGCGCGTCAGCCTGGGCAAGCTCCTCGGGCCGAACGAGCCAGCGAGCTGAGGCTCACACCTCTTCGAGCGCGAGCAGCTCGTCCAGCGTCTGCCGCCGGCGGATCAGGCGCGGCTGGCCGCCGTCAAGCAGTATTTCGGGCGCATAGGGGCGGGAGTTGTAGTTGCTGGCCTGGCTCGCGCCGTAGGCGCCCGCGTCGTGGATCACGACCAGGTCGCCGACGCGGGCCTCGGGCAGATCGCGCGGCAGCACGACGCCTCCCTCGCCCTGGGTGAACACGTCTCCCGACTCGCAGAGAGGGCCCGCCACGATCGTCGGCACGCTCGGGCCGGCCGCGGCGCCTCCCTGCCGGCGCACGATCGAGATCTCGTGCCAGCTTCCGTACATCGCCGGCCGCACCAGGTTGTCGAAGCCGGCGTCGATCAGCACGAAGCGGTTCCCGCCCACCGTCTTGGTCGCGCGCACCTCGGCCAGCAGCAGCCCGGATTCCGCCACCAGATAGCGGCCCGGCTCGATCTCCAGCTTCACCGGATGGCCGAGCTGCGCTTCGATGCTGCGGCGCGCGGCGTCCCAGACCCGGAAGTAGGCGTCGACGTCGAGCGGCGCTTCGCCCGCGCGATACGGAATCGGAAGCCCGCCCCCCGCGGAGATCGCGCGCAGATCGCGTCCCAGGCCGCGCAGCTGCGACGCCATCGCAGCGGCCAGTTTTTGCAGGTGCTCGAAGTCGGAGCCGGATCCGATGTGCATGTGCAGGCCGATAAGGTCGAGGCCGTGCTCATCAAGTCTTTTGAGGGCGCCGTCCAGGTTCTCGTGCCAGATCCCGTGCTTGCTGCTCGCTCCGCCGGTGTTCGTCTTGCGGGAGTGGCCGTGGCCGAAGCCGGGGTTCACGCGCAGCCACACCGGGTGGCCGCGCCGGCGCCTTCCCAGCTGGTCGAGCATGTCTTCCGACCCGGCGTTCACGGGGATGCCGAGCGTGACGACGCGCTCGAGTGTCGCGCCGTCGATCACGTCCGACGTGTAGACCAGCTCGGCCGGCTCGCTGCCGGGCCGGAAGCCCGCGCGCAGCGCTCGCTCGATCTCGCCGAGGGAAACGGCGTCCACCAGCGCGCCCTGCTCGCGCATCAGCCGCAGGATGTGGAGGTTCGAGCAGGCTTTCTGGGCGTAGCGAACCACGTCGAAGGCGGCGAGCGAGCGGATCTGCTCGCGGATCACGTCCGCGGTGTACACGTAGCAGGGCGTGCCGAAGGTCTCGGCCAGCCTGCGGATCTGTCCCGCGTCGACGCTCTTCATCGTCACCCTCGGATCACGGGCGAGGAGGGAGAAGTACCGCATCCGCAGCGCGCCGGCACGCCGGGGCGGTGATAGGCTTGCGGCGTGTCCGGATGGCCGATTCGCTACGCCGCGCTCGTCGTGATCGCCCTGGTCGGTGCGCAGGCGCGCGCCGAGCCGCCCAGCCGTGAGGACCACGGCGACCTGATCGTGCTCCACCTGCAAGGCTCCTACCGGGAGATGGGGCGCCAGCAGGCGGAGCTGCTCGGGCCCGTGCTGCGCCGGGTCTACGAGATCCAGCACGCGGATTTCGAGCGCGGCCTCGCGAGCGCGGGCGCGGCGGCGAGCTGGCTGGACTGGCTGCTGTTCCCGCTCTGGTCATGGATCGGGCCGCACTACGAAGAGAGCGGTTTTCACGACGAGATCTACGGACTGGCCGCTGGGCTCGGCGTCCCCCCCGCCGACGTGCTGCGCGCGCTCTTCGCGCTTTCGGGCGGGTCGACCGTCTTCGCGGCCACGCGCAGCGCCACCGCGGACGGCGCGGCCCTGATCGGCCGCAACGTCGATTGGGCCGACGGCATGGGAGCGCGCCGTCCCCTGGTGCTCGACGTTCATCCCACGAACGGCGATCTCGCCCACCTTTTTGTCGGCTGGCCGCTGGTCGGCCTACCGGCGGTGGGACTCAACGAAGCCGGCTTCGCGCTCTCGCTCAACTTCTTCGTCGCGGATCCGCAGGTGGGTTTGCTGCTTCCGCAATGGCCGCACCGCCTCGCCCTGCAGCGCGCGCACGACGTGGCGGAGGGAATCGAGATCTTCCAGCAGGCGCGGCTGCGCGGCATCGCCGGCTTCATCGCGATGGCGGACGCGAGCGGCGAGATCGCGCTCGTCGAGTGTCTGCCGGCGGCGTGCAGCGTCTTCCGGCCCGACGCTGACTGGTTTGCGCAAGCAAACCACGCCCGCATCCCGGCGATGATCCCGCACGACCGCTATCGCTCGCCCGATTCGTTCGAGCGTCGCGAGGGCATGGAGCGCGCCGTGGCGCCGCATCTGGGCCGTCTCACCCCGCAGCTCGCCGCGCGCATCCTGCGCGACCGCTCGCAGGCGCGCTGGGCGAACGAATCCACGGTGGGGAACCTCCAGGTCCTGAACGCCGCCATCGTGCACCCGGCCTCGCGAACGCTCTGGCACTCGACGGCCATGCAGCCGCACGCGGCCTTCGGCGCGTACCTGCCGCTGCGGATCGGCGCAGGCGCGGCCGGCTCGCCCGAGATCCCGGCCGATCCAAGGCTCGCGTCGCCGGCGGCGGCAGCCGAAGCGGTCGCCAGTGCGGATGCCCGCCGCGCGATCCGGCACTCGGACCAGGGCCAGCTGGCAGAGGCGCGCGCGATCTGGGATCGGCTCGCACGGGCGCAGGGTCCCCTGGATCCCACGCGCATCGCCTGGGAGCGCGCGTTGGTGCGCTGGCGCGCGGGCGAGATTCTCGCGGCCTACCAGATGCTCGCGCCGCTCGAGGCCGCGGATGCGGCCTTCGACGCGCGCGCGCACGGCCTCTTCGCGCGCGGCGTGCTCGCCGACGCGCTTGGGCGACGCGCCGAAGCGCTGCGCCTCTACGCGCTGGCGCAGGTGCATCTCGACACGCATCCCGAATACACCTTCTTCGACGCGCTGCGCGCGCGCATCGCCGAGGGACGCGGCGGGCCGCTGGACGTAGGCGCGCTGCCCACCCAGGAACACTGGATGAACCTCTGGTGGTGACGCGGCGGCGTGGTAGGCTCCTCGTCCCGACGCCATGGCCAAGACGAAGCCGCAGGAAGCCGCTCACGTCCACGGTCCCGACTGCGACCACGGGTCCAAGCAGGAGCCCGTGCGGAGCGCCGCGCCGAAGATCGGACGAAACGACCCCTGCCCGTGCGGAAGCGGGAAAAAGCACAAGAAGTGTCACGGCGCGTGAGCCTGCGGCGCCGCGTCGCCAAGCTGGCCGTGCAGATCGCCCTGGGTTTCTTGGTGGCGACGGCCGTGCCCGTGGTCGTGCTGCGCTGGGTGCCTCCGCTCACCAGCTCGATCATGCTCCAGCGCGAGATCAGGGCGCGGCTCACGAGCGAGCGCGGGTTCGTACTGCGACACCACTGGGTTCCGCTGCGTCAGATCTCGCCCGAGCTGGCGATCGCTGTCGTCACGGCCGAGGACCAGAAATTCCCGGTGCATTCGGGCTTCGACTGGGGCTCGATCGGCGACGCGATCAGCGAGGGCGACGTTCGTCCGCGCGGCGCGAGCACGCTCACGCAGCAGGTGGCGAAGAACCTGTTCCTCTGGCCGGGGCGCAGCCTGGTGCGCAAGGGGCTGGAGGCCTGGTTCACGGTGTTGCTCGAGGCGCTCTGGCCCAAGCGCCGCATCCTCGAGGTCTACCTGAACGTGGCCGAGTTCGGGCCAGGCGTCTACGGAGCGGGCGCGGCGAGCGAGCGTTACTTCGGCAAGCCCGCCTCGGCGCTCGATCGCCGGGAAGCGGCCCTGCTGGCCGCGGTGCTCCCGAGCCCGCGGCGCATGCGCGTCGTCGATCCCAGCCCGTATCTGCTCGAGCGGGCCGCCTGGATCGAGCGCAACGCCGCGCGCCTGGGCGGGCGTTCCTACCTCTCGGGCCTCTGAACGGCGCGCGCAGCCCGCTCGTTCAAGCCGGCGGCTTCATGTCCTCCGGCGCGACGTCGCGGATATGCTGGGCGAAGTACCACTGGTGCCCCTCCGGATCCAGGGCTCCGTAGTGGCGGTCGCCGTAGAACTGATCCTTGGGCTCGGAGAGGATCTTGGCCCCCGCTTGCCTGGCGCGCTCGAAGTGCTTGTCCACGTCGTCGACGTAGACGTAGATGTGCTGCGTCACGCCGCCGAGGCGATTGGGGTTCCGATAGTCCGGGCCGGGGCGTCCGAGCATGATCACGCCGTCCTCGAGCTCCATCTCGGCGTGCCCGATGGTTCCGTCGGGCCTCGGCATCCGAAGGCGCTCGCGAAAGCCGAAGGCCTGGGTCAGCCAGCCGAGGGCCTTGGCCACGTCTTCGTAAAGGAGATACGGGGTGATGCGGGGCATGTTCTCCGGGGGGTTCGCGGGCATGGGGTCTCCTCCTGTTTGGCGCGAGTCCGGGCCTCGATTCTACTCCTCCCGGGTTCCCGGGGTAGACTCAGCCTGCCGCGCCCCGGAGAAAGTCGTGCCCCAGTTCACCCAGAGCCCTGTCCGGATCATCCTGCACGTCGTGGCGCGCGCGGTGCACAACGCCGTGGCGGCGCGCTTCGGGCCGTTTCGGGGCTGGCCCGACCAGGGGTTGCTGCTCGACGAGCCGCTCGCGCTGGCCGAAGAGCGCACCCACAAGCTGCGCCGGATCTACGCGAATGCGGGTCGCGACCTCTGGGACGGCCCGGCGGTCTTTCGGGAGGCGATGGCGCGCCACGGCGGCATCCAGCTCGAGCCGGAGCGCCGCGTCGCGCTCGCGCACCCGATCTCGATGCTGATGTGGGGAGAGCTGGCAGCCTGGATCGTCGCCGCCGAGCTCGCCGAACGACTCGACGACCCCGATGCCAAGCTCGCCGCCTCGAGCCAGGTCTTCGACGAGGCACGCCACTTCTACACGCTGCGCGACTACCTGGCCGCTCTCCACGTTCCGGTGCCGAGGCTCGACACCTACTTTGCGATCGCCGCGCGCCGGCTGCTCGCCACCCGCGACCTCACCGTCAAGCTGTTTGCGATGCAGATCCTCGCCGAAGGCACGGCCATGGTGATCTTCCGCTTCCTGGCCGATGCCAAGATCGAGCCCGTGCTCACGGACCTGCTGCCGTACATCGAGCGCGACGAAGCCCGCCATGTGGGCCTCGGCGTCCTCCACCTCCCGCAGCTCCTGGAGAGGCTCTCGAGGCGCCAGCTCGAGCGCGTCCGGCAGACCACCTACGGAATCGGCGATCTCTTCGGCGCCACCCAGCTCCGGTATGCCAGGCACTACCGCGCCCTCGGCGCCGAGCCTCGCGATCTGATCCGAAGCGCCGACAAGATGCTCTACGAGCTTTCCGAGAAGATCGGTCCCATCCCCGGCACCGATCTCAAATTCTTTGCCACCAATCCCACCGACTCCCCCCGCTACGAGAAGGCCCTCGACGTGATCCTGCCCCAGGAGGGCGCGAAGCCGACGTTCTACGCACGGGCGGCCAGGGGAATCGTGGATTTCGGGGCGAGGGTGCTACCGGGGGGCTGACGCCATGCTGTCCGTGAAGAGTCTGTTCTGGGCGGCTTTCGCGATCTTCGCGGCCTGCGCGCTCGGCTTCGGTTGGCACCAGGATCTCTTCACGACCGGCGGGTCGTGGGCTCCCGGCAAGCTGCTGGTCTGGATCGCGTTCCTGGGATTCCTGTCATACACGATCTACTGTAGCTCCCGGGAAGACCTGGCCGCGAGCATCCTGAAGATCTCGGAACTGCACTGGGGTCGACAGGTGGGTGCGGATCTCTACCTGGGCCTGTTTCTCATGCTCTTCGTGGTGTATCTGAACGAAGGCTCCGCCCTGGTCGCGCTGCTCTGGTTGGTGCCGACCCTGGCCTTCGCCAACCTCGCGACGCTGCTCTATTTCGCCATCCACTACGATGCGATCGTGGCCCGGTTCCTGGTCTGAAAAATCGCCCCTGCGCCCGGCCTCTTGCTTCCCGGGGGAGCTCAAGCGGCTGGCGAGTCCTCCGAGCGAGCGGCTTGCGCGGGCGGGCGGGGCTGCTATTTGAATACGGACTGGTCAGTTTCATAATGCGGCGCACCTCCTCCCTCCACGTGATCGCGGCTCCGCCCCGGCGGCGGGGCCGGCCGCCCACGGCCGGGATGCGGCAGCGGATCCTGCGGGCGGCCGAGTCCGTCTTTCTCCGCAACGACTTCCACGAAGTCCGCATGGACGACGTGGCCGGCGCCTGCGGCGTCGGGAAGGGGACGCTCTATCGGTATTTCGAGAGCAAGGACGCTCTCTTCACGGCGCTGGTGCTCGACGGAATCGAGCACCTCCGCTCGCAGCTGGAGGCCGCCGTCGCGGGTCCCGGCGAGCCGGTGGCGAAGCTCGAGCGCGTGGTGCGGGCTTCGCTCGCGCACCTTTGGGAGCGGCGCTTCCTCTTCGCGCTGCTCCACCGCCGCGAGCACAAGCCGAGCCGGATCGACGCCCGGGAGTGGGAGCGCCGGCGCGCGCGCCTGGCCAAGGTGGTGGAGGACGCCGTGCGCGAGGCCACGAATGCCGGCCAGGTGCGGCCGCTCGATCCCCGGATCACCGCAGAGACGCTGCTCGCGCTGCTGCGCTCGATGGACCGCACGCGCCGGCCCGCGGATTCGCTGGACGCGCTCGCGACCTCGGTCTTCGACCTCTTCCTGTGTGGAGCAGGAACCGCGAAGGGCCAGCAGGCCTGGAAGCACGCGCGCTGCCGGAGGACGTCATGAAGCGCTCGCTCGCCGCGCTCGGGCTCGTGCTCGCGAGCCTCCCGCCGCTCGCGGATCCGGCGCGGGCGCTACCCGGGCGCACACTCGAGGAATGCGTCGAGATCGCACTCGAGCGCCACCCGCGCCTCGGCTTCGCTCGCGCCGAGGTGGAGGCGGGCCGGGAGCGCGTGCGCCAGAACATCGCCCCCTACCTCCCCCAGGTCTCCGGGGGGGCATCCGTCGCCCGGCGCAAGCGGAACGCGGCACAGGCGACGGGCCTGCCCGGCGGCGGCGGCGGCGGCGGGGCGTCACCCTTCACGTACTACTCGAACGCGCTGTCGCTCTCCCAGATCCTCTTCGATTTCGGCCGCAACCTGGATGCGATCCAGGCGGCCAGGGCGCGGGAGGATTCGCTGATTGCGGACGCCGTCACCCAGCGCGAGACGATCGTGCGCGACGTGAAACAGGCCTACTTCGACCTGCTCGCGGCGCGCCGATTGCGCGACGTGGCCGAGGAGGTGCTGCGCTCGAACCAGCGCCAGCTCGAGCAGGCGCGCGGGCGCTACGAAGTCGGGTTCGCCACCAAGCTCGACGTGACGCGCTCCGAGGTGCTGGAGGCCAACGCGGAGCTCGATCTCCTCACGGCGCGCAACGCCGTGTTGGTCGGGGAGCAGACCCTGCGCAACGCGATGGGGCTGACGGAGCCCCTCGACTTCGAGCCCGTCGACGTGCTCGACGATCGGCCGTTCGAGATCGAAGAACAGCGTGCCCTCGCGATCGCGCTCGAGAATCGGCCCGAGCTCGTCTCGGTCCGGGCCCTGCGCCGGGCCGCCGAGGAGGACGCCTCGGCGCGCTGGAAGGAGCACCTGCCCGATCTCACGGGCGGCGCGAACATCGATTGGTCGGGATCCAGCACGCCGCTGCGCGACTCGTGGAACCTGGCGGCCACCGTGAGCGTCCCGATCTTCAGCGGAGGTCTGATCGATGCGCGCGTGGGCGAGGCGCGGGCGAACGCGCTGGCGCTTTCCTTCGAGGAGCAGGCGCTGACGCAAGACGTCGCTCTCGAGGTGCGCCGCGCCGTGCTCGAGCTGGGACGCGCGCGCGAGGCGATCGGCGTGTCCGAGCGGGCGCGCACCCAGGCCCGCGAGAATCTCGAGCTCGCCGAGGGGCGTTACGAGGCGGGGGTCGGCAACGTGATCGAGCTGGTCGATGCCCAGGTGCAGCGCGCGAGCGCCGAGGCCGAGCACGTGCGCTCGCTCTACGCGTTCCAGACGGCGGTGGCCGAGCTCGAGCGCGCGATCGGGCAGGAGGTCGCGCGGCAGTGAGCGGCGGGAGGAACCAGAGGCGGGCCTCGGCGCTCGCGACCGTCGCCCTGGCGCTCGCCTGCGGCGGCGGCGAGGACGGCAACGATCGCTACGTCACCGAGGTCGTCGATCGCGGCGAGATCGCCTCGACCGTGATCGCGACCGGCACCGTGCAGCCGGTCACCAAGGTCCAGGTCGGCACCTACGTGTCCGGCCCAATTCGCGAGATCCACGTCGACTTCAACTCGCCCGTCACCAAAAACCAACTTGTCGCCAAGATCGACCCCGCCCCCTTCGAGGTGAAGGTGCGCCAGGCCGACGCGAACCTCGCGAACGCGCGCGCCCAGGTCGAGAAGGCCCGCGCGGATCTGAGGCTCAAGCGCCTCACCTTCGAGCGCAACCGCCGTCTGCGCGAGCGCGACCTGATCTCGCAGGACGAGCTCGACACCTCGGAGAGCAACGACGCGCAGGCCGCCGCCCAGCTCTCGCTCGCGGAGGCCGGTGTCAAGCAGGCGCAGGCCGCGCTCGAGGAAGCCCGCATCAGCCTCTCCTACACGGAGATCCGCTCGCCGGTGGACGGCGTCGTCGTCTCGCGCGCCGTCGACGTCGGCCAGACCGTCGCGGCGAGCTTCCAGACCCCGACGCTCTTCGAGATCGCGCAGGATCTCACCAAGATGCAGGTGAATGCCAACGTGAGCGAATCGGACATCGGCGGCCTGCGCGACGAGCAGGCGACGACCTTCGGGGTCGACGCCTACCCGGGCCGCGTCTTCGAGGGACGCGTCGTGCAGGTGCGCAATGCCCCGATCACGGTGCTGAACGTGGTGACCTACGACGTCATCATCGCAGTCGACAACCACGACCTCGCCCTCAAGCCGGGCATGACCGCGACCGTGACGATCACCACCGCTCGCCGCGAGGACGTGCTGCGGGTGCCGCTGCGCGCGCTGCGCTTCCGGCCGGAGACGGACGGCGAAGCAGCGTCGCCGCCGGCGGCGGTCGCGGCGGGGCCGGCGGCGCGGGACGGCGCCGGCGTCTTCGTCCTGGACGGCGAGGGCGAGCTGCGCCGCGTCGAGCTGCGGACGGGTCTGCGCGACGAGCGCTGGGCCGAGGTCCTGGAAGGGGAGCTCGCGCCCGGCGCGGCGGTCGCGGTCGCCTACCGCCAGCCACTCGCGACGACCGAGCCCGCGCGCTCGCCCTTCCAGCCGGCGCGCCGGCGGTGACGGCCGTGGAGAGACCGCTGATCGAGGTGCGCGACCTCTGGCGCATCTACGAACTGGGGGAGACCCGCGTCGCGGCGCTCCAGGGCGTCACGCTCGAGATCGCCCGCGGCGAGCTGGTCGCCGTGATGGGCGCCTCGGGCTCCGGCAAGTCGACGTTCATGAACGTGCTCGGCTGCCTCGATCGCGCGACGCGCGGGAGCTACCGCCTCGCCGGGCGCGACGTTGCGGGCCTCTCCTCGGACGAGCGCGCGACGATCCGCAACCGCGAGATCGGCTTCGTCTTCCAGAGCTTCAACCTCGTCCCGCGTACGAGCGCGCTCGAGAACGTCGAGCTGCCGCTGGTCTACGGCGGCGTCGCGCCCGCCGAGCAGCGGGATCGCGCACGCGCGGCGCTGCGCGCGGTCGGGCTCGAGGGGCGCGACGGCTTTCTACCGAGCCAGCTCTCGGGCGGGCAGCAGCAGCGGGTGGCGATCGCCCGGGCGCTCGTGAACCGACCTTCGCTGCTGCTGGCCGACGAGCCCACCGGAAACCTGGATACGCGCACCAGCGTCGAGCTGCTCGCCCTCCTTCAGAAGCTGAACCGGGAGGAGGGAATCACGATCGTGATCGTCACGCACGAGCAGGAGATCGCGAGCTACGCCGCCCGTGTCGTGACGTTTCGCGATGGCTGTGTCGTGTCCGACGTGCGACAGGCACCGGCCGTGGCCCGCGTGGAGGACGCGGCATGAGGCTGCTCGCGATGACCGCCCGCACGGCGTTGCGCGCGCTGCGACGCAACAAGCTGCGCTCGGCGCTCACCATGCTCGGCGTCGTGATCGGGGTCGGCGCCGTGATCGTGATGGTGAGCATCGGCCAGGGCGCGAGCGAGGCCGTGCGCGCCCAGATCCAGAGCCTCGGTACCAACCTGCTGATGGTGGTGCCGGGTGCCACCACCAGCGCCGGCGTGCGCTCGGGTTCGGGGGGAGTCTCGACCCTCACGCTCCAGGATGCGAAGGCGATCGCGACGGAGTGCAGCGCCGTGTCGGGCGTCGCCTGGATGAAGCGACAGATCGGCCAGGTGATCCAGGCCGAGCTGAACTGGTCGACCCAGATCCAGGGCGTCTCCCCCGGATACTTCTCGGTCCGGGACTGGCCGGTGGAATCGGGCGCCGCCTTCGGCCCACGCGACGAGGAGACCGCCAATCGCGTGGCGCTGCTCGGCAAGACGGTGGTCGAGAACCTGTTCGGCCCGGGCGAGGACCCCGTCGGCGCGATGATCCGCGTCAAGGACGTGCCTTTCCGCGTGGTCGGAGTGCTCGTGCGCAAGGGCCAGACGTCCTGGGGGCAGGACCAGGACGATACGGTCGTGATCCCCTTCTCGACGGCCGAACGCCGCGTGCTCGGCTCGGAGATCCTCGGCATGGTCGACATGATCTTCGTCTCGGCGGCGCGCGCCGAGGACGTTCTCGTCGCGACGGAGCAGATCACCGCGCTGCTGCGCCAGCGACACCGCATCGCCGAGGACGCCGACGTCGATTTCACGGTGCGCAACCTGAACGAGATGGCGGTGGCCCAGGAGAGCGCGAGCCGGGTGATGGCGATGCTCCTGCTCTGCGTCGCGTCGATTTCGCTCCTGGTGGGCGGGATCGGGATCATGAACATCCTGCTGGTGTCGGTCACGGAGCGGACCCGCGAGATCGGGATCCGGATGGCGGTCGGCGCCAAGCGCCGGCACATCCTGCTCCAGTTCCTGGTGGAGGCGGTCGTGCTCGCGGGCGCCGGCGGCGTGATCGGTGTGGTGCTCGGAATCGCCTCCGCGGGAGCCGTCTCGACGTTCGCGGGCTGGCCGACGCTGATCTCGGGCCCGGCGGTCGTCCTGTCGCTGCTGTTCTCGGCGACGGTCGGCGTGTTCTTCGGCTTCTGGCCGGCGCGGCGCGCCGCCGGCCTCGATCCGATCGCGGCCCTTCGTTACGAGTGATCGCGGGCGCGGCGTTCGCCCAGCAGCCGATTCGCCTCGCGCAGGAGCCCCGCGCGTTCCTCCGGGATCTGGTCCGCGAGTCGCTCGACGGCGCGCACCAGCTCCCAGCGCAGGATCCGGCCGGGATCGTGAGCTTCGCCCTGCCGGTACGCTCGCTGGTACGCGCGGCGGAACAGGCCTTCCCCGAGCCTGCGGCCCCAGCGGATCGTCCGCGGGGTTCCGGGGGGAAGGGAGCCGACCCGCGTCATCAGGAGGGTCCGCGCGAAGTCGCCGGCGGGATCGCCGCGGGTCGCGTTCCCCCAGTCGATCACCAGCGGGCCGCTCGGGCTCAGCAGCACGTTTCCGGCCTGGAAGTCGCCATGACACAACGCAGTGCCATCGGGAAGGCCCGCGAGCGCCTGGAGCGCGGCGGCGCGCAGGTCCTCGGGAATGGCGGTGTCGCTTCCGATGCGCTCCCCGAGCTCGCCGCGCAGCGCCGGAAGCTCGTCGGGCGCGCGGATGCCGTTCAGCTCCGCGTGAACCCGACCGGTGAGTCCCGAGAGCTCCAGCACCCGCCACGGCTGGCGACTGATCGCCGTGAGCGCGTCGCGACCCAGAGCGCGCTCCATCACGATCCCCGGGCGGCCCTGCCATTCGATCCGCTCGTAAGGGGCCGGGACCAGCCTCAGGACCGAGCGCACGGCGGCGAGCGCCCGCATCTCGCGCTCCGCCAGCGCACCGGCCGCGGGATCGCGGTAGAGGCGGAGCACGCGTCCCTCGCCCCAGCTGAGGATCTCGGCCTCTCGTCCCTCGGCGAGCTTGACCGGCTGCACGGGTAGAGCATCGCGCGTGTCGCGGGTCGCATCCATCGCGCGCGGTCATGGTAGGCTGCGGGCCTCGCTTCCGGACGGGGAGGAGTCGGCGCGATGCTGGCCGGCCATTACAGCGCGGCGTTTCTCGCCAAGCTGCTCGAGCCGAGGCTGCCGCTCTGGATCTTCGCGATCGCCGTGCAGCTGATCGACGTCCTGTGGGCCGTCTTCGTGCTCGCCGGCGTCGAGCACCTGCGCGTCGACCCGAGCCTGCCCTCGAACCCCCTCGATCTCTACGACATGCCCTATACGCACAGCCTGCTCGGCGCGCTCGTCTGGGCGGCGCTCGCCGCGGGGGCGGTCTTCGCCTGGCGACGCGAGTGGCTCGCGTCGCTGGTCGTGGCCGGCGCAGTCGCCTCGCACTGGTTCCTCGATTGGGTCGTGCACCGCCCCGATCTGCTGCTCTGGAGCGGCTCGGCGAAGCACGGCCTCGCGCTCTGGAACTTCCCGGTCGTCGCGATCGGTGTCGAGTCGCTGCTCCTGATCGCGAGCGCCTGGTTGCTATTGCGCAGCCGCGACGGGGGTCGCAGCCAGCGCCGGGGCGTGGTCGCGATCGTGAGCTCGCTGCTCGCGGTGCAGGTCGTCGTCACCGTCGGACCGCCGGCGCTGGGCCCGCTGGCCGTCGCTGGCAGCGCGCTCGTGCTCTTCGCCGCGGTGGCCTGGGGCGCGTGGCGCGCCGAGCGCCGCGCCGCGTAGCGGGCGGGAGACGGGCTCAGTCTCTCGGGATGTCCCGCTCGAGCACGGTGGTGCGACCTTCGCGGGCGGCATTCTGCACCGCTTCGTCGCACACACGCCGGACGATCACAGAGAGCGGCGCCAGCACGCGATCGGAGGTGCTGAATCCGGAGCTCGCCCGGATGTAGTCCTTCAGGCGGCTCGCGACGATCAGCACCTCTTCGGACGCTGCCGCGGGTGCCTTCCGCACAGCAGCGGAGCTGGCGGGCGCGGACTTTTCGGAAGCGGGCCTGGCAGGAGAGGACTGGGCCGGCGCGGTCTTCTCGACGGCCCACGCCTCGCGGTGATTCGCGCTCGGCAGATGCACTTCCCAACAGCGGACCGAGCAGAAGACGAGGCCCGTCCGTTCGCGGTTGCAGGTCGAGACGCCGCAGGTCCAGTAGGTCGAAGCGAACGCGATCGGCTGCTTGCAAGCGCTGCAGCGCCGCCACTGGGTTTCCGGGCCCACATCTTCTCCTTCGCGTCACTGTCTTCGCGAACCTTAGCGCGCCGGAGGGGCGGACTCGGCTCGACTCTCGCTCGCGGGGCCGGTAGCATCACTCCCCGCATGTCGGGCTTCGAAGCCAGCTTTCTTCCCGCCGAACCCCGCGAAGGTCTGGTGACGCTCGCGCACGTGATCTACGCCCTGCACGCCTTCAGCGCGGTGACGGGGCTGGTCGGCACCGCGACGATCGTCGGCGCCTTCCTCACCGGCTGGCCCTCGATCATCGCCGTGATTCTCAACTACGCGAAGCGCGCCGACGTGCGCGGGAGCTACCTCGAATCCCACTTCTCGTGGCAGATCCGCACGTTCTGGTACGCGCTCTTGTGGGTGATGGTCGGCATCGCCGTGGCCGTCACGATCGTCGGAATCCCGATCAGCCTGATGATCTTCGTTGCGATCAGTCTCTGGATCCTCTACCGCATCGTCCGCGGCTGGCTGGCGCTGCTCGAGCGCAAGCCGATGGACGTTCCGCAGTAGCGAGGGCGAGCCTGGAGCCGGGGCCGCGATCACGACCTGCGCACGATCCGGTCGGCCCGCTCGTGTGGAGCCTCGAGGCCGCCTGCCTGCTCGCCGCCGCCGGGCTGCTGGGGGTCCACCTGATTAGACTTGCCGGAGCCTCCGCTCTCCTTGATTGGTGGACGCCGCTCGTGGTGCTGACGGCGCTGCTGGTCGCGGACTTCGCTTCGGGGATCGTCCACTGGGGGGCTGACACCTGGGGAAGCGAGCGCATGCCCGTGCTCGGCCCCCGCTTTCTAAAGCCCTTTCGCATCCACCACCTGAACCCGGACGACATCCTCCGCCGCGGCTTCGTCGATCTGAACGGCGACGTCGCCCTGCTGAGTCTTCCGCTGTTGATGGGCGGCCTGCTGATCCCGCTCTCGGACACCGCAGGCTGGCTCGCGACCATCTTCTGCGTCAGCCTCGGCGCGTGCGGGCTTCCCACCAACCAGATCCACCAGTGGGCGCACCGGAGCGACGCGCCGCCCTGGGTCCGCTGGCTGCAGCGGCGGGGGCTGATCCTGAGCCGGGAGCGCCACGCGCTGCATCACGCTGCGCCGTACACGACGCACTATTGCATCACCACCGGCTGGTGCAATCCAGCCCTGACGGCGTCTCGCTTCTTCCCGACGCTGGAAGGCTGGATCTCACGGCTCACGGGTCTGGTGCCGCGCAGCGGGGACTCGGTCCTGTCCGAGCGTCACGCACCGCGCAGGAATCTTTCGAGCGCGGCAGCCGCCGGACGCCGCAGGGCGCGATAGGCGTCGAAGCGCTCGAGCGCCTGGCGCAGCGCGCGCGCGCCACTCGGCACCGGGTGCTTCGCGAAGAAGCTCGCGACGTCGCACCGATAGGCGGGCGTGAGCAGGGCAGGAGTCGCCTCGATCAGCCGGCCGGCCAGCAGCGAGGGCAGGCGCCGATGCAGGCGTGCCCAGCGGCGCTTCACGAACCGCCAGGTTTGCTCGCGCGCGGCCGGATTTCCGAGCAGGCGCGCGAGCAGGAAGATCACGTCCTGGGTGGCGACGGCGTCGCTGAGCGAGAGCGCGAGCGTGCGCTCGATCTGCGCAGGCTCGCGGAAATCGGCCAGCGCGAACAGGAACCGCCGCTGCTCCTGCGGCGTCTCGGCGCGGCGCATGGCGCCCTCGAAGCGGTGGTGGAGCTTCGCGTCGCCCGCGCGGGCCGCCAGCGCCAGCACCCCGTCGGCGAGGTTCGGATCCAGCGACCGGCGGTCGGCGAGGTAGCGCTGGCAGCGCGCCATCGCCTCGGCCACCACCTCGCTCGCGCTGGCCACCCCGCCCACCAGCCCGAGCAGCGCCGCGCGGCGCACGCGGGTTCTCTCCGCCTCCCCCCGACCGGGGTCCCAACCGAGCGCGGAGAAGGCGGGCCCGAAGCTGCGCGCCACGAAGCGCCCGTAACGGATCGCCGAGCCGGGCGTGGCATCGGGAACCAGCGAGCCGCCGATGAAGCCGAGCGGACGGCGCAACGCGAGCAGCACGTCGGGATCGCGCTCGTCCGCGAGCGCCTCGGCGAGCACGAGCAGACCGCCCAGCCCCGCGCGTCCCGCGCGCACCAGCGCCCACTGGTGATCGACCAGCCCCATCCGCTCGACGGCGGAGAGCGCGGGCAGCGAGGACACCAGCGCGCGCAGCTCCGCGGGGCCGTGCGCGGGGCGAAAGAAGCCGCCCTCGCCGGCGTTGCCGTACACGAACGCCGGTTGCTGGCGGCCGAGATCGACGCGCTCGCGCCCTGTGACGAGCAGCTTGCGCTGGAGTCGAGAGCGCCCGCCGGCTCCCCCGATCCGCCCCACCCACGGGATCGGCCAGCGCTCGGATCCGCGCCGCGGCCGCGCCGCGCGGCGCAGGCTGAAGCGCGACTGGCTGAGCGTGAGCAGCGACCGCCCGCGCTCTCGTGTCCGGGAGATCAACAGCATCGGATGGCCCGCCTGTTCGATCCACGCGCGGGCGATGGCTTCGACGGGCTCGCCCGAGGCTTCGGAGAGCGCGCGCCAGAGGTCCGACGCGCGCGTGTTGCCCTCGCGATGGCGGAGGATGTAGGCGCGCACGCCGCGCCGAAAGGAGGCCTTCCCGAGGTAGCGCTCCAGCATGCGCACCACCGAGGCGCCCTTCTCGTAGGTGATCAGATCGAAGTTGGAGTTTGCGTCCTCGGCCGTGCGCACCTGGCAGTAGATCGGATGCGTGTGGCGCAGGGCATCGAGCTCGAGCGCGGCGGCGCGCCCGTGCTGGAAGTCGTGCCACATCCGCCATGCGGGCTTCCAATCGTCGACGACCGAGAAGGCCATCCAGGTGGCGAACGCCTCGTTGAGCCAGAGATCGTCCCACCAGGCCATGGTGACGAGATCGCCGTACCACATGTGTGCGAGCTCGTGCGCGATCACCTCCGCCGCGCG
>Ga0184637_10000708_pt1 | contig 24010 bp, 32 predicted proteins | sample PLM3_127_b2_FD_133143 | JGI IMG/M metagenome (GOLD analysis project Ga0184637, IMG submission 133143) | Groundwater sediment microbial communities from an aquifer in East River, Colorado, USA - PLM3_127_b2 | ecosystem: Environmental > Terrestrial > Soil > Riparian zone | place: USA: East River... | reverse complement strand
GGCTATACGTTCTCGTGGAACGGCTACATGGGTGCCAGCTCGTTCGGTACTCGTATCAAGCGGTTCCGTATGGACGAGAACGCGGCCGAGCGGATTGAGGGCGAAATGGCTTTCTCGCTCAAGTCCGTCGCTACTGACCTTGGCGTGTTCTACAGCGGCTTGGTGGCGTAGTCGGGTTAACCACTTTATTTCGGAAGGAGTAAAGAAATGGCCTCGTATGCTGTCGGTTCTCTCGTCGAGTACCGCTCAAACGAAAGTGTCTGGCACGAAGGTGTCGTGCTTGTTGACAATACTGGTGACAACATTGACCTCATCGTCCGTCACCCGAACGGTCCGCAGTGGGAAACCAAAGCTGGTATTGCCCTTGGTACCGCTAAGAACAAGTTCCGAGTCAAGTAGGCGGTGAATCATGGTTGACACACCAGTAGGTATTAGCTTTACGCCGGTAACGGTTGCTTATACTGTTGCTGTCAACCCTACGATCAGTCATACCGAGTCGTCGTCTCACGGTGGCACTGTAAAAATAAATAATAAAGGCGCAACTCCTATCTACGTAGACACTGTGGCTAATGTCAACGACACCACCGGCTTTAAGATTTTGGCCGGTGGTAGTCACAGTTTCAAAGTAGGTAAGAACGAGCGCCTGTATGCGTACGGTACCGCTCCTGTAGACATTCGTTCGGTGTTCACTCACTAAGGGAGGCAGACGTGGCAGCGTTTACTGTGGGCACGGCTGCGTCCGTGCTACTAGCTACTGGCTACAACACCAAGGGTAACAATATATTAGTGCAGAATCTTAATGCTGTTGCTAATCATATCTATGTTGATACTGTTACTGGTGTTACCACTGCTACTGGATTTCAGATATCAGCTGGGGCTGCTGTTCCAGATTCGCAAGAATTTCATATCGGCAAAGGTGAAACCTTATATGCAAGATCTGTAACTGGCAATGCTGATGTTAGAGTAGTAATTACAAACTAGAGGAGTGGTCATGGTCTACAACCCAGCTACTCTAGCCACTAGTACGCTTCAACAGGTGCGTTGGCTTTTGGGTGGCACTACGGCTGATGACCTGATTGTTGACTCTGAAATAACATTTGCATTGTCGCTCAATAACAATAATATATATCTTGCTGCTGCTGAGTGCGCTAACATAATTGGTAGTCAGTTCGCAGCTACTTCTCAGCGAGTTACTGTTGGTCCGTTCCAATCGAGCGACTGGCAGTTGACTACCGCTTGGGACAAATTGGCTAAGCACTTAAGAAGACTTGGAATGCGTTATTCTGTTATTGATGCTGACCAGATAATTCCAGGTATGACTATTGCTGATATCGAGAATATGGATAGTCAAGATGAATATCCACAGTTTGCATTCAAAAAAGGATTGCACGATAATCCTGATGTAAATGTTGATACTAGTGAGACGGGAGCATGATTGTTATGCCCGCCGCCTCACACAGAACATTTGATAAACTGATGCCATACAACATCTATGTCTATAGCAAGGCGGGCTCTGACAAATACGGTGAGCCACAGTACGTGAGTTCGCCGCGTGGTCCTTACCGGGCAGCTATAGAAGAGCGTACGTCGACAGACCGTGGCGCCGATGGACTAGAGATAAAGACTACTACCGTCGCTTACATAAATACAGACGGTACGCGTGTTGGTTCTGACGACAAGATAGTTCTACCGGCTGAGTACGGCGGGGACAAAAGAAAGATCGGTCAAGTTACAAACTGGCCAGACCCAAGCGACGGTACTGTCTACGGGGTCGAGGTGAGTTTCTTGTGATTGTCCATATACGATGGAATAAAAAAAATCTTGTAGAAGCACACTCGGCACTTGGACGTCTAAAGGACTCTTCCGACAAAGGATCTCGCTCTTTCATAAATGATATTTCGGGTAATATATACAAGCAGTCGCAATTATTAGTGCCGGTGAGAACAGGGCGTCTTAAGAAGTCTGGCCGCCGGACACTAGCTAAGAAGATCCTGACTAACTACGAGGGGTCTGTCGAGTACGGAAACACAGGTACAACATTCAATAGCAGTGGTAACGACTATGCTATCTATGCTCACGAGATCCCGCCTAACAGCGGAGGTAGATGGCACACAGGTAACAAACATACACCACCGACGACCTACAAATATTTGTTCCGACCAGCGCATGTAGAATTTGCACGTGCTGATCCTAAACTATATCGCCATTATGTGGTACGTTTTGAGAAGGACTGGCATAACTGATGATGCTCGATGAGATTAGTGCGTACTTGGCTACGACGTACGCAACTACGACACCTTCTTTAGCCGAAGGTGTCAATCTATTCTTGTCGCGTACTCAAGATTCTCCTGATTTTTGTGTGTCATTGTACGAATCGCCTATATCTATGGGGGAATACACACTTGATGGCGGCAAGCGGGTGTGGGAAGAGATAAATCTTCAGATTGTAGTGCGTGAGGCAGAATATAATTACTTGGCTGCTCGACAATTTATCGAGCGGGTAACTAATGTCCTCGACGCTGTAAATGATGTAACTTTAAGCGGAACACGCTACATACGTATCAGAGCTTCTAGTACTCCGCTACCGTTACCTACTGATACACAAGACAGGGTTTTATTGTCAGTCAACTTCCATATTATTAAGGATCTATCGGCGGTGAGTTCACCTTGACTAAACAATCGTTTACCAGAGAGTCAAAATATTGTGCTCTTAGAGAGGTTACATATCCAGATTCTAATGGTAAGCTAGTACATGCTAAGGTGGGTGATATAGTTACTGACTACCCGCCGTCTAGTGCTAGGTGTGATGTTAGAGATGGAGTTATAGAGCACATACACGAGGAGAAAAGGAAGGAGGCTGAAGAATAATGGCATTCATCCACGGCTCTAAGGCTAAGATTTATCTTAACGGCTATAATATGAGCCCGTACCTTCGTAATGTGCAGGCTCCATTCACTATAGACACGGCGGAGACGTCTACCTTTGGGAACCTATTCAAGACATATGTTCCTGGTCTGAAGGACGGTAGTATCTCATGCGACGGTATTTACGATGGTGCTACAAATGCGGTAGACCAGGTATTTACTGCCGCCTTAGACAGCACTGCTCAAGATATTTTTACGTTATGTATTCAGGGTGACGTCTTTGGTGGGCCAGGGTTTGGCTTTAGCTCCACTACTACTAACTACCAAGTTTCTTCAGGCATTGGCGACGTCTCTCAGGTTACTCTTCAGGGCCAGAATAACATGGGTCTTGAACACGGGAAGATACTGCATATTCTTCAACAAGAAACCGTCGACTACACTGGTAACACTCAAGAGGTCGACTTTGTAGATGCTACTACTACTACAGGTTGGACAGCATATTTACATATTACACAGGCAGCAGCAACTATGACCGCTGTTACTCTTCAAGACTCGGCGGACGGTACTACGTTCGCTAACTTGACGGGCGGTTCTTTTACTACTCTTACTGCTGTTTCAGCGCAGAGACTTGCAAGCACTCAAGGTGCAACGGTTCGCCGTTATGTTCAGGTGACATACGACCTTACGACAAGTGCTACATTCAGCGTAATATTTTGTCGTGGGGCCAACCCCGTTTCTTAGCCTAAAGGAGGCGATTAGCAATGGCATTTACCCATGGTTCTAAGGCTAAGTTCTGGCTTGGTACCAAAGCGGCACCTACAACTGAAGCCGATATTTCTAGTTACGTTCTTAACATTCAGATGCCTCGGACGACTGACACCGCCGAGACTTCTACGTTAGGTAACTTATTCAAGACCTATGTCCCTGGTCTTACGGACGGTTCAATTTCACTGGACGGTCGTTACGACCCGGTCATCGACGTTATCTTGTCGGACCTGATGGGTGAAGCATCAGTGGACTACTTCTATCGTCCACAAGGTAACACCACCGGTTTACCCCAGTTCTCTGGTTCCTGCGTACCTACTAACTACCAGGTGACCGCTGGTATTGGTGACGTATCTTCCTGGACGTTCCAGCTTCAGTGCATCTCTGCAATTACTCGCGGGACTGTCCCGTAAATCGAGTTAACGAAATTACGCTACTACTATATAAAGGATAATGAAACATCATGGCACTTACAATTGATCAAATCGTCAAAGCGTCCAAGGTCGAGACAGAAGAGTTTGAGGTCCCGGAGTGGGGCGGTACTGTTTTGCTCCGGGGCATCAGCAAGCGTGATCAGCAATTGATCTGGAAAGAAGCAAGTGGCGGTAGTGACGATCCTACCGACATGAACACTCAGATACTGAACAAGCTATTGCTACAGCATGGAATGGTTGATCCAGCTGTAGATGATGCTGCTTTTGAGAAACTGTCGGACGGGTACGCTGGCACCTTGGACAAAATTGTTCTCAAGATTATGAAGGTTTCTCGATTCAGTGATGCTGATTTGAAGGCGGTCCAGCGCAAATTTTCTTCTTCGACCGGAGAATAGATTCATCTACAGGTTGGCACGTGAGCTAGGTAAAACGGTACAGGAACTTTTAGACGGACAAGCAGCTCCTTTAAGTCACGATGAATATATACATTGGGTAGCGTTATACCAAATAGAGGCCGACGAGCAAGAGCGACAGAATGCCGCTGCTGCTGCTAAGTCTCGGCGATAGAGGAGAGGTGAAGGCGTCATGGCACGGGTTACGCTAAACGCTATCATTGACGCCGACACCAAAAAGTTTGACGCCGCTATCAAGGGTGCTCAGGCTGGGCTACTGACTCTTGGCAAGGCTACTGCTCTCGGCGACTTAGCTATCGGTGCTGCTGGTGCCACTACTCAATTGCTGAGTATGGGTAATCAAATAGTTCAGGCTGGGCAAGCACTTGGTGCTCTCAGTTTCGCCGGTATCCTACTGGGCGCACAGGCATTCTCCGTGCTTAAGCTAGCAATGAACGAGAACAATGCCGGTGCTAAGACATTAAAAGATACCTGGCAGCAGATGAACAACGACTTCGTCAAAGCCTCGGCAAGTGTTCTACCGGGACTAAATGCTGGTCTCAAGAGTGCTTCTGCCCTTGTTCCTGTATTGAGCAGAGGTCTTAGCGATACTGGTATCGTGCTCGGTAGACTAGCCGCAGAGGCCGGTAAAGTTATAGCTAGTCCTTTGTTCAAGCGTGATATCGGCCAAATAATGGCGTACAATAGCGATTCTATGTTTCGTTTTGGTGAAGCGGGAATCACGCTATTAGGTCCACTCCGAGATTTAGCAGCAGTAGCAGCTAAGGTACTAAATCAGTTTAGTGGCTTTGCTCCTATGTGGGCGCAACAATTTGCTGACTTCATTGCTGCTAAGCGAGCGTCGGGTGAACTCGAAGAAACTTTCCGTAAAGGTACCAAGGCGTTAATAGACTTCGTTGCTGGTGTGTGGGCGTTCGGCGGCGTCATCAAGAATGTTATGGAAGCAGCTGGTATTGCTTCTGGTGACACAATGGGCAAGCTTTCTAACTGGCTTAGAGAACTTAAGAAAAATACTGACGAAGGCACACCTGGTTTCGAGAAGATGGTGGAAGTCTTCGGAGAAGTAAATAGAATGGGCAGAAGACTCATGGAAGTCTTCAAGGGGATTGGAGAAGATCTTAAGGGTGTTGACCTGAAAGCTTTGGCCGACGCATTCATTAAGATAACTGAAGCTACTGTAGAACTTACCCCTGCCCTAGTTGCTATTACCAATGCATTTGCTGACTTGGTTGCTGCTACTCCCGAACCAGTCTTAAAGGCTATTATTGCTTCTTTGATTCTTTTGAAGATAGCACTAGGTATAGCTCATTTAATTCAAGCTATAGCTGGTGCCTGGGATACTCTGAGCACTGTTTTAGGCCCAGTGGTTAGATTGATTGGGCGTCTTATTGCGGCGTTTATTAGACTTGGACCTGTGTCCGCTATATTGCATGGCATTAGAATTGCTTTTATGGCTATGGTAGGTGTTATCGCTGGTGCGGTTGGTGCTATTACTGGGACAGTCCTTTTAATTATAGCTGTTGTTCTTGCCGTAATAGCAGCAATTGTTCTTCTTGTGATTTACTGGGAACAGGTTTGGAATCAGATAAAGAATATTGCCGGTACTATCTGGCGCTGGATGCAGATGGTCTGGGACGAAGTTATGAAAGCTATCTTATGGGCTTGGAATAACCTCGGTTTGAAAGAACTTTGGGAAGGTACTTGGAATACAATTAAAATAATAGCTTCTACAATATGGAATATTTTACAAGTTGCCTGGGATACATTTCTTAATGTAATGAAGATCGCCTGGGAAACCTTCTCCGGTATTGTTACTACTCTGTGGGAAGGATTCTGGGGAGCGATAAAAACAGTAGCTCAAGGAATCTGGGATGCTATGCAAGCAGCCTGGGATATCTTCCTTGGTGTTATAAAGGGCGCTTGGGATGTTATTGCTGGATTCTTTACCGCCGATTGGGCGAGAGTTTGGGAAGGTCTGAAAGAAATAGGTAGTTCTATTTGGAATGGAATACAAGAACTCTGGGATATTTTTCTCGGGGTGTTGATGAATTTATGGAATATTTTCAGGAATACCTTATCTGAGGCATGGAATATTTTCTGGGGTGGTTTAAAAGAAATCGCTAGTACAATTTGGCAAGGCATACGAGAAGCCTGGAATATTTTATGGCAAGGTATTCAAGCCGCTTGGGATTCTTTTATTAATACATTTCAAGAAGCCTGGAATACGGCTTGGGGAACGGTCAAACAAATAGCCGTAGATATTTGGGAAAGTGTAAAGGCAGCATGGCAAGATTTTTGCGGATTCTTTATTAATGTTTGGAATGGTTTTGTTGGTGCATTGTATGATGCTTGGAACGCAAGCTGGACTTTGATTAAAGATACGGCATCGGCTATTTGGAATGCGCTACAGATAGCTTGGGATGCGTTCTTGCAATTCTTTTATAATATATTTGATGGGTGGAGAAGCACTCTACAGGATGCGTGGCGTAACTCTTGGGAATTCATTAAGCAAATAGCTACTGATATTTGGCAAGCTTTGCAAGTTGCCTGGGATGCGTTCTGTAACTTCTTTATTGGTATCTGGAATACTGTTTCTGGCGCCTTACAGAGCGCTTGGAATACAGTGTGGAACGCTATGTCCGCTGCTGCTCAGGCTGTTTGGAGTTTCTTGCAGGCAGCTTGGGATAATTTCATCATCGGCCTACGTACAATTTGGGACACTGTTTCTGGTGCGCTACGCACCGCCTGGTCAGCTTTCTGGGGTGCAATCCAGTCGGCTGCTCAAGCGGTATGGAATGCACTAGTATCTGCCTGGAACGCCTTTACATCAGCTATGCGAGCCGTCTATAATGCCTGGTCTTCAGGTCTTCAGGCTGCATGGACGGCATTCTGGAACGCTATTCGGACAATTGCCCAAGCTGTATGGAATGCACTAGTTTCTGCTTGGAACGCCTTTACGTCAGCCATGCGAGCAGTCTACAATGCTTGGTCTTCAGGGCTACAAGCTGCGTGGACGGCATTCTGGAATACTATTCGGACAATTGCCCAAACGGTATGGGGCGCATTACAAGCAGCATGGAATACTTTTACTTCTGTAATGCGTAATATCTACAACGCTTGGTCTTCTGGTCTACAAGCGGCCTGGTCTACATTATGGAACACGATTAGAACTGTAGCAACAGGTATATGGGACGCGATTAGGACTACTTTCAACAACTTCCTGGCTGGTATGCGTGGAGTTCTTGAAGGGTTCGTAAGTGCGGTTAGAACCGTGTGGGAAGGCTTAAGAGAGATCTTTGCCGCACCTATACGATTTGTTGTCAACACTGTGTATAACGACGGTATTCGTAGAGTTGCCAACGCTGTGCTAGATTTTGTTGGTTTACCAACTCTTCCAAACGTAACCGTTAGTTTTGCAAAAGGTGGTATACATAATAGCGACCGTCTACCGAACGACGCTATGATACAACCAGGTCGTGGGCGTGGTCTTGTTCAGTGGGCTGAAAGCGAAACGGGTGGCGAGGCATTTATCCCGCTAGGTGCTGGCAAACGAAATCGCTCTGTCATGTTGTTGGGCAAAGTGGCTGACATGTTCGGTTACAGTATTATGGCAACTGGCAAGAACATGGCCGGTCCTAGCTGTCTTCCTGGTGCATGTGGTGGGTCTTGTGGCCCATGTAAAACTAAAGCTGCTAACGGTTTAATTAGAATAGCTGAAGACGGATTCCTTGGCTCAGGCATAGGTCCAGACGTAGGTCCAGATATTCTACCTAATGTTCCTAGCCCTAGTGACATACTAGGTGGAGCGGCAGATGCCTTAAATGTTCTTGAGGATCTTGCTAGTGGTATTCCTATCATAGGACCTGCTCTTGACGCGGTACTAGGTTTTTTGCAAGAGGGTATTTGTGCTGGTGTCAGAACTATGATGGAATTTGTAGGTGATATCGCTAGTGACATAGCAGGCATGGCAGGTGGTCGTTGGGCTGAAGCAGCTGTTGCGATACCACGTAAACTAGCTGATTCACTCATAGACTATGTTTGTGAACAAGAAGCGACTATGGCCGCTGCTGGTGGCGGTGGCGTAGGTATTACACAACCAGTTCAGGCATGGGCACCTATTGCTCTACAAGCCTTGGCGTTGGCTGGAAGACCTGCTAGTGAACTAGGCTGTCTGCTGTCACGTATGCAGAAAGAATCCGGGGGTAACTCGGGGGCTATAAACTTGACTGACAGCAACGCAGCCGCCGGAGTTCCTTCTCAGGGATTAATGCAGGTAATTCCTCCGACCTTCGCCGCTTACTGTGCTCCACTTTGTGCTCGTGGACTAACAGACCCACTAGCTAACATTTACGCCGCTACTAAATATGCCGCTGCTAGATATGGTGGATGGTGTGCAGCTGATGCACAGCCTGGTGGATATGCGCAGGGTGGGTTCCATGGCGCTGACGAACCAGGTGCAATGATCGCCGGTGCCGGCAACGGTCCACTAGTGAGATGGGCAGAAGCAGCCACAGGTGGTGAAGCATACATACCTCTTGGTCCTGGTAAGCGTCCGACATCAATGCGCATACTCGCTGACGTAGCAAAAAGATTCGGAATGAGTCTGAAGCCAAAGGCACATGTCAATATGGCCGATGGTGGAATAATTAGTTTTAACGACGGTGGTACACGTGGGTGGGGTCACTGGGACTCGCAGCGTGGTGACCACTGGCACAACAACCACCAGAAGCAAGGCTGGGGTGGTGGCAGCCGTGGCGGAAGTAGCGGTGGTGGTTCTGGTACGGGGTGGATTCCACCGACACCTATTTTCAAAGCGACACTTGAAGACATGCTAAAAAAGATGACCGACAGTGGTGCTGCTGGTAGCGTAGATTCGATGATTCGTGCCTTTAACAGAAACAATACTGTCGGTCAGAAAATTGACCCTGTAGCTGCTGCTGCTGAACGTATGAAAAAGAACAGAGAGATAGGGTTTGGCGGAGACCTTGCGGCGCTCGGTAGAAAGGGTGTGTCAGCAGAACTTATCGAACAAATACGTGGCATGGGAGAAAGTGGATATGAACTTGCTGCTACGCTTGCTACCGCTAAGCCTGATAAATTAGCTCAATTTATTAAGGCTGCTGGTGGTGGAGTTGTTGGTGGTATGTATGTTCCCGACGCTGGTAGCCCGCCTAGCATTAACGATCCCGCCGCTGCCGCTGCTGCTGCAGCTCTTGGTTCTGAAACTGGTGGTAGCGGCACTACCGTAACACATATCCATATCCACGGGTCTTTGGTTACTGAAAAAGAAATGTATGAAAAGGCTTATCGGTATGGTGTCCACCGAGACAAGCGTACCGGAAAGTTCGGTAGGTAAACATGACACACGACAATGCACTCATTGATTTTCTGCCTTCCGACAAATTTGGTGCTGATTGGGACGCACAGTACCTAGTCGACGACAACAGTAATTTTGAAGGCAGTACTACAGGAGACTGGGCAGCACACACAAACGCTAGCTCAATCACTAACACTGCGAGTACACCATTTCGTGGAACACGTTGTCTTCAATGGACGGCAACGGCAGGTGGGGACACCAAAATTGCTACCTCAGCTGGTTCTGTATTCCAGGGGTTGGGTAGAGTTGTCGCTGCTCGTGTCTATACTGCTCGATGTGTTTTTCGTCCGACTACTACAACTCGTTCATGTGAAGTAGATATTGAATGGTATACCTCTGGCAGTACTTTGATATCTACTACGTCAGGTTCTACTGTAAGCTGCCCGGGTGACGTCCACACACGGTATGAAGCGGATCATACAGCTCCTGCTACTGCCGTTAAAATGAGAGTAGTAGCATCAGTAGTGTCGGCAGGCGCATCACAAACTATTAGAGTTGACGATATTCAAGTCGAGGACAAGCATACCAACATCACAAGTTTTGTAAGAGATGTGTCTTACAAATACGGTCGTACATATATTACTGACCAGTTCGAGACAGGAACTCTTCAGTTAACTTGTAATACCAACAGTGGAGAGTTCGACTCTGATTACTTGGGCACTACCAATGCCATCTCGTTTATTGGTGCGGGTACTGCAAGTTCGGCCAACAACGCCAGCACCGCTCCGACTATTCATGCCTCGACTGCGGTCGACGACTTCATGATCATGGCAGACACAGCTATAGCGGCTGGTATCCCTGGTAACGTAGTCGTGCCGACGGGATGGAACTTACTCACTGAGTTCAACAGAGACGGTGCGGCATCACCTCGTATCTCTTTACTCTACAGATATTTTGTGACTGGTGACACTACTCCGACAGTCGAGTACTACGGTACCAGCGCCAACGACTTGCACATTACTCAGATCGCTACATTCAGGAACGTCCATCTGCTCGACCCGGTACCGGTCATGGGTGTGCCGGGATCGAACGGTGCGGCTACTAACTTAGGGCCGATCCCTGCTATCCAGACAAGCTACAGCGGTGGGGCCACGGTAGTCGTAGGAGCACGTGGGGACGACTGGACATCTGTCGCTACCCTGACGGGTGATTCACTTACATGGGTGGAAATAGGAGAGCCTGACTCGACTACGTTGGACGACGGTGGTCTGGTCTGGGACTACGCTCTTATCCCTACCGGTCCACAGGTCATCAGCACGAAGACTTTCACCGTAACTGGTGGCTCTGGTACTGGTGTCGGGATAATAATAGCCCTGAAGCCTACTAGTTCTGTCGCTACTGCCTATGCCGGTAGCGGTAAGCTAGGTGTCCAGACTCAAATACGTGTACGTGTCCAAGCTCCGGCAGTAGGTAGCAATGCACGTGTGATCTATCCTGGCATCATAGGGAACGTCGAAAGCGTGGTGCAGGAGTGGGACGCTGGTAACAAATCTACTATAGTAAATATACAGTGTTCCGACCTCATGCGTTTGTTGCAGAATGCTACTGTGCCAGAGACCATCGAAGACCTGATAGCTGTCAATGACCCGTTGATTCACCTTCCGCTCATGGAGGACACTGACAAAGACATAGACCCTCTTAATCGTGGTGTCGACCCAGGTATAAAACCTGAGTGGTTGAACAAGAAAGCTGGTATGACATCGCGGGTCATGGGTCTGATGCTTAACACGACAGCTGACTTGGGTACCAGATTTCATGGAGCACCTTCGGTGGCCGCATACTACGATCTTGAGTACGGTGGTGTCTACTTCGGTGACCCGTTGACCTCTGAAATCAGCAACGCCCTGATGCAAACATCTTATCTGAATAACTGGACGATGGGCTTTTGGGTAAAAGCTAACAGTAATACCGGTACCTCGATCCAAGAAGCTGGACTAATTACTTTTCCGGAAATGCAAATAACATTAAGAGCTTCTGCTGGTGCTGGGTCGGCGTACGACCAGATACGCATGTGGTACATGGTCGGTGCCGTCAACACAGTAGCAACGGCAACATCTATCTCTGCTAGCACCAACTACTTTATTATCATAACTAAAAATAGTCTAGGCTTTAAAGTCTATCGAGGTACTGCTAGTGCTGCTCCTACACTACAGGCCACGTTTGGACCAACTGGTGATTTACTTGAGTCCGCTTGGGATTCCACAACACATACATGGGGCATAAATGTAGGTTGGGGACTGCCGTTTGCCACCACTAGCCAGAGCCGCTTCGACATGGCACAGTTCTTTATGCTACCTACTGTGCTTAACACCACCAAGATGACTCAATTCTGGTCAGCTAGCAAAGTAATGTATCCGGAAGAGGACACTGGCTCACGGCTCAGTACCATCGTGCTGGCTGACATTCCTACTGGTCGACGCAAGATAGACACTGGCAGAACCACCATCGTTACATCAAGACGAGAGTCAGGTGTCTCCTTACTGGACTACGCTCAGGCTCTTAACAGTACGGAGCTAGGACTCTTCTACTGCAACGGTGAAGGTGTAATAATATTCGAGAACAGAGACTACTTACCTCTGCTCACCACTACTTCCGCTACATTAGGAGAGAACGTAGCTGGTGGAGAAATTCCTTATACTACAGACTACCACCCTTCTTTAGACATCGAGAAGGTGTTTACTAGAGTCATTGTCAATCGAGAGATACTAGCCCTTGATCCTAATGGTGACGCGGCTAGTACTAGTCAGAGCTTCCAGAAAGACGCATCGACTAGAATCCAGGACCAGTACGGTGTTCGTACTCACAGCCAGCTTTCGTGGAGCAATAACCCTTACGAGTGCGACGACATAGCTCAGTACTTGTTGAACGTCCTGTCACTGACGTCACGAAGAGTAGACACTGTAACTGTTATTCCCGACTTCAATGTGGACTGGCCAGAAATCATGGAACGCAAGATCGGTGACAAATTACTGGTCAAGCGTCGACCAAACTATTTCGCTGCTGGCTACAGTCGCGTTTATCAGATAGAGTCTATAGACGTCAAGCTGAAGCCTGGTAGCCCTACTTACGTGACCTGGTCCCTGACGCCTATCTGGACTCCGTCAGGGTTCCTGCCGGACGCACCTGGTGGCATCCAGGGTCCGATGTACTGGGTGCTGGGTACGAACGTTCTAGACACCAACACGTACCTTGGTTATTAGGAGTACCAATGTCTTACTTCACTGCGGAACAGAAGTACGGCAGTCCACCTATGATGTACCCAGACGCTAGACCAGCTATGTGGGTACCGCTAAGATTCTGGCACCGTAGAGACATCTATCCTTTCGTACCGGGAGAGGATATAGATGCTGTCCCGGCTCTGGTAGTAGTCAACCACGAGCGTTGGTGTGCCTCTTGTCCGTCGTGTGGCGGGGCTCAGATACCCTCTATGACAGATCATTGGTACTTCTGCGGTGACTGCCTGAACTCTGAGGACGACTACAAGCTGATACCACTTGTTTGGCCGAGTGATCCTTCACCACATGGTATTATGTCAGAACTGTCACTGCGAAGGGTCGTAAGTCAATGCAACTGGCTACCGGGAGACACTTTAGACTTTCTTCGGACCGAAACGATAAAGAGCCATCCCGAGGTTACTGCCGAGACGCTACCGAACAGGCTTGCTGGTAGATGGACTGCACCTGTCGGTCCTACGCATCATGACGATGACATCCAGAGGTTCATGAAGATAGCTCGGATACCAAAACATGTGAAAGCTATGGACACACACAAGATAAGGTATCGATGATCATGGCGTTCTTAATTGCGGAACAAACCTACGGTGTAGGTAGGATAGTAACTGGTGTGCGGGGAGCTATGCTCGTTACTATAGATAATTGGGAGCGAATAGATATTCTACCGTTTGAACCTGAAGAAGATCCTGTAGGGTCTCCCGCTGTGGTCGTAGCCAACCACGGGAGATGGATAGTCAACTGCCCTAATACTGAGTGCGGCGGGGCGCAGTTCCCTTCTGGTAAAGACCACTGGTTCTTTTGTACTTCATGTTTGAATGTCAATAGTAATTACAAGTTGGTTCCACTAGTCTGGCCTACTGACCCGTCTCCTGCTCAGCTTGTCGAAGTTCTTGTCAATCGCAAGCAGGAAAAGAATCGTAATTGGTATCCTGGTGAGACCATAGCGATGTTAATAGATCAGAATGTTACTCACGTCAACGAGACGCACGATGTGCCTGCATTCATCAGAGACAGAATGCAGTTCGGCTTTCCGATGGATTGGACTATACCGAAAGACGAACAGGTAACTATACTCAAACGTGCTGGCCTAGAAATACCTGTAGACCTCAAGTCTTTCGACCCGACACCAACGGACGGGTACGTGCCTGACAAGGACTACAACACGGGGGTTACGCTAGAAAGCTTGAAGCGCTCACCTGACGCACCACCGAAGCCACGACCACCAATACAAAGAAACGATCTTTTTTCAAAGTGGGTGGACGTACCGACGTCTGAACAACCAGATTATGTGCAGGAAGCATTTAGAATAAAGGCTGAGATGATTGCTCTAGGTGAAGACCCTACCGATGACTTGCTGTTTAGACTAGCGATGGAGTTTTTGCACGGTGTAGTCGATACACGTCCTATAGTTGGTCCATGATGGTCTGGACTACGCCTCGAACATGGTCCACTGGTGATATCCCTACGTCTGGTTGGATGAATACTGATATACGCGATAACCAGAATTTTTTATATAATGTACCTAGGCACCGGGCTTATCATTCTGGGTACATAATCTGGGTGAACTTTACTTCAACGAATATAAATACTACTCGGCAGATATATGACACGGATAACATGTGGAATACTGGCAGCAGTCACGCGGCAGATATCAATACTGCTGGATTGTATGCGTGCGGTGCTGGTTGGGCACACGGGCAGTACGACGGGGAGGGGGTTCGTGAAGTACAAGCTATTAGATATGACGGAGCACTACAAGACGTGGTATTCAGGCAGAAGTATATTGTTGGTACTCATGCCGCCCTTGAAACTCAGCATATGCGAGTAAATGGTTCTGGAGAAAGAACGTTTACTACTTCGGAGTTCATAATTTTTACTGCCTACCATGATGCTGGTAACGATATGGCTGACTTGCCGACAGTTGATGCTTCGCCAGGGCATTGGTCCACGTGGCGCGGAGTATGACAAGGGGAGGTGGGTAATGGTTTGGACTACGCCGAAATCATGGCTTGTTGGCGAGCTTGTTACTGCTGCCAACCTCAATCTTCATGTCCGTGACAACACGAATTTCTTGTATAATATCCCTAGGTACAGAGCTTTTCGTACTACTGCTCTTTCTCTTACTAATGCTACTACTATTGGCTTGGACTGTGACAACGAACGATACGATATAGGAGGGTTGTTTGCACCAACTGACAACAGCTTTACTACAAATGTCACAGGGCTATGGACCATGATGTGCGGCTACAATCTAGTATCAGGAGCTTTCGGCGGTGTTCAGTCCTGTTTGATTTCTACAGGAGCAACAACTATTGCTGAAATTATGTGGCTAAGAAATTCTGCGAACACCGAGGAACAGAGCTTGTCCGTAACAGGACACAAAGTATTGTCAGCTAGTACAGTTGTTGACAATACAGGTTGGCAGAATAGTGGCTCTGCTAAGAACACTACTACAACAGTTGACTACATTGACTGCTGGCACGCCGGTTCTTGGGGTGGTGCATGATGGCCTGGTCAACACCGAGGACCTGGCTCACCGGAGAGATAGTAACTGCTGGTAATTTCAACCTGTATCTTAAGGATAATCTTAACTATCTCTACAACATCCCTAGGTTCAAAGCTAGGCAGAGTACCGCTCTGACATTATTCAATGGTGGTGTGTTAGTAAACTGCAACACTGAAGTTTACGACACCGACAACATGTTCCAAGCAACTGACGGAACGTGTGACATACGTAGAAATGGAGTTCATAGCTTTGGTACTTGTATTCGCGAGGCTTCCAATTCAGGTGTAGGTGTTAGGGAAGCCAGGATAGATAATGAAAATGAAGGATCAGTAATTGCTTTCCAAGTCATAAGAGTAGGTGATGACTCGGCTCAAGCAAAAATAGTCCATGCTTACGGAGAGTCGTATGTAACCACCGGTAATACCATCAGCTTCTGGCATTACCAAAACAGTGGCGCCTCGATCGCCGCAGATATTAGTAATGAAGCTTACCCGTCTATCTACGGTGCATGGCGTGGTGCATAGGAGGTGAGGAAATGTCTGGTGAAACAGAGCAACAAGTGTCGGGCTGGACAGTCAGTACTTTAAATCAATACATGAATGATTTGATTGTTCAGATGGACCGTCGCTACCAGGAAAGGTTTGAGGCGCAGACAAAAGCCCTGGACGCCGCGTTCCTTGCTCAGCAGACAGCTATGCAAGCGGCCCTACTTGCTGCTGAGAAAGCCGTACAGACCGCTCTGAGTGCTGCTGAGAAAGCTGTTACCAAGGCCGAAATAGCTAACGAAAAGCGGTTCGACTCAGTTAATGAGTTTCGTTCTACTCTGTCGGATCAGGCGTCAAGACTTATGCCTAGGACGGAGTCGGAAGCACGACTAGGTTCTATCGCTGAGAAGGTAGACAGCACAGTCATAGTAATGACGGAAAGATTGAACAGTCTAGAGCTACGTTTGAACGACAAGGCTAACGCAAATGCTACTAGGATCGAAAAGATAGAATCAATAAGTAAGGGTGTGGGTGCTAGCTGGGGTGTCTTTGTAGGAGCTGGCGGACTGTTGCTCACAATTGTAGCTATAGCTATTACAATTATTACATTAAGCAAATAGGAGCTAGGAAATGGAGGATGCTTTCACCGGACCTCCATTAGCAGAACGCTTAGAGAACATAGCATTAAAGATGGAGAAGAGAACCGCTAAGATCAAAGCCGATCTCGAAAAAATATCTGCCGATCTTGCAGCTAGTCAACTAGAAATTCGTAAAGCTTTGATGGACGAGATGAAACGGCTATGACCAATGGATGAAAAAGACGAAGTTCTTGACATCAAAAAAGGTCTACAGATCCTAAAGCAAGATTCGTCGTACGACAAGAAAGCATTCGACAAAATAAGTAGTCTCTTGGACCAGACCGTTAGCAATATTGACGACATCAAAGAGTTAGTAGTAATGATTCGGCGGCAGATCGGAGAGGGTACTGATGACGAGTAAGGACATTCCCGATCTGCTCTCAGAACTTGACAGAGCGGTAAATGAAAACAAAGATGCTGCTATTGAACTAGAACGTACTCTTGCGGCGGGCAACAAAATACTCAAACGTAAAACATTATTTATCATTATTACGTTGTTCTCGGTAATACTTGACATAGCACTCACCGTATGGTTAGCTTACAGCGCTGTAAATTTATCAAATCTACAGGACGCGGGAGATAGACGTACAGATCAAATATCTGCGCTGACTGACAGTCAGCGCAAGAACATATGCAACATGGATTATCTATTCAACCAAAGTCTTCAACAGGTAATAGAAGCACGCGGGATAGAATCACTGACAGATATACAACAGCAGTTCATAGATATATCCAAAGGAACGCGAGTGGATCTTAATTGCCCAAATGGTCTTGTCAAATAGAAGGTGAGTAACATGTCACATCTTAGTGATTTTTCGCCGTCCAAGGGACTTGTTTACCTACTCGACATAGGCGAGCGTGCTCTCTGGACGTTCCTTCAGACGTTCTTAGGTCTGCTCGTCGTCGGTGGGTGGTTCGACGTCGCCAACATCACAGACGTTAGCATCCTACAGAGTGCCGCAGTCGGCGGGGCTGCTACTGTGCTGTCTCTGCTCAAGGGTGTTGCAGCTAGCTTCTACGGTAACAGTGACAGCGCTGCGACTCTTCCGAAGTCTCTTGATCCTAAGTAAATACAAAGAGCCCATGGTCGTCGTTATTAACCATGGGCTCTTAATTTAAAATTACGGAACGATCAGACCACCTTTTTTAGATGGGCTCGGAACGACAAGCCCAGTGGTCAGCGATTTTACTTTAGCTTTGATGTCGTCGGCGATCTCGTCCAGTGACTCTGGTTCAAATATTCCCGTGACTTGGCCGTTGGTGAAGTACATCGTGAAAGCCACTGCTGGTCCTTGAGCTGTCTGTACGCCCTCGACTGCTACTGCCATGGGCGCTGGCATCAGCGGCACAGGTCCGAAGCCTGGACGGCCATCTGGCATGGTCGGTACACTTTCTAGCATTTAAAAATACCTGTCTACTAGTGATCGTATGGCGGGAAGTGTAAGTCCACCGGGATCTCGCCCTTCCCATTTACGTGGCCACTGGACTACTTCTAATTCTATTCGTCTAATCCTGTTTCTAGCATCTCCTTCAGCCTTGCGGCCTGCGTTGTCACTGTCGAAGAAACAGATTGCCTTAGTGATTCCAAGTCGATGGAGGAGACGGACTTGATGCTCGGAAACCGAGGAGCCGTAGACAGCGAGAGCTGGAAACCCCGCTTGAAAGACTCTAATCGCGTCCAGACTCCCTTCGACGAGACATGCAGTTCGATGTCCAGAGATTTTCCAGCTACCGAATAGATTTCTGCTTCTAGAAAATCCTCGTGGGTAGAGGTACTTCGGACGACCGTCATCGAGCCGCCTAAAAATGACCCCGAGAAGTTGCCCAGCCTCGTTTCGTATTGGAATTGTAAGCCGGGAGGAAATCGGGTCGTACCCAAGGTCCCACCAATCAACGGTATCTTCATCAAACCCTCGGCTTTTCCAATATGGGTGCGGGAACCTGTACCTGAGTAATGAAGTCTCGGGAAGATATCTATCTAACGATATCTCCTCGTTCGTGGGCGTCCGCAACCCTGCGATTTGCGTGTCGAGGAGTGCCAGATTTGACTGTAGATCGGCAGACATAGCTCGTTGTCCCTGAAGGAGGTCGTCTGCGTTTCCGCTGGCCCCGCAGGAATGACAGTAGAATAATCCTTTTCGCATATTAAAACGAAAGGAAGGGGATGTGTCGGAATGATAAGGGCAGAGCGAAGTAGCCTCGTCCCCCGAGATCGTGACCTCACTTAGCACTTCCTTTGCCAACCGCTGGTACTTGAGCACTGTCAATCACTTCTACCGGAGGTCGTGGAGGAGTATAGACAAAGGTTTTCTGTATAACTGGCTTCTGTAACTTCCTTGCTCTCTTAGCAGCCCACAACGGACCACCTGATTTATCTCGTGCCGTGGTCATGACCAGAAGTCTGTCGCAGCGGTCGATTAATTTTATATTTGCGTCCTTGAATCCGCCTTCTAACACACCCGTGCTTTGGCCACCATTCCATGTGTAGTGGTAGATCGGGATGGACTCGTTGGGCAGACCTCGTTCGCTCGCAATATTTACCACGGTCTCCTCGACACCTGTGGAGTGCAAGTGCAGGATCTCGGTAACTTCTTTATTATTGTCGAGGAACTCAGACACATAGTCTATTACTACTTGCCGCTCGTCTTCTGTTAACTCGGTACTACCGACCACACCTAAGATTGTCATGTCTACCTCACTTGGTATTGTTTACTTGATCTTCGCTACGTATATCGTCAAACGTATCCCTATTGATCTCCTGAAGAACTCCGTGACTCGGGTCAAATACGCAATAGTATGTGAAGTTCCCTACCCCGTGCCTGTTTTTCACACACTTACATTTCAGGGCACGGCTAGACATAAGACGTTGGCTCAGCACTATATCAGCATCCTGGCCAATTGAGTCCGATCTGGCCAGATCCTCTGGGCCAGCAGGCTCTTGGCCCCCGGCCGCGTTGCGATTGAGCTGTGCTGCAACCATGATCGGTACGTGGTACTGGGACGCTAGCTGCTTGAGCTCGTTGGTGAGACGGGCGATGGACGACCAGTCACCCTCACCTCTCATCTTCATGAGAGTGATGTAGTCGATAAAAACTATGTCAGGCTGATTTCTTGTTATCTGACTCTCGATGTCCATCGTAGATATCTGGCCATGAGAACTGTCGGCCACATGTAGTCGTCCAGATGAATTGAGTTCCTTCCTCAGTGTCCGTAGGAACTTGTTGTACTCCACAAGGTCTATTTCCTTGCCTTGGGCAAGGTTGGTGTTGCTGAATATGTTCCGCCCTATCGAGGAAGAGAGGAAAGCATGAACTCTCTTGGAGACTTCCTGTCGGTGCATTTCTAATGCGTTGAACTGGACTACCTTTCCGCACATGAGTGCGGTTACGGCCATTCGCATGAGCGACCACGATTTACCCTCTCCTAGTCTTGCGGCGAGGACACCTAGCTGGCCACCCTGCAATCCCCCGGTCCGTTCGTCGACTGACTCGAATCCGGTAGGGATTCCGGCAAACCCATCGGTATCATACTTTTCTTTGCGCTCTTGGACATCCTGGTACAGGGGTTGCCAGTTGTCAATTATGTCTGTGTCGTGATGTAAACGTATAGTTGAGTACGTTTTGACTGTTCCTCGCTGGATGATGTCGAGAGCCTTCTCTACCTCACCGTCGTGGATCATCTCAGCGGCGTTCGACAGAGTCTCGGTGAGAAGAACAGCGCTGTGACGCTTACGTACTTCGGCACAGTAGTGTTCGACGTCGTCAACGGCTAGCAGACGAAAATCAGGGAACTCTGCCTTGAACAGTGCGCGACTAGGTGCTCGTTTGCGTCTGTCGATGTAGCGGAACAACCACTCAGCCTCGTCTACGTACCCGTCGAAGTAGTCCGGGGAGATCATCTCTTCTAGGAGAGGCTGGTGTTTCTGTGTGCGGAGTACGGCACTGATGAGAGCCCGTTCGGGGTTGATGTTGCTCACTCTGTGCCCACCAGAAGCCTAGGCCAACCTGCCGTAGGAGATTCAGGCCAGCAGGTTCGTTCTGTGCGAATCTCTAGCGCCAGACTTCTGTTGTGGGGTGCTGTACACAATGTATATAACCACTCGGCCATAATGCAACCCCAATCTTGGGAACTTCTGCGGACAAGCGTTGTCGAGTAGTCATGATCTTGATGTTGAAGGGGAGCTGACGCAACATCCCGGAAGATCAGCTCCCCTGCCTAACCAGCATCCTGCCGAGGGCGCATGGCTGCGAGGCTTGGCAAGTGTAGCGCCCCCAGACCAAGATCGAAAGCCCTACCTCAGAGGATCAGACATACCCGTAGATACAGGATGTTGGACGACTTGGCTTGACCTCTCCACAGGTCGTCTGTACCTTGGGTTTCAGTCCGGCCCCGGCGAGCGTGGCTACGTCCCCCGACAGTCACCACCCCTGGGGCCGGACCAACCACCATCATCAAGACGCGGTAGGCCAGCACAGTCGGGAGGCTGTGATCGTAAGTCCTAGATCAGCACACGCACACTGAGAACTGCACAGTGACGTGAAGCGGTGGGGCCGTGGGGACGACGGTACCAAGATCCCGTAGCACTACCTGGCAGACACCAGAGCAGACGTATGCTAGGGGTTCCTCACCGAAACTGATGATCGCTCCGGTAGCCAATTGGACAAGGCAGCGCACTTTTAATGCGCAGATTTCGGGAGTTCGATTCTCCCCCGGAGCACTTGACCTACTCAAGAGAGGAAACCAAGAGTTGGCGATCAGGATTTATGTTGAACTCGCGGAAGATGTCTACCCTGCTTACAAGGTCCGTGAGTTCGGTGATCCACCCATCAACAAGATCTCTGAAAGAATGATCACCGTACATAAGCAAGTTTTTTATCGCTGGCTGCGTACCATCACTGAGTACGCTATAGTGCAGGAGGAGATAGCCAAAAAACTTGAAGAACAACGTAGTGAAGACGACGATTGATATTCTATTCCTGAGGTAGAGATGGCTATGAGCCCACTGACGGACGAACAACGTCGACAGTCGATACAATGGCTGATGAAGCAAAGACCCCAAGAGAAGCTGAAGCCAAAGAAGAGGAAGAACAAAGCAAGTAAGTAACACCCCATAATCGGGTAGGGGTGCGTCTACCTCCGTTGGGTGTCTGTTTCCCTGTTGGTTACTGGACGTCAACAGGAATCTAGACAGGCATAAGACCAAAGGAAACAACGCACACTTAAGCAGATCGACTAGGACTAGGAGTCGGAGGAGAACTCCGGACCGGGTTTGGACATTCTCCCCGGAGTGAACACCTAGTCGATCGATTGCTCCCGTAGCCAAGTCTGGTAACGGCGCCCGTCTTATAAGCGGGAGATGCGAAGGTTCAAATCCTTCCGGGAGCACGAGCTGCGCATTAGGATGACGTCGCTCCTGTGTAGAGTCTGTGGGTATTGAGGGATACCGCGACAGACATTAAACATGGAGGACATATGACAGATAATGAGTTGTTTGATTTCTCTATGGTTGATATTGTAACCGAGGTCAAGTACAACATTCGCAGTAAAGAATGGCAGCTTTATACCGACCATGGTTTGAGTATTGTGTCGGAAGACGAAATCCTCCAAGGGACAAGATTTCTAATTACATTTACAAAGCTACCTAACCTCCCGTAGTTCAGCGGAAAGAACAAGTGGTTTCTACCCACTAGGTCGGGGGTTCAAATCCCTCCGGGAGGACGACTGATCAATGGATTGGAGGTGAAACCCGTGGGCTACACAGCGAAAAGCTGTAACTCTGTTTGCCGCAGAGACCGCCTGTTACGTTAGAGGTTGTACGGACTGCTGAATAAAGCTACAAGATGTTGAATGACCTGACAACTGAATAGCACTACGGTGTGCCCCCTGGTGGTAAGTGGACATCCACCAGGGGGACTTAAATGTCGGTGGTGAATTGGCCCGGTATCCCAACGGCAGAGGAAAAGTGCTTAAACCACTTTCAGTCTGGGTTCGAGTCCCAGTCGGGCTACGGTAATATCCAAGTAGACAGATAGGAATCCTAGACAAAATGCCAGCTATTTTGGAAGAGGAAATGGCCACTGAAACTGTAGAGATCCCAGAGTTTACTGACTGGGTTAGCGGACTCGCTCGTAACTTCCTGGAATGTCGGACCATGGGTCACCGCTGGACGCCTCGCACCGCGACGTGGGACAAGTTTTCGCAGGCGTATTACGTCATCCACGAATGCGATCGCTGCGAGACCGAGCGCCGTGCCTGGTGGTCGAAGACAGGCGAGATCCTGTCGTCCAGCTACGGCTACGTCAAGGGCTATCTTGCTCGTACGGGCAAGGATCGTACGCATGTCGACGGGAACGGAAGGCAGACACTTCGAGCCGAGTACCTGACGAGAGTTTTCAAAGGATAGACTTCCTGTCGTCGCTGAGGGGCGGCTCGACAGGAGAGCCCCTGTTGTTGATGGGCCGACAACAGGGGTGCGGGACCGTCGTCCAATGGCAGGACAGGCAACTTATTTGCCCAATGCGTGTTCAAATCACGCCGGTTCCACTGGTGCCTAGTTATCAAAACCAAAACAACAACCCTGTTCCCGTTGAACTCTCGTGACGGCGCAGATAGCTAGGCACCCTTTTACCTTAGACAGAAAGGAGCTCCTAAATAATGGCTATTGGTCGATTGAACTCCCCTGAAACCCTGATACCACCTCGCAAGTACTACGACGAGTACATCTCTCGTGAGATCGATAAGGGTGTCAGTGAGTTCGACGTATTCAAGTACGCACTCGCCAACAACATGAACGTGTTGATCGAAGGGCCGACTGGTCCTGGTAAGACGTCAGCGTGTCTTGCGTTCGCAGCACTCCACGACATGCCGTTCTACGCCATCCAGAGTAACGCGGGCGCAGAACCTTCTCAGATCTTCGGTCGCATGGTGCAGAACGAGGCAGGCGTCTGGCAGTTCCAGGACGGTGGTCTCACCGCACTCATGAGGATGAGTCACAAGCGCCCGTGCCTGTTGCTTGTCAACGAGATCAACTTCATGCTCGCCAAGATCGCGACTGTACTGTTCTCACTCTTGGACAAGCGGCGTTCGATCTCACTCGTCGACAACCGTGGTGAAGTCATCGAGGCCGGGCAACTACTTGTCGTCGCTGACATGAACCCCGACTACACGGGTACGCGGCAACTTAACGAGGCTCTGCTGAACCGCTTCCCTCTCCGGATGGTGTTCGACTACGACCCTGCCATCGAAGTCAAGCTGGTCAAGTCAGCGTCCCTGCTACGGGCAGCTCGGCAACTGCG
>Ga0184637_10000707_pt1 | contig 24022 bp, 15 predicted proteins | sample PLM3_127_b2_FD_133143 | JGI IMG/M metagenome (GOLD analysis project Ga0184637, IMG submission 133143) | Groundwater sediment microbial communities from an aquifer in East River, Colorado, USA - PLM3_127_b2 | ecosystem: Environmental > Terrestrial > Soil > Riparian zone | place: USA: East River... | reverse complement strand
TCGTCGTCGACGACGGATCCACGGATGGCACCACCGAGCGGATCCTCGAGCTGGAGGAGCAGCAGTCGAGGACGTGCACCCAGCGTGAGGAGCGCGTGACCCGGCTCGAGGACCTGCGCCGGCGGATCGACGCGTTCGGAGTCGAGCGGCGGATCCTCGTGCGCGAGCAGGCGTCGGGCGAGGACCACCGCGATCGGCTCGCGCGGATCGAGGGCGAGCTCGCGACGGCGAACGCGGAGCACGCCTCGCTCGAGAAGCGCTGGGAGCAGGAGCGCGAGCTCGCCGGCGCGATCCAGAAGCTGCGGCTGGATCTCGAAGCGGCGGCCGCCGACGGCGGGAGCACAGCCGCGGGGAACGCGCGCAGCGGTCAAGCGCCGGAGGCGCTGGTCAAAGAACTGGAACGCAAGAAGGCCGAGCTCGCAGCGCTCCAGGGCGACGCGCCGCTCGTGATGCTCGACGTCGACGGCCAGGCGATCGCCGAGGTGATCGAGAGCTGGACCGGCATCCCGATGGGCAAGATGATGGCGGACGAGATCCGCTCGGTGCTCCAGCTCGCCGACACGCTGAAGCAGCGCGTGATCGGCCAGGACCACGGGCTCGAGACGATCGCGCGGCGCGTGCACACCGCGCGCGCGAACCTCGACAACCCGGCGAAACCGATCGGCGTGTTCCTGCTGGTCGGGCCGAGCGGCGTCGGCAAGACCGAATCGGCCCTCGCGCTTGCGGAGGCGCTGTATGGCGGCGAGCGCAACCTGATCACGATCAACATGTCGGAGTACCAGGAGGCCCACACCGTCTCGAGCCTCAAGGGCTCGCCGCCCGGCTACGTCGGCTACGGCGAGGGCGGCGTGCTGACCGAGGCGGTGCGCCGCAAGCCCTACTCCGTGGTGCTGCTCGACGAGGTCGAGAAGGCCCATCCCGACGTGATGGAGCTGTTCTTCCAGGTGTTCGACAAGGGCGTGCTCGAGGACGGCGAGGGCCGCGAGATCGATTTCAAGAACACCGTGATCATCCTGACTTCGAACGTCGGGACGAGCGAGCTGGTCGCGCTGTGCGCGGATCCGGAGACAGCGCCCGCGGCCGACGGCCTGGCGCTGGCGCTGCGCCCGGAGCTCTTGAAGGTGTTCCCGGCGGCGCTGCTCGGCCGGATGGTGACGATTCCGTACTACCCGCTGCCGCCCGACGTGCTGAGCCAGATCGTCCGCCTGCAGCTCGAGCGGATCGTGCGCCGCGTGCGCCAGAACCACGGCGCCGACCTCGTCTACCGCGACGACCTGATCCAGGCCGTGCTCGCGCGCTGCAACGAGGCGGAGAGCGGCGGCCGCGTCGTCGACAACATCCTCACGCACTCGATGCTGCCGCAGCTCTCCGCAGAGGTCTTGACGCGGATGGCGGACGGCACGTCGTTCGCGCGCGTGGAGGTGACGGTCGGCGAAGCCGGCGAGTTCCGCTTCGCGCTTTCCTAGGAGAACCCCGATGGCACTGACATCCGAGAAGCGCATCTGCACCGTGCACTCCCCGCTCGGGCCCGACGCGCTGATCCTCACCGAAATGAACGGTCACGAGCAGGTCTCGGGCCTGTTCGAGTTCGCCTGCAAGTTCAGCTCCGAGGATCCGAACCTCGACTTCGACTCGATCGTCGGCCAGAACGTGTGCATCGAGGCGCAGATGGCCGACGAGGAGCCGCGCTATTTCAACGGCATCGTCGCCAACTTCGCGCAGTCGGACGAAGACGGCGAGAATGTGGTCTACCGCGCGCGCCTCGTCCCGTGGCTTTGGTTCATGACGCTGCGCAGCGACTGCCGCGTGTTTCCGCAGAACAAGACGGTCGTCGAGATCGTGACCAGCCTGTTCGACGAATACCAGCTGACCGACTACGACACCTCGGCCGTCACCGGAACGCACGAGCCGATTCCGTTCTGCGTGCAGTACCGCGAGTCGAACTTCCACTTCATCTCGCGCCTGCTCGAGTGCTACGGCATCCACTACTACTTCCGCCACGAGGCCGACCGCCACGTGATGGTGCTCTCCGACAGCGCCAAGGCCGCCGAGTGCCCGGGCCAGCCGAAGGCCTCTTACGCCACGGCCGGCGCGCAGGCCACCGCGGGGCAGATCACCGAGTGGCGCTTCGAACAGAACATGCGCCCGGGGAAGTACACCCACACCGACTACAACTTCGCCGATCCGAGCCTGGATCTGTGCGCGGAGACGCTGACCAATCTTCCGGTGGGTGGAAACAATCTGCTCGAGGTGTACGACTACCCCGGCTGCTACGGAGCGCTGGGCTCCGGCAAGGCGCTCGCCGCGCTGCGCATGGAGGCCGAAGAGGCGGCCACCCGCAGGATCGACGGCGCGGGGACCTGCTACGGCTTCACACCGGGCTTCAAGTTCGACCTGGTCGGACACTACCGCGACACGTTCAACGGCGCCTATCTGATCACCGCCGTGAAGCATCACTTCGAGCACGGCGTCGGCAGGAACGCCGCGGGCTCGCGCTACGACAACTCTTTCTCGTGCATTCCTCATGCGATTCCGTTTCGGCCGCCGCTCTCGACGGCGAAGCCGACCGTCCAGGGTGTGCAGACCGCGGTCGTCGTCGGCGACGCCGGCCGGGAGATCGACATCGACGACTACGGCAGCGTCTACGTGCAGTTCCACTGGGACCGGCTGCACCTGCGCAACCCCGAGAGCTCCTGCCGCGTCCGGGTCGGCACGGCCTGGGCCGGCAAGGACTGGGGCTTCTTCTGTGCGCCGCGGATCGGACAGGAGGTGATCGTCGAGTTCCTCGAAGGCGACCCCGACCGGCCGATCATCACCGGCCTCGCGTACAACGCCGAGCAGATGCCACCTTACCAGGGCGGCACGCAGAGCGGCATCAAGACCCGCAGCACGCCCGGCGGTGGCCCGGCGAACTTCAACGAGCTGCGCTTCGAGGACAAGAAGGGCTCCGAAGAGATCTACATGCACGCCGAGAAGAACATGACCGTGCAGGTCAAATCGTCGGCCTCGAAGACCGTCGGCGGCGGCAGCAGCACCAGCGCGGGCGGGCCGATCAGCGCGAGCTCGGGGGCCGACATCTCGCGAACCGCCGACGCCAACCTCGTCGACAAGGCCGGCCAGGCGATGAACGTCTCGACCGGCAAGGATATGGCGCTCACCAGCGGCGGGGCCTACGCGCTGAAGACCAACCTCGGCATCCAGCTCAAGGCGATCAACTTCGTCGCCGACCTGATCGAGAGCGGCGCGAAGGCCGCCGCCGACGCGGTCAAGAAGGGCGTCGCCAAGGCCGGGCTGTCGGCCGGCGGCGCAGCCGGCCAGGCACACGCGAAGGGCGGCGACGCCGGCGGCGCCGCGTTGAGCTCGCTCGGGTCTGGCTTGTCGGCCACCGGATCGCAGGCGCTTGCGGCGCTCGCGCCCGGCATCGAAGCGGGCCGCAAGGCGCTCGGCGCGCAGTCCGACGCCGCGGTCGCCGCCGGCGAGAAGCTCTCCCCCGGTGTCGATTCCACGATCAAGGCCGGCGAGATGCTCGACGCGGCGATCGCCGCCGGCGCGTCCCCCGAGACGATCGCCGCCTGCGCGCTCGCGCTCGCCGATGGCATCGCGGACAACATCAAGGACGCGCAGAAGCTGATCGAGGGCCTCTTGCCGCAGATCCCGTCGATCACGCTGTGGGCGATGAAGGACGTGAACGCGCTCGCGCTGTGGAGCATGACGCTCGAGACGCGGGTGCGGAACATCGACATCCACGCAAAGAATAAAGACGTCAACATCAAGGCCAAGCGCACGGTCAGCGTCGAGGCCGAGGACAAGGACCTCAACATCAAGGCCGGGAAGAAGAGCATCAAGATCACCGCCAAGGAGCAGGTGCACGTGAAGGCGCTCGACAAGGACCTGGTGATCGAAGCCGGCACCAAGAAGGTGCAGATCAAGAGCCCGGATCAGATCTTCCTGAAGTGCGGGTCCGCGAGCATCTCGCTCGCGCAGTCCGGAAACATCGTGATCAAGGGCAAGAAGATCAACATCAACGGGTCCGAGCCCGTCACGATCACGGGCAAGCCGATCAAGCTGAACTGACCAGGCGAGTGAGCGATGTCCCAATCGATCGATCTCGAGCGCGAACTCTCCGGTGCCGACCTCGCGGGGGCTGATCTCGCTGGCGCCGACCTGTCCGGTCGGGATCTCTCCGGAGCACGCCTCACCGGCGCGAATCTCCGCGGCGCCGACTTGCGAGGTGCCGATCTGTCCGGTGCGGTGCTCGCCGGAGCGAACCTCGAAGCGGCGAATCTCGAAGGGGCCGACCTGTCGCGCGCCGACGCATCGCGCGCGGTGCTCGCCGGCGCGATCCTCGTTACCGCGACGCTCGCCGAGACCGTGCTGCGGGAAGCGAATCTCTCCGGAGCCGATCTCGAGGCGGCGGATCTGACGCGCGCGGACCTCTCGGGGGCCTCGCTCGACGAGGCGAGCTTCTGCCAGGCCAATCTCGACGGCGCCTGTCTCGATCGCGCGCGCGGGACCGGGGTGAGCTTTCAGCTCGCGCGCTTCAACCGGGGCTGCGCGCTGGGCGCGGTCCTCGCCGACGCGAGCTTCGAAGGCGCAGAGCTCGACGGCTCGAACCTTTCGCGCGCGGAGCTGCGCGGCGCAAATTTTCGATCCGCCGTATTGAAGGAGACGCTACTGATCGAGGCTTCACTCGCTGCAGGAGATTTCGACGGCGCCACGATCGACAAGATCGTGTGTGCCGGTTCCGGTTTGCGCGGCGCAAAATTGAGCAACGCCGATCTCCGAGGCTGTGACCTCAGTGAATGCGACCTCTCGGAAGCGCAGCTCGCCGGCGTCGTCGCGAAACGCTGCTCGCTCCACCGCGCGATCCTCGACGGAGCGGACATCTCCGACGCGTCGCTCGAGTTCTCGGATCTCCGGGGAGCAAAGCTTACCGGGACCCAGCTCCTGCGCACGAGCCTGGTGGGCTGCGAACTCGACGGAGCGCGGTTCGAGAACGCCAACCTGCGCGAGGCGGATCTCCACTGGACCGCGGCGTCCCGCGAGCTGCTCGCGAGCTGTAAGACGAACGACACCCGCTTTCCCGAGCCGCGCGTACCGGCGGCGTACGGCCCTCGCGACGCACAGCCGCCGAGCGTCACGCCAAAGCCGCTGTTCCCGGCGGCACTGACCGGCAGCGCGCGCGCCGAGCGCGCCGCCGATCGGCCCGCAGGTGCGGCGGGGAGAACGAGCTGATGGGAAAGCCGGGCGCGAGGAAGAACGACCCGATCGTGAGCGCCACCCCGGGCGACGTGCACATCATCATGGTGCCTTCGCCCGGAGGCCCGGTTCCGACGCCGATCCCCCACCCGTGCGCATCGCTGATCAAGGACGGGTTGGCCGAGAAGGTCAAGGTGATGGGCCAGCCCGGTGCGGTGAAGGGTTCGAAATCGAAGCACTCGCCACCGCACATCCCGATGGGCCCCGGCCCGTTCCAGAAGCCGCCCAAGAACGAAGGCAAGATCGTCACCGGCTCCGCCAACGTCTTCTACGAAGGCAAAGAGGCGGCGATGCTCGGCGACACCGGCGAGATGTGCTCCGATCCGTCGAACACCCCAGTCGGCAAGGTGATCGGCACCGCCGCAATGGTGCTCGTCGGCGGCGGTGGCGCCGGCAGCGACGAAGCGCGCGAGAAGGCGTCCGCCGCAGCGCTCGCGGCAGCCGCAGCGAAGTGCGCGCGATTCAAGGACGCCACCCACAGCGGTCACCCGATCAACGTCGCGACCGGTGACCTCGTCGTCAGCGGCGACGACTTCGGCCTCGACGGGCCGCTCCCGATCCAGTTCGTGCGCTCGTACTCGAGCTCGCGCGTGGGAACCGAAGGGCCGATGGGCTGGGGCTGGTCGAACAATCTCCAGGAGTCGATCGAGCTCGTCGCCCAGGGTCATCCCGACTGGAACCAGGTCCACGCCCAGTTCGAGGAGCAGGGCGATCCCGCACCCGACGAACGCTATCTCGTCTACTCCGATCCGAATGGCGTGACCACGGCCTATCACGCACTCGGCGAGATCGTCGACGCCGCGCGCCAGCGCACGCTGCGCAGGAACGGCGCGGCCTATGAAGTGAGCCTCCGCTCGGGCGTCACGGGTCGCTTTTCCAACGTCGGCGCCGAGGCGTCGAGCTTCCAGCTCGTCGAGGTCGTCGATCGCAACGACAACCGCAACCGATACCGATACGATCCGCACGGCCGACCGGTCGCGATCGAGGATTGCTATCAGCGCCAGCTGCTGCTCGAGTATCGCGACGACAAGGTGGCGTCGATCGCGATCCGCCCTTCCCCGCACGCCACTCCAGAGACCTGGTGCCGTTACCACTATGACGAGCGGGGCGACCTCGTGGAGGTCGTCGACCGTGCTGGACATTCGGTCCGATACGCCTATGCCGACCATTTCATCGTGGAAGACCGTAATCGGGATGGCTACGCGTTCTTCTTCACCTTCGACGCGCTTGGCCGATGCGCGGCTACCTGGGGCCAGGACGGCTATCTCACCCGGCACTTTCGCTACGACTCCGCGAACAAGCAAACCCACGAGATCAACGGGGAGGGCGAGCAGACCGTCTACCACTACACCGATGCGGGCATCGTCTGGAAGACCGAGAAGGGCGCGGTTTTCGCGGTCGAGTTGAGCTTCGACGACCAGGGCCGCTGGGTCGGCCGCACCAGCGGCGGCGCTCCGGTGCTGACGGTCGAGTACGACGGCGCGAACAACATCGCCGCGACGACCGACGGCGAGGGCGCCACGCACTTGATCGAGTACAACGCGTTCGGCCAGGCGACGCGAATGGTCGACCCACTCGGCGTCGAAACGCGGCTCGCCTACGACGTGCGCGGCAACCTGATCGCCCGCACCGAACCGGCAGGTACGACCCGCTACGAGCACGATGGTCGCGGGCGGGAGGTGCGCCGGATCCTGCCGGACGGACGCGCGATCGAGACGTCCTACGACGAGTTTGGGCACGTTCGGGAGCGCCGCTCGGGTCGCCGGATTGCGCGTCTCGCGTTCGACGCCCTCGGATACCTAATGCGCTCGCAGCTCCCGGGCTCAGCGGAGACGTCGGTCGAGTGGACGCCCGAGGGATACCCCGCGCGGATCGTCCGAAATGGCCGGACGGTCCAGCAGTATGCGTACACGCCCGGCGGCGACGTCCGCGAGCAGCTCGATGTCCGAGGGCGCCGGATCGTGCGTGAGTTCGGCGCGCCGGGTGTGATGGTTCGCGAGCAGGTGTATGGCGAGTCGAGATCGGCCGGCGAGCTTCCGATCCACGATAAGCGCTTCCGGCAGGACTCCGAGGGCCGCCCGCGCCGGATCGAGCTGGACGGCCGCTTCGCGTCGTTCGAGTACGACGACGCGGGAAGGATCTCGCGCGAGGAGACCAGCGAGGGTGGAGTCGAGGAGTACCGCTACAACGACTCGGGTCTTCGCTGCGAGATCGTCGAAGCCGCGGGCTCGCGATTTGTCGAGTACAACGGACGCGCACAGGTTTCGTGTGTTCGCGATCCAGACGGAGCGGAGAGCGCCTTCGAGTACGACGCAGTCGGTCGCCTGGTATCCGCGCAGAACGCCCTCACGGCGGTCGAGCTGGAGCACGACGCGCTCGGACGGGTGATCCGAGAGTCGCTCGGCGACGACGAGTTCACGCGCGAAGACGATCCGGAGGCCGGGCGCTCGACCTGGTCGGACGGGGATGGAGGCCGCTGGACGACCTCCGTCGCTGCTTCCGGCGAGATCGCGAAGGTCGAGCTGGCGAGCGCGAGCATCGAGCTCGAGTACGACGAATCCGGGCGCGTGCTCCGCAAGCGCTTCGGAAACGGCCTGATCGAGGACGTCGCGTACGACGGCTTCGCTCGGGTGACGAAGACAGAGCTTCACGCAGGCCCGGCGACGCTCCAAACCCGATCGATCCGCTACGACGGGAACCGGATCCGCGAGGTCGAGGACTCGGTGCTCGGTGATCGGCGCTACGAGTACGACGTCCGCGGGCGACTGGTCCGCGTCAGCGGCACTTCCGAGGAGTACTACGCCTGGGGTCCGCGCGATGAGCTGCTCGATTGCCATCGCTATCGCGCAGTCGGCCCTGGGGACACCGGCAACGCGCTGTTGCGTCCCAGCCACGAGTTCGACGAGCTCGGTCGTGTCGCGCGGATCCACCGCGGCCCCGGGGAGACGCTCGAGCTCCGCTACGACAGCCGGAATCAGCTCGTCAGCGCGACGCTCCCCGACGGCGGGGAGGTCCACTACGCCTATGACCCGTTCGGCCGGCGGCTCGCGAAGCGCTTCGTCGGCGGTCCACGGGACGGGCGGCTCGTGCGCTTCGGGTGGCGAGGCGAAGAGATGGTGCGCGAGTCGCACTCTCTCGGAGACGAGCCCGTGGCGGAGCGCCGCTACCTCTTCTTCCGCCGCGCACCGATCGCCTGCACCGAGATTTCCGCGGACGGCGAACGCCACTGGTACTACCACACCGACCACCGCGGTGCGCCGGCGCTGATCTCCGATCAGAACGGCCAGATCGTCTGGCGCTCTGGGTCCGACTCGTTCGGGTGGTCCGCCGAATCGCCGGCGGCGCCTGCGCTGCTGGGCCTTCCGGGCCAGTACCGCGACGAGGAGACGGGGCTCGCGTACAACCGCCATCGCTATTACGACGCCGCAACGAACCGCTACTTGCAGCCGGACCCGATCCAGGGCGGGCTGCAAACGAGCCCGTACTCGTACCCGCTCGATCCGATCAGCGAGATCGATCGCCTCGGTTTGATGGGGACGCTGATCGTCACGATGGACCCACTGGACTCGACGAACATGAGAGACGAGCAGCTCCTTGCGACGAAACACAACGCACGGATCGTGAGCTGGGCGGCACTCAGCGAGGCAGATCTCAAGGGCGTCGACCACGTCGTCATCAACTCCCACGGTACCCCTAACTCGGTCACGGCTCGCAATTCTGCGGGAAATCAGGAGGAGGTGGGTGGAGCCGTGGTCGCCGCGAAGCTCCGAGACAAGGGCTTCAAAGGGAACCAGGTCACGGTCGTTTCATGTGAGACAGGGCAATCGGGCGGAACGTTCGCGCAGGGCGTTGCGGACGAGCTGGGTCCTGGCTCAGAAGTCACTGCCTGGCCCAACACCGTGGGGATCTCGAATCAAGGTCAGTTGATGATGGAGATCCCCGGGTCAGGCGGACAGCCGGCCACGTGGGAGCCGGCGCGTGATCACGCCCGCATCTTTACCGCCCGAGCGGGAGACAAGGCGTTGAGTTGATGACCCGATGAGCGACATCCGATGGAAGGAGATCGGCTTCTGGTCGGATCCGTCGAACGAGCTCACCCGTGGGCTTCCGGATCCACGAGCTCTGGTCGACGGAAGCTGGGACTCTGTCGAGCGAGAGGCCGTCACCCGCTATCTGCGAGCAGGAGACGTCCACCTGTGGCTCAAGGGATACTCGTGGTGCCGATTCCACTGTGGCATCCCGAACTCGGAGATGGGATCGAAGACGCTCACCGACGGCGACTACGTCTGGCCGGAGGGTCTGCCTCATTATCTCGAGGTCCATCACGTGAAGCCTCCGCAGGAGTTCGTCGACCACGTGCTGGAGAAACAACGCGCGGGTCGGAGCTGATCGCGTTCGCGGAGCCCATCGATGGCGGATCCCCAGACCCTGCTCCGATTCGACGACACGAGCTTCGTGTCGGAGGCATTGCCGCTCGGCGATCCTGACGCTCCACACCTGACGTTCCTCGCGAAGGGAACCTTCGACCTCGAAGCGGGCGGCACCGCGGATCGGGCGGATGTTCAGCAACCGATCGCCGGCGCCGACGTTCCAGTCGACCCCGAATCCGAGAGCGCGATCCGCTACGAGTCCGACCTCGTCCCGTTCAAACCCTTCGCGGACGTGCTGTGCGTCGGCAACGCGTACGCGCCCGGAGGTCACCCGACGACGCAGTTCGACGTGCACTTCGGCGTCGGCCCGGTCCGCAAGGAGATCCGCGTGGTCGGCGATCGGCGCTGGTCGGGCGGGCTCGCCGGCGTCGCGCATTTCCAGAGCCGGCCGGAGTCGCTCGTGTCGCTGCCAGTGCACTTCGGAATGGCCTACGGCGGCAAGGACGTCGGCAAGCCGAACGGGTATCGGCACTATGCGCGCAACCGCGTCGGAGTCGGCTACTCGAAGTACGGCTTCGGCGTCTCGGGCGCAGCGCTGCCGAACCTCGAGGATCCGCGCGACCCGATCCGCAGCTGGCGCAGCCGGCCCGAGCCGCAGAGCTTCGGTGCGGTCGGGCGGACGTGGCAGCCGCGCCTCGCGCGCGCGGGGACATACGATAAGCAGTGGCTGAAGCACCGCGCGCCCGAGTCGCCGGCCGACTTCGACGAGCGCTTCTACAACTGCGCGCCCGATGATCAGCAGATTCTCGGCTACCTGCGCGGCGACGAAACCATCACCGTTCACAACATGCATCCCGAGCACCCGAACTTCGCGTGCCGGCTGCCGGGCGTGCGGGTGCGCTGCTTCCTCGATCGCCCAGGCGAGCGCGGCCGCGAGCTCTTCGAGGCGTCGCTCGCGCTCGATACGCTGTGGGTGGACATGGAAGCGCTGCGCGCGGTGCTGGTGTGGCGCGGCCGCCTGGCGCTCGCCGCGGCGGCCGCCAGCACCGCGTACCTGATCGTCGAGGAACGCCTCGACACCGTCCCGCGCGACGCGCAGAGCTACCTGCCGACCTTCGAGAAGCACCTCGCCGAGCAGAGCGACGCGTGGGCGGAAGCCGAGCTCGCCGACGCGGAGCGCGCGCTCGAGGAGGCGACGCGGGCGGAGGACGTGGAGGCCTGAGGGTCAGTGCCCGAGCACCCCGCGAATCCCCGCCTGGAACGGGTCTTGGAGCGCGTCGAGCGCGGCGAGGTCGATGAGCTCGATGAACTCGGCGACACCCGAGAAGCGCGTCGCGGACAGGATCAGATCGTCGGCCGGCTTGAACGACGGGATGCCCGCGCTGATCGTCACCAGCGGCAGCCCGCCGAGTTCCTCGTTCGGCGCGGCCTCGACCTGATAGCGAAGATCGGTCAAGAGCTGTGCGATGCCCGGCGTCTTCTCGAGCAGCATTACGAGCGTCAGCGCGCCGAGCACGAAGCCCTTCGCGTCCTCCGCGCGCAGCGCCTGCTTCGCGGCGATCGAGTCGCGGAGCTGGCCCAGGCTGTAGCCGGAGCGGTAATTGGCCACCCAGCGCACCGGCGAGGTCATCTTGACCGGCTTCTCGCCGAGCTCGAGCGTGTACTCCCACGGCTGGAGCTCCAACACGCCTTCGATCGCGACCGGCCCGTCCTCGAGCTCGCGCGGCAGCAGGAACGGGCGGCCGCGATACTGGCCGTATCGCTGCTTGAGCTGCTCGAAGGCACCGTCGGATCCCACCAGGTCTTCGCGCACGCCGCTGCGCACGTGCTTGCCGAGCACCCAGCGCGGCGCGAACGCGACGCGCATCGTCGCGAGGTGGCCCTCGAGGCGCTTGCGCAGGAACTGCGAGACGGCCTCCGTCTTCGCGCGCAGGTCGGTCAGCTCGTCGATCGACAGCGCGCGTACAGGCCCCGCGGCTGTGGGCTCCTCCCGGGTCGGACTCATCAGGATGGGTCCTCCTTCCGGAGGCATTCTGACAGCGTGGCGCGGGCGGGGAAAGGGGTGTGGGGTCAGCGCGACACGGTTGCGAGCCAGCCGAAGAACTCGGCGCCGATCGCGGTGTAGTACTCGGCGAGCGGCGCCTCGCGCAGGCGCGCAAAGATCGCCTGGAACTCGCGCGCGTCGTTGCGCGATTCGTCGCCGAGCTGGGCCCGCCCGGCAGCGAAGTGCGGCAGCAGCCGATCGTAGAGCCCGAACAGCGCCGTCCGGAGCTCGAGATATCGCTCCGGTGTCATGTCGTCATCCAGCCGGATCGCGCCGATCGGCTCGTTCGGCGCGTCGCGCAGACCGAAATCAGACGGCTCGACGGCGCGCAGCTCGATCAGCGACCCCGTCGCGGCATCGATGCGCTCCAGGTAGTTGGGCGGCGCGATCCGCGCCCCCTCGCGCGGCGACAGCTGCGTCGGACAGAAGAAGAACAGCACGTGGATCGCAGCTGGGGCCCGCACCGGGATCGGAAGCGACTGACGCCCCTCGTCAGGGATCGCGCCGGACGCGCGAACGCGTCCGATCCGGAACAGACTTTCGATCGTGAGCGCGCTGCCGTTGGCCATTTGGTGTTCCCCTGTTCGTTCTCCGACCTCGGTGGCACTGGCGCCGATCGCGATCGCGAGCATCCCACTCGCTGCGGCTCTCGAGATCCTCACCAGATCGGGTTGCTCGTCACGTTCAAAGCCGGAGCGCTGTGCGCGCCGACGGCCTGGTTCCACTGCGCCGCCGGAACGCGGCGGCCGCACTGACCCGTGCCCGTGTCGTTGATGATCACGTTCACCGGATTTCCCGCGTCGTCGTAGTCGACACCCGTCACGACGACGGCGTGGAACGACCCGGGCGGTGGCGTCGCGACGCCGGGAACGTTGTTCCACAGCAACGCGGCGTCGAGATTCGCGATCACGCCCTGCCCCTGCGAGCTCGCGAGCCCGATGTTCGTCAGGTTGCTGGACTGCACCGTCGACGCGATCGGCGGCGTGGCGCCCGCCAGGATCGACTGCCGGCCGGCGGGTCCGGTTCCGCCGTTCGCGAACACCGGCGGCGATCCGGGCGTCCCGGTGGCGAAGCCGTTGTTGATCGCGTTCTGGAGCAGTGCGCCCTCGCCTACGTTGCTGCCGTTCGCCTGGTTGATGATCTGGCGCGACGACTCGACGCCGCAGTTGTTGAAAGACTGCGAGGTCGCTCCCGACGAACGCCCGGCCGCAGCCGCCTGGCAGGCCATCGTGCCGAGGCGCGGATTCCCGGTCGTCCCGGCCAGCCCGATCAGTACCTTCGGGCAACACGGCCCGGTGATGCAGGAGCCTGGATGGGTCGCTGAATCGGTCATGCGCGCGGCGGGCAGCTTGCCGATCGGGACTGGAAACGCGCCCTTGGTGATCGGATTCGGCGTCGGCACCGGTGCCACGCACAGGCTCTGATCGGTCATGCGCGCGGCCGGCTTTCCGTCGATCAGCACCGTCGCCTCTCCCGTGCTGACGATCGGCAGTCCGGGCGGCGGCGCGTGCGGAAGCGCTGCAGGTGTGGCCTGCGGAATAGCACAGGCGATCATGTCACCGAGGCGCGCAGCGGGCTGGCCGCTCATGGTTCTCGCTCCTGCTCAGGTGTTGATCTTGACCATCGGACCCTTGATCGAGATGATCCCGCTCGGGTCGATGTTCACGGTGCCGGCGCCGGACTTGATCGTCACGTCGACGCCGCTGATCTCGATCTTGCCATCCTTCTTCATCACGAGCGACGCCGCGCCGGTCTTCAGCTCGATCTCCTCCCCGGCATCGACCGTGAGCTTCTTGCCGACCTTCATGTTGCGGTCTCTGCCCGCCACCTCGGCGTGCGCCAGGCCGACCTCGGTCGCCTTCGCGCCGCCGATCGCTTCGTTCATCGCGCCGACGACTTCCACGGTGTAGGCCGCGCCGACCGTCACGTTCTTCGCCAGCCCGACTTCTTCGGACGACGCGAGATAGACGAGCTCGTTCTTCGCCTGCACGACGGTCAGGCTCATGCAGCCGCCGATCTTCTCGCTGTGGTCGTTGCCGACGGTGATCTTCTTGTCGTGGCCGATCGACTCGCTCTGGCTTCCGCCGACGCTCGCGTTGCGGTTGCTCTTGACCAGGAGCTTCATGTCCTTCTCGGCCTGCATCGAGAGGAGCTCCTTCCCCTTCGTGTCGTCGAAGCGGAGCTCGTTGAAGTTGCCGGCGCCGCCGTTCATCGTGCTGCGCGACTTGATGCCGCTGTGGTTGCCGTCCTTGTAGGGGGGCGTGCTCGCGCCGTTGTATACCCGGCCGGTGATGATCGGGCGGTCCGGATCGCCTTCGACGAACTCGACGATCACCTCCTGGCCGATGCGCGGCGCGAAGAACGCGCCCCACTCCTTGCCGGCCCAGGCCTGAGAGACGCGGACCGCGCACGAGCTGCTCGCGTCGCCCGGAGCGTTGCGGTCCCAGTGGAACTTCACGTACACGCAGCCGAGATCGTCGATGTCGATCTCCTTGCCGCTCTCGCCGACCACGATCGCGGTCTGGACGCCCTGGATCACCGGCTTCGGCGTGGTCGGGAGCGGGCGGTACGGGATCGCGTGCGGCAGGCAGCTGAAGGAGTTGCGGTAATCGCCCGTCGCGCCGCCGCGACCTGCGCCGACGGTCTGGGAGAACGTGTGGCGCACCTCGGTGATCAAGTAGGTGTCGTTGTACGAATCTCGGACGTGGCCGACGAGATCGAACTTGTAACCCGGTGTGAACGCATAACAGCTGCTGCTTCCGCGGACGGCGTTCGACGCGCACTCCTCGACCTCGATGCGAAGCTCTGCGCGCTTGTCACCAGCAGCCAGCGCCTGATACTCCCCGGGATAGGCGAAGATCTCGTAGGCCTCGTTGCCGCCAATGCCCTTCCGGGTCTTCTTCTGGACCGCCAAGTCGAGGCCCGGATCGCGATAGTTGTAGTCGGTGAGGGCGCAAGCGCCGGAGCGGAACTCCTGCTGCACCTGCCAATCGAACACGTGCCCGGCGGTCTGTTCGCCGCTCGCTGCGGTCTCGCAGGAGGCCTCCGCCTGGCCCGGGCAGGCGATGATCTTCGACGGCGCGTTGAACAGCACCATCTTGTGGGCGTTCTCGGTGTGCTCGAAGTAGTAGCCGATGCCCCACTCCTCCATCAGCCGCGACGCGAACGAGAAGTCGCTCTCGCGATACTGCACGCAGTAGGGGATCGGGTCGTACTTGCCCTCGATGTCCAGTTTGAAATCCGCGATCTGCTGGTGGCCGCCGAAGACCTTCTCGAGGATCTGGGTGACCGAATCACCCTGAAAGATCCGACAGTCGGTTCGGCGCGTCAGGAACCAGAACCACGAGACGATCTGCGCGTGGTACACCGCGCCGGTGGCTTCGCCAGCGGACTGCGAGAAGCGAGCGACTCGGCCGTTGAAATAGCGCGCCTCGCCACCGGCCATCTCCATCTCGAGGGTGACGCTCTGGCCGATGATCTTGGCGAAGTCGATCTCCTCGTCCCCCGACACGAAGCGGCAATCGAGCTGAAAGGGGCCCGACACCCGTTCCCAGGCGTCGAGCGCGGTCAAGAACAGCGCGTCGTCTCCCAACGGAGAGGTGACCTTGCACCTGCGGGTATCCTGCGTGATCGGCATGGTTCGCCTCGCTGATTTCCCGAGTACGTCGCGCGCACCGGGCAAAATCGATACATCGCTGACTCACCGCGCGGCGCCCGCGGGGCGGCAGTATAGGCGACGCTACTGGCCGCTGACGGGCACCGCCGCGCCGCCCGAATACCTCGCGTGCCGGCACGGGGGGCCAGCGGGAGGGTGCTCTCCGCGTTCATCGAGCCAAAGCAGGCGCTGTCCAAAGAGGCTTCAGAGGGAAAGCGGGGCGTGCCGCGGACCGGACGGTGACGTCGGTGCGAACGGCTGTCCGGTCTGGGCCCTGAGCGCGCGGTCGAAACGGCTCCCAGGGCTTCGAAGCGCACAGCCACTGGTAGCCGGTCTTTCGGCTGATGCCGTCGCGCTCGCAGAGCTCTGTGATGGACCATCGTCCACTCTGGAGCTCGACCTCGAAGGTCCACCTCTGATCTTCTTTGTTCGTTTCCATCCAGGGCATCTCCGGGGTGTAAACGTGCTCCCGGACTTTTGTGAAAGATGCCCCCGGACTAAACCCGCCGCTTGACAGAAACAAAGAGAGCCCGTATCATGTCGATCGTGAGACGCGAACCCGAACAGCTCGATTTCGATCGGAGGCGCTGGGGCGGGCGACGACCGCGGGCTGGCCGCAAGCCCGGGCCAAATCCGCGCCTGCGACACCGATCGCGCGAGCCGTTCGGCAGGGGACTCCCTTGTCACGTCACGCTCAAGGTGCGCAAGAACGTTCCATCGCTGCGCACCGTGCGATTGGTGCAAGAGGTCGAGCGAACCTTCGCACGCGGGTGCGAACGCGGGGAGTTCCGGCTCGTGCACTACTCGCTCCAGGGCGATCACGCGCACCTGATCGTCGAGGCGGTGGACCGCAACGCGCTCGGGCGCGGGATGAAGGCCGTCGGTTCCCGGCTCGCCAGAGCCGTGAACCGCGTCTTCCAGCGTTCCGGACCGGTCCTGGTGGATCGCTACCACGTGCGCGTACTGAGAACGCCGCGCGAGGTGCGCAACGCGCTGGCCTACGTCCTGCTCAACGCGCGGAGACACGCAGGCAAGGCCGGGCGAAAGCTTTCGCGCGCGCTCGCGATCGATCCGGCATCTTCGGGGCGCTGGTTCGACGGGTGGAAGCGGCGGAAGTCTCCGGGTATCGAGAGCCCCGGGTTGTCGCCGCCGAGAACCCCGGCCGTATCGCCTCCGCACTCTTGGCTGCTGACCGAGGGCTGGAGGCGGCGGGGCCTCTTGGATCCGGACGAGATTCCTGGAGCGCGGGCATCGCTAGGCGCACCGCGGGCAAGGCGCGTCGCGCCCTGAACGGGGCGCCCAGGCCACCCGCAATCGTGTCCGGCGGTTGCCCTACCCGGGCTAGGAGGAGCAGTGGTGACCGCCACGTCCGGTCCGTCCGCCTGCTGCCACCGTCTGGCGCCGGGTTCGTGGCCCCACCACTGCATTTGACCACAACGCGATGAGCCGTGGCCAGAGCCAGATGTTGGGGTGCAACTAGTCGCGCAAGCCGGCGCGTACTGGGCGCGCCAAGTCTTCCACGACCTGAACCTCCTCGGTGTCCGGCCGAACGCGGCGATCGGGATCTCAATGGACGCGCGCGACCCGCTGACCTACGTCGCGCGCAACGTGGAGCAGTCGGTGCCGTTCTTCAAGGAGCGCGTGAACACGGTGCGTCGGCAGCTGCGGCGCTCCGACCGCCACGTGGTGACGATTACCGCGCTCCGTGGTGCGTGCGTCACGCTGGCCGAAGGAATCGGCGGCGTGAAATACGGAGCACGCCCCGTCCACGTGGACAGCGGAAAGATCGCGCACGTTAGCAACGTGGCAGCCGAGTGGTTCGGCGCGGTCGCGAACGCGATCGGTGCTGCGATCGAGGATCGTGATCGGACGCTCGCAAGCTCGCCGGCAGTTCTGGCGGCGATCGGTGCGATGGGTCACGAGCTGGTGCAGATCGCGGATGCGAAGGCACGCGCAGTGCGCCGCGAGGAGCTGCTCGACCGGCTGCGCCTCGTGAAGTGGGATAAGGGCAAGGCGTGGGAAGGGATCGCGGGCAAGTTCAGCCCAAGCGGTCGCTTCTCCGTGGGTGGCTCGAAAGAGACGGCCTACGCGGTATACGCCGCTCTCACGGACCGGTCGAGCGAGGGCTACAACCGCATTCGGACCGGGGCAGCGGCATAGTCGAACGATCTCGAGATCTCGGGCGGGGTGGGCAGCCACCTCGCCCTTCCTCCGCGCGGCCCGCTTAGGTGCATCTGACAGCGCTGCGTCGTGACATCGTTTGTCAATCTTGGTCGGTCTTGGCGGAAGCTTTGCGCGCTCTGTGCCGATCCGCGGGCGAGCAGAGCCCGGATCGTCGTTTCTCAGCCGCCGCTCGCGCCGCTACCCCGCCGGCGGCAGCACCTGCGTCCACGACTCGCCGCCGTCGCGCGTGCGCAGCACCGTCCCGCCAGGGCCCACGCTGAAACCGGTGCGCGGCTCACCGCCGGGGGCGAAGGCCAGATCGCGCAGGAAACCGGAGAGCGGCGCGAGCTGGCGCTCGTCCGGCACCGACCAGCTCGCGCCGCGGTCGGACGAGTGGAGCACGGTGCCCTGCTCCCCGACCGCGATCGCCCGGCGCATGCCGGCGGCCACCGCGAACAGCGCGTGACGGCGGCCGGTCGCGACCGGAATCCAGCTGCGCCCTCCGTCCCCGGTCCGGAGCAGCGCACCGCCCAGGCCGACCGCGAGGCCGGTCTCGGCGTCGGCGAAGTCGACCGCAAACAGGACCGGGGTCTCCCGCACCGAGAGCTCCACGTGCGCGTCCCGCGCCCGGCGCTGCGCGAGGTAGCGAGCGATCGCCGCCGGACCTGGATCGGCGGTGCCGGCGGCGTCCCAGGGCGGCACGCCGGAGACGCGCAAGCGGTCGCTCGCGACACCCGCCTCCTCGAGCGCAGCCTGTACCTCGGCGGTGCGGGCCGCGAGCCGTTCGACCAGGTCCGCGGCGCCCGCCCCCCGACCGTACGCTGCGATCTCGTGCTCGCCCGCGAACGGCTCCAGTCGGACGACCCGGCGCTCGTCGTCTGCGATTCGCGCGGCGAACGCGCGCACCGCAGCGATGCCGTCGTCGCCTGGCTGAGACCCGCCCGCCGGGAAGCCGATCGAAGCGCTGCCGGCGTCGCTCGTGATCTCGCCGCGCGTCCAGCTCTCTCCGCCGTCCTGCGAGCGGAAGATCGACCCGAACTCGCCGACGAGCCAACAGTCGTCGGTGCCGGCGAGGCACGACACGTCCTGCAGCACGACGTCCTCGTACACGCTGCCGCCGCGCTGCAGCGTTTCGCGTTCGCTGGCCGAGAGCCAGACGAACTGCGGGTGGTCGGGGGTGACGCGGAGGGAGTGATCGGTCCACGTCTCGCCGCCGTCGCGGGTCACGAGACGCGCCCCCCAGCTGCCCACCGCGACGGCGCGCCGCGCGTCGAGCGCGTGCACGCCGAACAGGTGCGAGCGGGGGTCGCCGTCGCGATCGGCCTCGAACGTCCAGCTGCGGCCGCCGTCACGCGTGTGCAGGATCACGCCCTGCTGTCCCACCGCCCAGCCACTCGCGCGGTCCGCCATCGACACCGCGTAGAGCGGGCGATCGGTCGCGGTGCGTCCGCGCCGCCAGCTCTGGCCGCCGTCTTCCGACCTCCAGGCAGCGCCGTGATCTCCGACCGCGACGACGTGTTCGGCGTCGATCACCGACACGGAGTAGAGATCGTCGTAGCGGGTGATCGCCGGCGCAGGCGACCCAACCGGCTCGGCATCGCGGCACGCGAGCAGCGCCAGAGCGAGCACGACATCGCGCCGCAGCATGGACACGCTCCGGTAGACTAGCCTGATGACCTTCGCTCGGCTGCGCCTCGTTGCGCGCGGAAAGACCGCTTGCCGATGAGCTTCGCCCGGCTCCGCCTCGCTGCGCGCGGAAGGATCGCTTGCCCTTGACCTCCGCCTGGCTTCGCCCCGCTGCGGATGAGCCGACCGCGTTGATCCCGGCGACGCGGATGCCGCGGCTGCGTGGAGCGGAGCGGCTGCGTCCCACCGGTGTGCCGCAGATCTGGGTGCTCGGGACCGCGCTGCTCGGCGCGGCACTCGAGCTGGCAGCCGGTCGCGCGGCAAGCGGGCTGCTCGGGGCGCGCGGACGCGGCTTCGAGATCGCGACCCAGCAGCGCGCGCTGCGGCGCGGGGTGCGGGCGATGGGCCGACTGAAGGGACCCTTCGCCAAGCTCGGCCAGTTCGGCGCGATCCGCTTCGACGTGCTGCCGAAGGACGCCACCGAGGCGCTCGCGACGCTGCGCGATCGCGTGCCTCCGCTGCCGTTCGCGCGGATCCGCGCGGTGGTCGAGGCCGAGCTCGAATGCCCGCTCGCGACCGCGTTCGCGGAGTTCGACGCGGAGCCGCTCGGCGCGGCGTCGATCGCGCAGGCGCATCGCGCGCGCCTTCCGAACGGCGACCCGGTCGTGGTGAAGGTGCAGTACCCCTGGCTCGCCGCGTCGCTGGACGCTGATCTGCGGATCGTGCGCTGGCTGCTCGGCTGGGTCGGTAACGCGCGGCGCGGGAGTGGCGGAGCCGACGTGCTGTTCCGTGAGTTCGGCGACGGGCTGCGCGAGGAGCTCGACTTCGAGCGCGAGGCGCGCGTCGCCGCGGAGATTGCCGCGAACCTGGCCGGCGACGCTGCCGTGCTGGTGCCCGAGGTGATTGCGGGGCATTCGACGCGGCGCGTGCTGACGATGCGCCACTATCCTGCGGTCGGCATCAGCGATCGAGCCGGACTCGCACGCCTCGGCGTCGAGCCGCGGGCCGTGCTGGAGATCCTGGCGCGCGCCTACAACTCGCAGGTGTTCGTCGACGGGCTGTTCCACGCCGACCCCCACCCCGGGAATCTCTTCGTGGTGGAAGAGCCCGATGCAGCCCGTCACCCGCGCCTGTTGTTCGTCGACTTCGGGCTGTCGCGCCGCCTCGACCTCACGCTGCGCCGAGAGCTGCGCCAGGGGATCTATGCGCTGATGCAGCGGGACCTCGCCGCCTTCCTCGATGGCATGGAGCGGCTCGGCGCGATCGCCCCGGGCTACCGGAACGCCGTCGGTACCGCCGTGGCGTCGATGTTCGAGCGCATCCAGAGCCAGGGTGGCGCGCTCGCGGTCGGTAGCAGCCAGGTCCTCTCGCTCAAGAGCGAAGCGGTGGCCCTGCTCCGCGAGACGCCGGGACTGCGGATCCCGATCGACCTGCTGCTGTACGCGAAGACGCTCTCCTACGTGTTCTCGCTCGGCGCCGAGCTCGATCCGGACGTCGACATGATGAAGCTCTGTCTGCCTTCGCTGCTGCGTTTCCTGGCAGCGAACGACTGAAACACGCCGCGCTGCTACCGTCCCGCGCTGCGGAGGAACGCCATGTCGCGGCGCGAAGTGAAGCGCGTGTGTCTCGCCTACAGCGGCGGGCTCGATACATCGGTGATCCTGCACTGGCTGATCGACCAGTACCAGTGCGAAGTGGTCGCCTTCACCGCCGACGTCGGACAGGAAGAGGAGCTCTCGGGCCTGCCGGAGAAGGCGCGCGCCACCGGCGCCGTGGCCTGCATCGTGCGCGACGTGCGCGAAGAGTTCGTCCGCGACTTCGTGTTCCCAGCGATCTCGGGCGCGGCCGTCTATGAGGGGAGCTACCTCTTGGGCACCGCGCTGGCGCGGCCGCTGATCGCCAAGCACCAGGCCGAGGTAGCCCGCGAGACCGGATGCGACGCCGTCGCGCACGGCGCCACCGGCAAGGGCAACGACCAGGTGCGCTTCGAGCTCACGTTCCGCGCGCTGGCGCCCAAGCTCGCCATCATCGCGCCCTGGCGCGAGTGGGACCTCCAATCGCGCCCCGACTGCATCGCCTACGCCCAGAAGTACGGGATCCCGATCACCGCGACGCTCGCGAAGCCGTACTCGATGGACCGCAACCTGATGCACATCTCCTACGAGGGCGGGATCCTCGAGGATCCGTGGCGCGCACCCGACGAGGAGATGTTCCTGCTCACGCGCTCACCCGAGGCCGCCCCCGACACGGCGAGTGAGATCACCATCGCGTTCGAAGACGGGCGGCCCGTCGCGATCGACGGCGAAGCGCTGTCGCCTGCGAGCCTCTTGCAGCGCCTGAACCAGCAGGCGGGTGCCCATGGCATCGGCCGCGTCGACATGGTGGAGAACCGCTTCGTGGGGCTTCGGTCGCGCGGCGTCTACGAGACTCCGGGCGGGACCGTCCTGCACGCGGCGCGGCGCGCCGTCGAGTCGATCACGATGGACCGCGACGTGATGCACGAGCGCGATCGCCTGGCGCCGCGCTTCGCGGAGCTGATCTACAACGGATTCTGGTACGCGCCGGAGATGGACTTCCTGCGCGCGGCGATCGATGCCTCCCAGCGCGGCGTGACGGGCGATGCGCGCGTGCGCTTGTTCAAGGGCGCGGTGTCGATCACCGGCCGCCAGTCCCCGGTGTCGCGCTACTCGGCGCGACAGTCGTCCTTCGACGAGGCGGGCGGATACGACCAGCGCGACGCCGGCGGCTTCATCCGTCTCCAGGGTCTGCGCCTGTCGCGGCCCGAATAAGCGCAATGAGGGGGGGAGCTCAGGCTTTCGAGCCATCCTTGAGGCTGGCCGCGACCGTGCCGGCCCACTTGCGGATCCGCTCCACGCAGCGCACGCCGTCGGCGACCGCCAGCCGCTGCACGTCGACGTTCGGACCCTCGGCGTACTCGGCCAGGCTCGACAGGCACGCGGAGAGATCGTCCAGCGGCTCCTGGATCTCGCGGCGGAAGGTCTGGACGCGCGCCTCGCCCGGGGTCTCCCGGGTCAACAGCAGGATCACTCCGACCCGCCCGCCCTCGGCCTCCACGGCCGAAGCGAGCGCCTTGTAGCCGCGGTCCGCCACCAGCACGCTGAAGTGCGCGGAGTCCTTGTCGCCCCGGCTGTCGCAGACCTGCGCGACGGCGCGCAGGACCGCCTCGCGCCCGCCCCCCTCGAACAGGTTCGCCACCGGCTGTCCGACGATCTCCTCCACCGGCACCAGGAAGTCGGTCTCGAAGGCCGCGTTCACGTAGACGACGCGGCCGTCCGGGTCCCCCACCAGGACCGGCGTCTGGATGAAGTCCAAGAGTGACCTGGATCCGGAGATCATGAGGCCCCTCGCGATCGCTGGCGCCCGGCGTCACGCATCGCCGGGCAGGTCCGAGTTCTCCGCGATGATCTGCTGGATCTCTTCGTCGGAGAGGGTTCCGGTCGTGTTGACGGCGATCGACTGCTCGCGCCCGGTCGCGACGTCCCGCGCCGACACGTTGACGATGCCGTTGGCGTCGATGTCGAAGGAGACCTCGATCTCGGGCTGACCCTTGCTCGCCGGCGGGATGTCGCTCAGCACGAACTCGCCGAGCAGGTGGTTCTCGTCGGCGCGCTCGCTCTCGCCCTGGAGGACGCGGATCTTCACCGCGCGCTGGTTTTCGCGCGAGGTCGTGAAGCTGTGCGCCTTGCGCACCGGCACCGTCGTGTTGCGCTCGATCAGCGTTGCGAAGTGTCCATCGAACGTCGCGATGCCCAGCGAGAGCGGCGTCACGTCGAGCAGCAGCAGGCTCTTGTCATCGGAGATCAGCACGCTGCCCTGGATCGCGGCACCCACCGCGACCACCTCGTCGGGATTCACGCCGCGGTGCGCTGGCTTTCCGAAGAAATCGGTAACGGCCTTCTGGACCAGCGGCGTGCGCGTCTGGCCGCCTACCAGCACGACGTGGTCGATCTGCGCGGGCGAAAGGCCTGCGTCGGCGACGCACTGCCTGACGTTCTTCATCGTCTGGTCGACGATATCGCCGACGAGCCCGTCGAGCGTCTCCCGCGAGAGCTCCATGTTCAGGTGACGCGCTCCGTTGGCGTCGTTCGCGATGAACGGCAGGTTGATCTCGGTGGTCTGGAGCGAAGAGAGATCGCACTTCGCCTTCTCTGCGGCGTCCTTCAGCCGCTGGAGCGCCATCAGATCGCCGCGGAGATCGAGTCCCTCCTGCTTCTTGAACTCCTCGAGGACGTGCTCGACGATCAGCCGGTCGAAGTCCTCGCCGCCGAGGAAGGTGTTGCCCGCCGTCGCGAGCACCTCGACCACGCCGTCGGCGAGCTCGAGGATCGAGATGTCGAAGGTGCCGCCGCCGAGATCGTAGACGGCGATCTTCTCCTCGACCGTCGAGCCGACGCCGTAGGCGAGCGCCGCGGCCGTCGGCTCGTTGATGATGCGCAGCACCTCGAGCCCGGCGATCTTTCCGGCGTCCTTGGTGCACTGGCGCTGCGTGTCGTTGAAGTACGCCGGGACCGTGACGACCGCCTCGGAGACCGGCTCGCCGAGATACTCCTCGGCGACGCGCTTCATCTCGCGCAGAATGATCCCGCTGATCTCGGAACAGCTGAACGCCTTGTCCGCCAACAGGATGCGCGCGTCTCCGTTCGGACCCTCCACGATCTCATAGGGACACAATTCGAGCGCCTTCTGCAGCTCCGGTGAATCGAAGCGGCGCCCGATCAGCCGCTTCGACGCATACACGGTGTTCCTGGCGTTGGTGATCGCCTGCCGTTTCGCGAGGTGACCCACCAGCCGCTTGCCGTCCTGGGAGATCGCGAACATCGAGGGGCTCGTCTTGTAGCCGCCGGTGTTCGGGATCACGACCGGCTTGCCGCCGTCGACCACCGC
>Ga0184637_10000706_pt1 | contig 24102 bp, 15 predicted proteins | sample PLM3_127_b2_FD_133143 | JGI IMG/M metagenome (GOLD analysis project Ga0184637, IMG submission 133143) | Groundwater sediment microbial communities from an aquifer in East River, Colorado, USA - PLM3_127_b2 | ecosystem: Environmental > Terrestrial > Soil > Riparian zone | place: USA: East River... | reverse complement strand
GGCCACGTCGTCTGGATCACGTTCCCCAAGTCGCTTCACGGCAGCCACATGTCGGTTTTCGACGCCGGCACGTACAAGAAGGGTCACCGGCACGGACCGGGCGTGGTGATCGTGATTCCGGCGGGAGAGGGATTCTCGGTCATGTGGCCGAACCAGGACGCCGAGAAGATCGTGATCCCCTGGCACGAGGGCAGCGTCTTCGTTCCACCGAACCGATGGTGGCACCAGCACTTCAACGCCGGCGCGACACCGGCGCGCTACATCGCGCTCCACGCTCCGACCGGCATGCCGACCGGCGCGGCGACCTTTACCACCAGCGCGGGCGAGCGGATCACCAATCGTGAAGAGGACCAGATCGAGTACCCCGACGAGGACTCGTGGATCCGCCAGCACTTCGAAGAGGAGCTGGGCAAACGCGGAGTGAAATCGCGCATGCCCGAGCAGGCGTATCAGGACCGTAAGTTCGAATGGGACTACGCCTAACGCGGGCTGGCTTCGACGACCCCCGTAACCTCGGACTCCTCGCGCTCCTTCGCTCGCCGATCGCGGACGGGCTCTCGGATCACCGTTACCGCGATCAACACGACGGCGAAGGACGCGGCCCCCAGGAAAACGAACCCAGCAGTCGCGTTCACGTTCTCGGCCAGCCAGGCGTAGCCCGCTGGACTCAACACGTGCCCCACCTGGACGACCGTTTGCGACAGCCCGAAGAAGCTGCCTCGTGCGTGGCGCGGCGCGATATCCGAGCTCAGGGTCTGCATGCTGCCGGTGGTGAAGTTGTTGGTGGCGACCACGACGAGGAACGCAACGACGTAGAGCTCGAACGACCAGCCCTCGTACGCGGTGAGCGCCATGAATCCGAGCGCCAGTCCTAGCAGGGTGAAGCCCGGCACGATCGTCGCCTTGCGGCCGAAGCGATCCATCACCGCCCCCGCGGCCACGATGATCGGGACGCTGAGCGCCGAGGCGGCGGTCCCCAGGAAACCAATAGTGACCGCGCTGACGTCGTACGCGTAGACGGCGTAGAAGTGCAGCGTGCCATTGTTCAACGCCCCCCGGCACACCGACCCGAGCAGCTGCGCGATGAGAAACATGAGGATGGGGAACGTCAGGAGCCAGGTCCGTAGCGGCGGATGGGCCTCCTCGCTCTGACGATCCCCACCGGTTCGCCGAAGCGCGTTGGGGGACGTCTCCTGGATGAGCCGGAAGCTCGGCACCACGGCGACCAGACACAGCAGGCCGTGGACGACGAATGGCAAGGTGACGTCCCAGCCGCTGGCCAGCAGCCCACCAATAAGCGGCCCGGCGATCCGCCCCGCGCTGTCCATGGCATGCATGCCGGTGATCTGCCGGCCGCGCTGCGAGTCGGCACCGGTGTCCGCGACGATCGCCAGCCGGCCCAACATCCACATCTGCGACGCGATGCCACCGATGAACCGATAGATCAGGAGCTCGGGGAAGGATTGCGCGATCACGACGAGAAACGACGAGAGTGCCGTGACCAGCGGACCGGCCAGGATGATGTTCCGTCGGCCGAAGCGATCGAGGAGGTAACCAGTGGGAATACCAGCGACCAACCCGCCGAGCCCATATGTGACGAGCGCAAACGAAGCAACGCCGAGGCTGACGTCGAACGAGCGCGCGTAGATCGGCAGGGCTGGCAACGCGATCCCGGTACCGAGTGAGAGAATTACGGCGGGGAGGTAGAGCGAGAGGACGTTCTGACGCGAAAGGAAAGGTGTGGGTGTCTTCACTCCGTTACGTTCTGACATGGGCACTAAGGATACCGTGGCTCAGCTACAATCTAGGCGACCGCTTGCTCGTAGTGACGAGCAGAACCACGGCTGCTCTGAGGCGGTGGCCCGCACCATGACACCCGCCAACAGTTCGCTGATCAGGTGCTGGGAAATCTTTCGTAGAAATGGCGAAGCCATTTCTACGAAAGAACTTTCTCTTGGTGGTTTGATCATCCGGAGGGACGCACCACCAGGCGTCCGGTGGGCCGTGCGGCTGAGCGCGGCCTTCGTCATCCTCCTCTCGCTCGCACTCATCGCCTCGTGCGCCACAGCCCCGAACCTGCGCGTCAGCGTCGCAGATGGCGCGAAAGACGTGCCTCTCGACTCGTCCCTCGAGATCATCGCCAATGGAGCGATGCTGGGCCGAGTCGTCCTGCAGCGCCTGGACACACCTGCGCCACCGGTGGAGCTCGCTCCGCGGAATGAAAGTAGCGCCCGCATCACCACGAAGCTGGAGCCCGACGCGGAGTACCGCCTGTCGGCAGTAGCCGAGCCCACGAGCAGGACGGCGCTCCCCTGGCAGGAAGCGCCGCCGCCGGTCCTATCAGTCGAGCGGGTGTTCAGCACGGTCCGGGCGCCGGCGCTCGTCGACCCCGACGAGGAGCCCCTGGCGCTCCGCGGTCAGGCTGTGGAGCTGCGCTTCGTCGAACCACTCGTTCAGGCGAGCGTCGAGAGCGTTGAGGTCGAAGCGTCCGCGAAGATCGCTGGCAACGATGCCCGCGTATTGCGGGTCGAGCTCGAAGATCCCGCGCCAGGGCAGAGGTACGATCTCCAACTCACCGGGCTCGTGGGAAAGAACGGTGTCGCTGGCTCTCCGCAATGGGTCACGATCACGACGCCACCTGCCGCGAGGCTCGCGGGCATCAATGGCTTCCGGCCGGGAGAGCGCGTCGCCCTTCCGCATGACACGCCGGTCTCGCTGGAGTGGGCGGCGCCCGTCACACTCGTCAAGTATCAGCTGGACGGCCGGACGACCGAGTGGCGCGGCGCGGCGACGACAGAGATCGTCCTGCCGCTTCGCCTGCAGCAGGGGGAAAGCGAGTCGTTGACGATCCAGGACGCGGTCGCGGCGGCGGGAGGCTGGCTCGCCAGGCCGCAACAGCTGGAGCTGTTCGTGCCGCCGCCGCTACAGCTGGAGGCGTTCTGGCCGGCGGACGGGGCGGCGAACCTCTCGCCCAACGCCGATCCGACGTTCCGCTTTAGCGAACCGATCACCGATCGGGAGTCGGTCGAGGCCGCGATCTTCTTCGACCCGCCCCCTCCCGGCCACTTCGAGTGGCTGGCCCCGAACCGCGTCCGGTTCCTGCCCGAGGATGGGTTCGCACGCGAGGCTCCTGTTAGCTGGTACATCCGAAGCGGTCCCGAGGGACCGCGGGGCGCCTCCGGCAGTTTCCTTGCGGCGCCCGCAGCTGGCGTCTTCTCCACCGGCAGGCTAAAGGTGATCGACGTGTCGCTCGGCAGCCAGCGGATCAGGCTGCTCGAGGACGGCGAGCAGGTCTTCACGGCGGCCGTCGCCACCGGCGTGCGGGGCGCGGAGACGCCACCGGGCACCTATGAGGTCCTCTACAAGATGCGTACGGCTCGGTTCCGTGGCTCGAACCCCGACGGGAGCCGCTACGACATCCCGAACGTCAACTACGTCCTCGCGTTCCTGGGCGATTACACGATCCACGGGGCGTACTGGCGCAGCGTGTTCGGCCGGCCGGGATCCGCGGGTTGCATCAGCCTGACCGACGCCAACGCGAGGGTCGTCTTCGAGTGGGCAGAGCAGGGGACGAAAGTCGTCATCCACGCCTGACGCTCTGTCAAAGAGGCTATGACGGCTAGGTTCGTCGCAGCGGTAGGGCGGGCGCTTGTCCCCCGCCGAGAGATGCGGCGGGCCACAAGGACCCGCCCTACCGGCGCGTGGTCCACCCGAAAATCCGTCGTTATACTGGGCCAGCTAAGGGTCTAGCTTCAGGGGGGTGCGGGGATGCGAGCCTTCCTTTTCGGGGTGCTGCTTCTCGTGGCTTGCGGTCCGTCGGCCCCCGCGCGGCCGTCGCAGACCGCTGGCGAAGCCGCACAGATGGCGGTAGTCCAGAAACCGATGGCGGTGGCGATGGTGACGGAGCCCGATGTGCTGGAGCCGAGCATGAATTCGGGCACGGGTAATCGCGACTTCGATGCCCTCACAAACGCCTTCCTGTCGTATCTCACTCCGGACCAGCAGCCGATGCCTTACCTCGCCCAGGAGCTTCCAAGCCTGGAGAAGGGCACCTGGAAGATTCTTCCCAACGGCCAAATGGAGACCACCTACACCCTGAAGAAGAACGCGACGTGGCACGACGGCAAACCGCTGACTGCTCAGGATTTCCTGTTCGCCCATCGGGTGCGGACGGACCCCGACGTGCCGGTGCACGTGACCGAGGCCGAGCGACGCATCAGCGCCGCCCGCGCTATCGACGACCACACGCTCTTTCTGACGTGGAAGGAGCCGTTCGTCTGGGCGGGCATGTTGCACTCAGAGCACTTCGCGCCGCTGCCGCGCCATCTGCTGGAGGACGTGTACTCGACGGACAAAGAGCGCTTCATCCAGGGCCCGCACTGGCGAAGCGAGTTCGTCGGGGCGGGGCCGTACATGGTGGAGAGCTGGGAACCGGGTGCCCAGATGGTCCTACGCGCTCATCCTGGCTTCGTTTTCGGAAAGGCCCCCGTCGACCAGATCACGATCAAGTTCATCGGGGATGGCAACACGATCGTCGCAAACCTCCTCGCGGGTGCTGTAGACGTCGCGTTCCACTCCAGCATCGCCTATGCCCAGGCCCAGGCGTTGGAAGAGGCGGGATGGAACGGAACCGTGGAGTACTGGCGCGGCAATCCGCGCTTCATTGAATTCCAGATGCGGGACTGGGGAAATCAGCAGAAAGCCGTGCTCGACCTCCGGGTGCGGCGCGCGCTCCTACACGGCATCGACCGTCAATCCATGATCGACGCCCTCTATGGCGGGCGGCTCCGTGCCCACCACGTCTGGCTCGATCCGGCCGATCCGGCCTTTCCCGCGGTGGATCGAGCCGTGACGAAGTACGACTTCGACGTGGCGAGGGCCGAGTCGCTCCTGCGAGAAGCTGGCTGGGCGAAGGGCGGGGACGGTACCGCCCGCAACAGTCAGGGGGAGCCGATTTCAGTGCCCATGCTGAACCACCCCAGCGACCTCGATATGGCCGAGGGCGCAATAGTCGTGAACTACTGGAAGGCGATCGGCGTACCAAGCGAGATCACGCGACTTACTCCAGCGCAGATGCGGGATGGCGAGCTCCGCAGCAAGTTCCCCGCGGTCGCATACAACCGGCGAGGCCTCGGCTACGACGACCTGGTCTTTACCACCGCGAACCATGCCACCCCGGAGAATCGATGGAGCGGGCAGAACCGCAACGGCTACTCGAACCCCGTGGTGGATGAGTACCTGCAGCGGGCGCTCTCGACGGTTGATGTGCGCGAGCGCGAGCCGCTATTCGTCGAGGCGTTCAAAGCCTGGACGGCCGACGCCGTCGTCACACCCACGCATCTCCAGCCTCGGGTCGTCGCCTACCCGGCGGGGCTGCGCGGCGTGAAAGAGACGTGGGTCGGGGAAAGCGGCCTCATCTGGAACTCGTGGGAATGGCACTGGACGCAATAGACTTACACCAGACGGGGCGTCTGACCCCGAAACGTAGCCCAGTGCGAACCGAATGGATAGGGCCAAGAGCCATGCCCGCGAACATCTTGCTCGTAGACGACGACGAAGAGATCCGCGCCTCGCTGCGCCGCGGCCTGTCGCTCGAGGGATATCGAATCTCCCAGGCCGCGGACGGGGCTGAAGCGCTCCGGCTCGCCCGTGAGGCGCCGCCCGACCTGGTCGTGCTCGACGTCATGCTGCCGCACGTCGACGGGCTCGAGGTCTGTCGACGCCTACGAGCGGCCGACGACACCCTGCCGATCATCATGCTGACCGCGCGCGACGCCGTTCCCGACCGCGTGGCAGGCCTCGAGACGGGCGCGGACGACTACCTCGTCAAGCCCTTCGCGTTCGAGGAGCTGCTTGCCCGAATCCGCGTTCGCCTCCGACGGCGTGAACCGAACACTCGGACGGAGCTGCGCTTCGCCGACCTGCGGCTCGACACGGCCGGCCGCGAGGCCACGCGCGCCGAACGCCGTATCACGCTGACAACGACTGAGTACGAGTTGCTGAAGCTCTTCCTCCAGCACCCGCGCCAGGTGTTGACGCGCGACATTATTTACGAGCGGGTTTGGGGCTACGACTTCGGAGGCGAATCGAAGGTCATCGAGGTCTACGTCCGCTACCTGCGCGAGAAGCTGGAGGCCGCCAGCGAGCCCCGGCTGATCCACACGGTTCGCGGCGCCGGTTACGTGCTGCGCGAGGAGCCCTGAGTGTCCACCCGTTTGCGTCTGACGCTGTGGCACACTGCGTTGCTGGCGCTGGTACTGGCGGGCTTCGCGGCGCTGGTGTACTTCGCTGTTAGCGACCAGGTGGAGGGCGACGTCGCTCATGACATCGAGCTGCGTGCGCTACAGGCGTCCCGAGAGCTGCGCGCCATTACCGCCGATCGGCCCAGGGGCGCGATCCGACCGGTCGAGCTTCCGACGTCTGCACTGGTCGACACAAGCCTCTTCGTCCAGGTCGTGGGTACGGGGGGCGAGGTCCTAACTCAGTCGGACAACGTCACCGATCCGCTGCCCATTCCGCCGGACACGTTGCGACGCGCCCTTGCCGGCCAGGAGGTGCGCGACCGACTGGCATACGGCGGCGGTCGCATCGAGATGCATACCGCGCCGCTCGCGGTGAATGGCACTATCGTCGGGGCCCTCCAGGTTGCGGCCCCGCTCCAGGCAGCCGAGGCCCGTCTCGCGGGGCTCCGCTTCGTCCTCGCCGCGGTCGTGCTCGGTGCGCTCGCGCTGGCTGCCCTCATCGGCTGGTTCCTGGCGAGTCGAGCCATGCGGCCTGTTGACCTTATGACGAGGACTGCGCGCGCGATCGGGCATTCCGCGGACCTGACTCGGCGACTCGAAGAGCCACGCCAGCGCGATGAGCTTGGTCGCCTTGCCTCGACTTTCAACGAGATGCTTGCGCGGCTGGATCAGGCCTTCATGACACAACGGCGTTTTCTCGCCGATGCTTCGCATGAGCTCCGCTCACCCCTCGCCGCGATCCGAACGAACGTCGAAGCTCTGCTCCGCGGCGCAGACGCCGACCCCGAGGAGCGGGACGCGAGCTTGCGTGCGATTGCCCGTGAGACGGACCGGATGGGGCGGCTCGTCGCCGACTTGCTGGCGCTCGCCCATGCTGACGCGGGACAGCCGCTCGTGCGCCAGCCGGTTGAGCTAGACGCGCTGCTGCTCGAGGTCTATCAGCAAGAGCGACGGCTGGCGGGCGGCGTCGGCCTCACCCTGGGCGACCTCGAGCAAGTCGAGGTCGAAGGCGATCCGGACCGTCTGAAGCAGCTCGTGCTGAACCTCGTCGACAACGCGCTGCGCTACACGCCACCGGGTGGTGACGTCACGCTCGACGTTGTTCGCATGAGTAGCTGGGCGGTGCTGCGCGTGCGCGACACCGGGGTCGGTATCCCGGATGAGGACCTCTCGCGCATCTTCGATCGGTTCTATCGCGTGGACCGGCCTCGGACTCGCCAGGCCGGCGGAACGGGGCTCGGTCTCGCGATCTGCAAATGGGTGGCCGAGGCCCATGGCGGTCGCATCGAGGTGGAGAGCGTTGTCGATGGGGGCTCCACGTTTAGCGTCTTTTTGCCCGCGCGAGAGACCGCGGCTCTGGGCTCGTCTGCCCTGGCGCAGGTTGCCGCGGCTCGGCCGTAGCGAGGAGCCGCTCGCCCTGAGCCTGTCGAAGGGCGAGTTGTGGTTCGACAAGCTCACCACGAGCGGCGCCCGGGGCTTCCTGACCGCTAAGGGTTCTCTAAACTCGTTCTAAACGCGACCCCGTAAGCTATCGTGGGCATTCGCTTACCGCCCCTGGAGATCTGATGTCGTTTACACCTCACGCCGATCAAACACGCAGGGCGTTGCTGCGGCTGGGGCTGCTGCTGCCGGCATCGGTGGCGCTAGCCGCGTGCGGCGGCCGCACGTTGGAAGCGATTGCGCGGGGAACGGCGGCAGCCCAGGAGATGGAGCTCACGCCGGCCTGCGACCCTGACGGATCGACGACCCGGGCGCAGACCGAAGGCCCGTACTTCGCCCGCAACTCGCCGCAGCGCCGCTCTTTGATCGACGCGGGCGTTAACGGCACGCGGCTGGTGCTCGCCGGCTCCGTCTTGTCGCGCCAGTGTCAGCCGGTGGCTGGAGTGCTGCTCGACTTCTGGCAGGCGGACGATGCAGGCACCTACGACAACGTCGGCTACCGCGTGCGAGGACATCAATTCACCGACGAACTGGGACGCTACGAGCTCGAAACCGTGGTTCCTGGACTCTACCCGGGGCGCACGCGCCACATCCACGTGAAGGTGCAGGCGCCAAACGGTCCCATCCTCACAACCCAGTTGTACTTCCCGGACGAGCCGCGGAACCGAACGGATGGGATCTTCAGCTCCTCGCTCGTGATGGCCGTGCAGGATGCTGAGAACGGTAAGGGGGCGGCGTTCGACTTCGTCGTGAACACGGCCTAGAGCATCCGAAGCGCCCCCCTGATCCGTTTACTTACAAGAGCTAACACCTCACTTGCGGGATTGCCATGCTCGTCTCCAGTCCGTTTCGTGTGCTCTTCACCACCGAAGTCCTGGTCGCCACGCTGTTGGGCTGTGGGCAGCGATCCGCTCCGACAGGGTCGCAGCAATCCGGTTCGGCACCCTCGAACCCGAGTGGTCAGAGCCAGGCGGTCGGCCCCCCGCCAACCCAGGCCCAGCAGCCCGGCGGTGGCACGCCACAGGTCTTCGGCATCGTACCCGAAGATTCGGAGGCGAGCTATGACATCCAGGAGAAGCTCGCTTTCCTGCCTCTGCCGAGCCGCGCGGTAGGGAGAACGAAAGCCATCGAGGGGCAGTTCACGCTCACGATGGGAGCCGCCCCGCGAGTTGAGGACGCCCAGTTCTCGGTGGACCTGCGGACGCTGACGAGCGATCAGAATCGACGCGACCAGCTCATTCGGACGCGGTGGCTCGAGTCCAACACCTACCCGATGGCGGAGTTCCGAGCCACCCGCGTCGAGCCCTTGCCCGCCGGCTACGTGGAGGGGCAGGAAGTGCCGCTTCGAATTACCGGCAACATGACGATCCGGACCACGACCCTGGAGCTGACCTTCGACACGCGGGCAAGCATGCAGGGCAACACGATCCGGGGCACGGCGACCACCTTTCTGCTGATGCGCGATTTCGGTTTCGAGCCCCCGAACATAGCGAATGCCGTGCTGGTCGAGGACGGCGTCAACCTCACCGTCAACTTCACAGCGCAGGGCCAGAGCTAACCATCGGCTCATCTCACTCTAAACGGGCTCTAAAGTTCACCCCTTAACCTTGAGATCGGACCATCCTTCGCAAACTCAGTCGGCGGTGAGTAACGTCCGATCTCATTTTCCGGAGGATCGAAAATGCGTCGAGCCAGGATGCAGGCCGTCTGCGGAAGCTGTCGGTGGAGGTCGGTTTGCCCCGACGCTGAGACCCTGGAGCAGTTGGTAGCGGCCCTCGGGAACAGCCGCCTTGCGGGCGAGTTCCCCCTGCGCGTCGGCCGGCGCTACCGCATCGGCTGTGACCGTTACCGCTACGCGGGCAAGGAGACGGTTGAATCTCCGACGCCGCTCCGCCTCATCGTCGCAAACGACGGCGAACCGCCCGTCGCCTGAGGTATCGCGCGCTCGGTGGGGTGGCGCTATCCAGCGGGAACAGGTGACGGGAAGGCTTTCGCCACCGCCTCTCGGATCGTCTGTATGCGATAAGGCTTGGGAACGACGAAGTCGACGTCTGGGCCTCCGGGGCTGCCCGACTCGAGGAGGTCCCCTGCCCATCCGGTTACGACCCCGACGCGCATGTTCGGGAAGCGAGCCTTAGCGGCGGCAGCGACGTCTCTGCCGCCGATCCCGGGCATCCCGAGGTCGGTGATCACGAGGTCGAATTCCTGATTCAGGGCATCGAGCGCTTCCGCTCCGCTGCTGCAGACCCGGATGGAATGGCCGTCAAGGCTAAGAATGCTGCGCAGTTGCTCCGCCAGCATTGCTTCGTCCTCGACCACGAGGATGCGTAGGCCCTCAGTAGCGAGGAAGGGCTGCGCTTCGTTCGGCTGGGACCCCGGCGGAGGAATCGCCGGGAGGTCGATTTCGAACGTCGTACCTTTGCCCGGCCTGCTCGAGATACGAATCTCGCCCCGATGGCGTTCGACGATGCCATAGACAAGGGCGAGGCCGAGCCCGGTGCCTTGCCCAAAGGGCTTCGTCGTGAAGAACGGGTCGAAGACCCGCTGCTTCACATCCTCGGTCATCCCGGTGCCGGTGTCGCTGACAGCGAGCACGGCGCGTTCGTTTCTCTCTTTCACGTCGATGCGAATGCTTCCGCCGGAGGGGAGCGCATCGACCGCGTTGATCACCAGGTTCGTCAGCGCCTCGCGCAGCTCCGTGACCGCGCCCAGCGTCCACACGGACGACGATGCAACGAGCCGAGCGTCGATCGGCCGGCCGTGCCTTGCGGGTTGGTCTCGCCATCGCGGCGCCGTTGCTGCAAGGACGTCTCGGGCTATCTCGGACAAATCAACAGGAGCTAACTCCCCATCGGAGGACGGGCGCGCGAAGTCCCTGATGCGCCGGACAGAGCCGGCCCCGTCCTCCGCTGCAGTGATGATGGCCTCGAGGCACCGGCGGGCCTCAGGCTCATGGGTGAGACGCAACAGAAGGTCAGCCTGCCCCAGAACGCTGGCCAGGGAGTTGTTCACCTCGTGAGCGACGCCCGCTGCCATGACGCCTAGCGACCGTAGCTTTTCCGACTGAACCTGCTCGGCTTCCCAGGCCTTGCGTCGCGTGAGGTCTCGCACGATCTCGACAAATCCGATCCGTTCTCCATCGTCACCGAAGACGGTGTTGATCCGGACCTCCGCTGGGAACTCCGAGCCATCTTTGCGGCGTCTGGTAATCTCGCCCGCCCAGTCTCCAACGTCCATCAGCGTCTGGTGGATGGCGGAGGCCCCTGGCAGGTTCCCTTCCGACCCCAAGATGGCGACTGATTGCCCAACAAGCTCGGCCTTTTCATAGCCGAAAAGGGACTCCGTCGCAGGGTTACAGTGCGCGATCCGTCTGAGCGGATCGACGAGGAGAATGGCGTCGCTGCTGGCCTCGACCAGCCGACCCATCATCGCGAGGCTTTCGTTCTGCTGGCGCATCCGATCCTGCATCCGCGCGTGCTCGACGATGACCGACGTCTGTCGAGCGAGCACTTCGACCAGACGTAGGTCACTTTCGCCGAAGCGGTTCGCGCCCACCGCGCCCACCCGAAGCACGCCGGTCAACTTTCCGTTGGCGATCAGTGGGACCGCCAGGACAGACTCGGCTTCCCGCCGATCCCCCGCCCGCACGCGGACGTCTTCGCGCACATCAGGGATGAGCGTAGGGCGAAGGTTCCTGGCGACCCAGCCGGTCACGCCCGGTTCGGCGGGGACCGTAGAGCGCACGCGGTCCTTCATGACGGCCTCGCCAGCCGGAGAGAGCGCCGGCACCTCCGGGTGAAGGGCACCGCTGGTTTCGTCCGCCAGGATAATGCCGACCAGATCGGCGTGGAGCGCGTCCCGGAGCGTCTCGACCGCCGCCCGGAGGGTGGTCTTTAGATCAGCCCCGACGAGAGGCGCCTCAGCAAGCTGGAGCACGGACTCGAGACGGCGGGCCGCCTCGACCGAGGACGTGTCCCGTCCCGCCATGCGTGACTCGGTGACTCGGCGCGCCTCCGCGATGAAATCGTCGAGGGCTCGCCGCTCTGCACTGAGCGGCACATGGTCGAGAACGAATACCATGAGGCCCCGGATCTCTCCGCGGGCCTGGATGCGACCAGCGACCAGGCGAGCGACCGCCGGGCCCTCCACCTCTTCATGGCGGCGCTCGGCGAAGCGGCCGTTCGAGGTGGGCATGAGGTCAATGTGGTGGAGCGACGGGCCGCTTATCACCGAATCAAAGAACGGCCCGAGGCGTTCCGTGTCCAGGAGCGTGACCAGTTCGCCGTCAGACGTCGCATGGCCATCCTGCCCTACCGCTACGAAGGCGGGGGGCGCAACGCTGCTGGCGACCCGCCGAAGTGGCCCGCTCTCGGAATCCCGCAGGTGGATTTCGGCAGCGAGCACCCCGGCAAGAGCCAGGGCGTGGCGGGTTATGAGCTCATAGCGAGCCTGGGTGAATTCGGGTTGCATATAGTGTGGCCGAGGTCGATTCTAGCAGCGTTATGGCGGTGTAGCGCGATAGTGTGACGAGGATCACACTAAGCTGTTGACGTAACAGGCCGGGTTAACAACCGGTCGTGACGGCACGCCAGGTGGCGCAGGGCTGGCGTGGCGTGACTACTTGCGATAGGATGCTGTGAACTGACCAGGGTCGGAGGGTCTGCCGTGGCTGCGCAGACTCCGGTACTCGACTCCGCCTCGGCTGCGGGCAAACTACGGGGCAAGATCGCCGTCGTCCTGGGTGCGAGCAAGAGTCTCGGGCGAGCCATCACCATCGGTTACGCACAAGAGGGAGCCGACGTCGTCGCGGTGGCGCGGACGTCGTCCCTCCTCGACCAGCTCGCCGACGAGATACGGTCCCTTGGGCGTCGCGGCCTCATGATTGCTGCCGATGTTCGGGATGCTCGCCAGATTCAATGCGTGGCCGATCGCGCGATGGAAGAGTTCGGCCGAATCGACGTGCTGGTTCATGCTATCGGTGGAGGGCTGACCGCTGCAGGCCTGGAACGGCCACTCCTGAAACACCAACTTCAGCTCTCCGAGAAGGGGATCGGCTTCTGGGAGATCGCAGACGAAGACTTTGACTCCTGCCTGTCACTTGATCTCCGCAGCGTGTTCCTCTGCTGCAAGTACTTCGCACCCAAGATGGTCGCCCAGGGCTCTGGCTCCATTGTTGTCCTGGGCTCTTATTCGGGAATCATGGGCACCCGGGAATGGAAGGATGCGGCCTATCAGGCGAGCAAGGGCGGCGTCCACGCGTTTGTCGCGGCAATAGCAAAGGAGCTGAAGCCCCATAACGTTGCTGCGAACGTCCTGCTCCCTGGGCTGACTCTCACCGCACAGATTGCCGAGTACGCACATGCGGCCCGTGCCGACCTGAAACCGGAAGACTGTGTGCCTGCCGCGGTGCTGCTGGCGACCCAGGACGCCGGGGGATTCACGGGCCGGTTCCTTGAGGCCAATACGGCTTCGCCCCGGCTGCCCGTCCCCGCCATGGCCATCGGCGATGTCCTGGCAGGCGGCGTCGGGGTTCCAACACGGCCGCCTGCCCCAATTCCTCCCCCACTGGCGGCTGCGCCGCCCGCGGTGGCGGCGCCGCGCCCGATCCCGGCTGCTCCAGCGATTCGGGTCCCCGCTGGCGTTGCCGCGGTCACGGCTGTGGAGCCCGACCCGGCCTCGGCCGGGGGCTGGCGCCATACTTTCCGCGCCCTCAGCCACACGAACTTCCGGCTATTTTTCCTGGGGCAGGGTCTTTCGCTTCCCGGAACCTGGATGCAACGCGTCGCCATTGCCTGGTTGGCCTATCAGATGACCGGTTCGGCGTTGGTGCTGGGCCTCGTCGAGTTCTCAGGACAGATCCCAACGATCCTGTTCGGTCCATTCGCCGGCATGGCGGCGGACCGGTGGAACCGACGACGGCTTTTGATGTGGACTCAGATGCTCTCGATGGCCCAGGCTGGAATCCTGGCGACGCTGATTCTGGCCGGATGGATCGAGGTGTGGCATTTTGTCGTTCTTAGTCTGCTCCTGGGAGTCTTGAATCCCTTCGACCAGACAGCCCGCCAGTCGCTCATGCTGGAGATGGTCGACGAGGAGAAGCAGGATCTTAGTAGCGCCGTTGGACTCAATTCCACGATGCAAACCACGGCGCGGACCGTGGGGCCGGCGGCCGCCGGGTTGCTCCTGGCCGCCACCGGAGCCGGCGTGTGCTTCGTCATTAACTCGCTCTCGTTCCTGCCCATCATCGTGGCGCTGGGTCTCATGAAACTAAAGGAACAGGTCGAACGGCGGCCCGCGGAAAGCCAACGCTCAGCACTGCGCGAGAGCTGGTCTGCGTTTCGAGCGCCCGCCACCAGGGACGTGCTGACCCTCCTCGCCCTGGGGAGCCTGTTCGGGCTTCCCGTTATCGTGCTGATGCCCATCTTTGCGACCGAGGTGTTCGAGGGCGGGCCGCAGGCTCTCGGCTTCCTGATCGCGTCTTACGGGGCTGGCGCGTTGGGCGGCGCCATCTATCTGGCGGGGCGGTCGTCGGCGGGCGGTCTCCAGAACCTCGTCGTTATCTCCACCGCGATCTTTGGCGTCGGCCTCGTCGGCGTCGGCGTAGCCGGTGTCCTCTGGCTCGCGCTTCTGTTCATGGCGCTCGGCGGCTTCGGCATGATGATCGCCGTTGCCGGGGCGAACGTGTTCTTGCAGAGCTCCACCGATGACGCGAGCCGCGGTCGGGTGCTCAGCTGGTACACGATGGCCCTCAACGGGCCAACGCCCTTTGGCAGCCTGGGCGCTGGCGCCCTGGCGGCCACCATCGGAGCGCCCATCACGATCATGGCCGGCGGCGCCGCCTGCCTGCTCGGCGCGCTGGCCATCCACGGCCGGCGACTTGCGATCCTGCGCCTGGCCGTGCGGAGAGCCCACGCCAATCCCTAAACCTCGCGGGCGTGGGGTTTTGTAAAGCCACTCCGCACCCGGCCACAGACGTGAGGGAGGACGTATGACGCAAATCAGCACCGTTCACGATCTCCGTCACCTTATTCGACGATTCGAGGAGCGAGGTCAGCTTTATCGGTTCGTCGAGCCGGTAAACAAGGAGACTGAGCTGTTCCCGCTGTTCCGCGTACAGCAACGGGGCCTGCCGGATGCGGATCGCAAGGTGCTTCTCTTCGAAAACGTGGTCGGCGCTAAGGGTGAACGCTACGACATGCCGTGCCTCGTGGGTGCCTACGGAGCGTCGGACGAGATCCTTCTGACGGGACTCGAGTGCGAGAGCTACATCGAGGCATTGGAGCGCTGGCATAAGGCCCGCGAGCGGCCGATCGATCCGGTGCTTGTTGATCGTGGCCCGGTCCAGGAGAACGTGCTGGTGGGCGACGACCTCAAGAACCGAGGCCTCGACATCTTCCCAGCGCCGGTTGAGGAGGTCGGCTTCAGCGGCATGCTGCGCACCGGCGTGCCGATGATTACGCGGGATCCGGTGACCGGCGTGCGGAACGTCGGCACGTACAACGCCTTTTTCAAGGCACGCGACCGCATGCAAGCGGCGATCGGCCCGAATCACGACGCGATGGTTCACCACTGGCAAGCGGCCCGGCAGCGGAAGGAGGGCGTGCCCATCGCCATCGTCATCGGCTGCGACGTGCCCACCTTCATGGCCGGCTCCGCTGCGGTGCCGTACGGCGTCGACGAGCTGGCCGTGGCGGGCGGCTTCATGGGCTCGCCCATCGAGCTGGTTCGCTGCCGGACGATCCCGCTAGAAGTGCCCGCTTACGCCGAGGCTGTGATCGAGGGCATCATGTCGACCGAGGTCGTCGAGCCGCGGCTTCCGTTCGGAGAATGGCCGGGGTATGTCCATTCCGATCTCACTGTTCGTCCGATCTTCCAGGTGACGGCCATTACCCATCGCACCGGCGCGATCTTCACGGCGGTGCCGGTCGGCATGCCCCCTTGCGATAACACCGCCGCCTGGGGTTTCGCACACGCGGCCGAGCTTTTCCACCGGCTGAAGTACGAGCACGAGCTGCCGGTCGAGGAGGTCTATTACCCCGACGCGGGTGGCGGAGGGGCCTTTTGCGTCATACGTGTCGCCGAGTCGGCCACTCACGACGAGGTGCGGGATGCGATACGGCTGTTGGAGCAGCGTGGCGGAAGCGATCCGACGAAGTACACGATCCTGGTGGACCACGACATCGACGTCCACGATCCGGACTGCTTGCTGTGGGCTCTGAGCTTCCGGACAGCACGACTGCGCGACTTCACTTTCGTTCCGACGCGGGCCGGCGGACTCGACCCGTCGGGCTCCCCGGCCGGCTCGGGGCATGGCACGCTGCGCGCAGAGGGCGATGAGCCCGACTTCACCCGCGTGATCATCAATGCGACGCGCAAATGGGCCTATCCCCCGGTGGCGCTCCCCACGCGGCCGTACATGGAGCGTGCCCTCGAGCTGTGGGCACAACACACGGACCTACCGAAGCCTCATATGCGACAGCCCTGGTACGGGTACACGCTGGGGTATTGGAGCGACGAGCTCCAGCGCTTCGCCGACATGATGATCCGCGGGGAATACCTCGAGGTTGGCCGCGAGATGGAAGCGCGTCACGAGCAGGTCCGCGACGAGATGGCTCGCAGGCCTGCAGAACCAGGGGCGGTGTAAGCGCTGGTCCGCTTTCCGAGCTCGCCGAAGATGAGATTCTTCGAAAAGTTCAGAGGCTGTCAGCCGAGATACCCCTTCTCCTTCCAGAAGCGCTCGGCCGCGGGGTGTAGCGGGACCATCATAGGCGCCTCGCGTGTGTCCGAGACCATCGGCTTGAGGTCCATCGGCCCCTCGCCGTACCAGGGAATGTTGGCCTTGCGTACCTCGAGCGCGGTACAGAAGGCGGTAATGATATCGTCCGGCGTGCTCTCGAGGCAGAAAACCGGCCAGCCACTGAAATCGATGGTCCAAACATCCTCGCGCAGCTTGGGGTAGTCCTGAATTGCGGCCACCTGGCGGCGCAGGCCAATGCTCTCGAGCTGCCGCAGCTGGGGCTCGTCGACGGGAAGAAACCGCATCCCGATGTCTAGCGCCCGGTCCACGTAGAAATCGAACGCCTCATCGATTATGGCGTTCAGCTCGCCGTTTTCCACCGCCCCTATTCGTTTAGGTACCCGCGGCAGCCCGGGTGTGTAACGGACCTCTCCCCCCCACTCCTGAATGTCATTAAGCGAGAAGCCGTAGGCGGCGAGGACCTGGTCTGTGACGAGATGGACCGAATGATCGAGCTGGCCGCGGAGCGAAACGCGCAGCGGGTAGCGCTTGTCGCGGATCTCGGCAATCGAGGTCAAGCCCGTGCTGGCAGAGACGGCGAATCCCCAGAGGTCGAACTGTGGGAACACCGTGATCGCCCGCACTGGGACCGGCTGCCTGAAGGGAGGCGCTCCGTGCAGCGCCATAGCCAGGATGGCCCCCGGATTACAGATGGCAATGTCGGCTTCGCCGTTCGCCACCGCGTCGATCGAGTTCGGCGCGTCGCTCGCGAAGAAGCACAGGCGCCAGCTTGGCGCCCCCTGCTCACGGAAGTGGATCTGGACCTGGCGGTCGACCCATCCCGGCGTACTGACGAGCTCGGTGGCGACCTCCAGCATCATTTTCGACCGTTGCAGGGCGGGGCTCCGAGGGCCTCCACCCGTAGGCGATTCCATGTCTGCTCCTCACGCTCAAATCGGATCCACCCGTGCACCTCACGCGGACGAAGGATATCGCCGGAGGACATATCGGAACAGGGCGACGAGGATTCATAATGGCCGGAGAGACTCGGAGGTGTTCGCGTGAGCAAGTTCCGGATTCAACCGCACGGTCGGCTACCGGAGTGGGTCGCCGAGGAGAAGGGCTACTTCGTCGAGGAAGGGCTCGACTATCAATTCGTCCCGTCCTACTACGGTTCGACCCAGGGCTACGGCAGCGTCCAGTCCGCCCACGTCGCGCCACCTGAGGTCAAGACCGGCGCGTTCGAGTCTTACGCTGAGGGGCGAGCCTGCGAGGTCAGCTCCGCCTGCCACTGGGCGGTGAACATGGCCTCGTCAACCGGGCATGGCCGCATGTGGGGAGGCGCCTACTCCGTCTCTCCTTCCGGCATCTACGTCGCCAGCGAGTCCGCCATTCGTCGCCCCGAAGACCTGGCGAACGTGGCGGTCGGCGTCAGCTACCACTCGGGCAGCCATTTCTCGACGCTCCAGGGCCTCGAGTCGTTTCTGCCGCGCGAGTCGATTCGCTTGAGCTTCATCGGCCAGCTGATGGACCGCGTCGCTGCGCTCGTCGACGGCAAGATCGAGGCCGCGAACACCTTCGGCGCGCCCACCTATCTGCTCGAGCAACAGGGCTTCCGCAAAGTCGTCGACACGACGTTCATGGAGGGCTTCCTGGTCCCCGACGACGCCGATCGCGCCGACGTCGAGCGCTATTTCCGTGCTCTCCAGCGTGCTCAGCGGGACTTCGACCTGGAGCCGGAGCGGTACAAGCATTACTTCCTGCGCGAGATCCCCGAGAGGTATCACGCGCTGGCCGACGTCCGTACGTGGGGCCCAGGCGAGCGGCTCGTCTTCGAGCCCTATACCCGCGAGACGTACGATCGGACGAACCGCTGGATGCAGTCCTGGAACCTCTTCGAGGACGGTAACGCTGGTGAGGCCGACTACTCGGAGGCGGTGCTCGTTTAGCACGCCGTCCTATGGCTCGGCCGGGGCCGTGGACGCCACGTTACTCAACAGTGAGCCCTGGCCCGAGGCGTTGAGAGCCGCCACCCGGTAATACCACGCTCGTCCCGCCGACGCGGTCTCGTCGACGTACGCGGGAAGGGTCGCGTCGCCCACCGAGCTGTAGGGGCCGGACGCGCTCTCGGCGCGGACGACGGTGAAACCAGCCACGTCGCCCGACGCCGGAGCTTCCCAGTTCAGCAGGACGCCTGCCCCGATCGGATTCGCGCTCGCCCGCAGGTTCGCCGGTACGGGCAGCGGGCGGAACACCGCGGAGGCGTCGGATCGACCTTGGAGCCGCCCCGCATCCTGCGCGTTGCTCGCCACCGCGAACACCAGGTGCTGCTGGCCGTCGCTCGTGAACGTGGCCGAGACAACCTGCCGGGCGGAGAAGGGAGCCGGCGCAAGCGGTACACGAGCGATGAGGCGAGCCGGATCAGCTGGATCGTCGAGGTAAAAGGCCACCGTGGCGCCCGCCTCGATGGGCGCGAATCCCAGATTGGCGACGGTTGCCTGGACCGCGACCTGCTGTCCGTCGCCGGCCGTGGGGTCGCTGAAGGAAAGCAACTCGACGACCGGGTTCGGCCGGTAGGGCATGCGCAGATAGGACAGCCCCTCTTCCAGATTGCCGAGCTGCGGGATCGTCAACGCGTCCGCCGCGACGAGATACATCGCGTCCGCATCGGTTGGGGCAACGGTGAAGCCGGCCCAGTTGGCGCCTTCTTTGGAGGCGATGATCCGAGGCGTTCCCCAGCTCAGGGGACCCTCGCCGAGCGTCGCGCCGGTAGCCGCGACGCTGCTCGATGCACGGAGCCCGTCCGGGAAGCCCGGGGTTCGTCGGACGGTGGCGCCCGACCCGCGCGGGGCAGGACGACCGCTCAGTGTGGGGAAGTCACCCACGGCACCGGTCGGCCGGAAGAAAACCAACGCCGTGCCGTCGGGCATGATGACGACGCGCGGCTCCTCTCCGGGCGAGCCCTCCCCGAGGGCGGCAACCTCAACCTGGGCGCCGCGAACGTACGCCGCGTAGGGCGCGGGCTCGGCAGAGAAATGGGTGCCAGGCCCGAGCACCGTGAACGCGATGAGCGGGTTTCCCGTACGGTCGAGCGCCACATTCGGGCTGGAAGCGCCCCCCGGCACACCGGGGAGCGGCTCGATGCTTTCCCAGCGGCCACCACGATAGACGCCCATCATCAGACGAGCGTCCTGCGTGGTCATCAGGTCGCCGTCCTGGTCCTCGACCCAGATGAGGACCGCTTTGCCGTCGCGATAGGCGACGGTCGGGGCATAGTTGCGGCCACCCGACGCATAGACAGAGGACGGAGTCGACCATCCTCGTCCATCCCATTCAGCGAAGTAGATAGCCTCCTCCCGAGCGGCGATCCCCTGTCCGGCGTCCTTCACCCACGCGAGGAGCGCGCGCCCCGTGGATGGATCGGCGGCCAGCGCTGGAGCGGCGTCGAGGATGTTGTCGTTCGTGAGGGTCGCGGATGGCAGCCAGCGCTGCCCGTCCCACACAACGTATGCGATCTCGTAGGTGTTTAGGCCTTCTTTGAATAGAGCCGGCAGTTCTTCGATGCGGCCCTCCGCCAGCGCTGCCTGCAGGCGGGATTTCACCTCGGCGGCGTCACGACTGTTCGGGACGCGCGTCCAGGCGGCAATCGCTTGATTCGGACCGGTGAACGCGACAACCGGGTCGATGCCGCCCTCGCTATCCGGCGTTCGGAACTGGCCGGCGAAGTCGGCGCGCGTTCGGGCGTCACCGTCGAGGCGTTGATAGAGGACGGCCGGGTTGCGGGAGCCGCTGCGCGTCTCCCCCGCGGGGCTCCACAGCAGCAGCGTGTTGCCTGCGCCGTCGGTCGCCAATGCGGGCGCCATCGAGATCGGCTCGATCGGGCCGGCCTGGGCTGACTGCGCCACCAACTCACCCACGGCGGTGGAGGGGCTGTCTTCGTCGATGGCATACACCGGGAAAAGCTCGCCGAATCGGCAGCCGTTGGGGGCATCGACCTCCAGCGGACTGAAGGGTCGAATGGTCCAGCCAGGATCGTCGTGGAACTTCCAGACGTTCGTCGTCACATAGATGTTCGCCGTGAGCCAGAAGCAGACGTCCACGTCGAGGTTGTTCGGCAGGTCCCGATACGTGATTGGGATCTCAAGCCCGGTTTGTACGACGGCGCCCGCGCCAACAGAGGCGACCGGTATCAGTAGCTCCACGTCGACTCTCGGCTCGACCAGGAACGTGATCCCTGGATTGATCGTCGCCGTGAGCTGCCCGGTGTCGCGCTCAGGATCGATGGACCCCGAGAAGCCCATGCTGGCGTCGATGCCGAAGTAGACTTTGAAGTGCAGCGTGACGACGCCAGCCAGAGTGCCATCGGGAACGTCCAGGATCTTCGACTTGGGGACGACGTGGATGACACCCGGCCCCAAGCTCCAGTTGTACCACGGCTCGTTGTTGGCGAATCCGCCTGCGCCGCGGTAGTTGACGTTGATCGGCAAGTCACCGATCGGCGGCAGACCGATCTCCGCCAGCAGCTTATTCAGGATGTTCTGATTGAAGATGACGAGAGCCAGCTCTTCGTTGGCATCGCCCCACCAGCCGCGCGTCGCCGAGCCGCGCTGCGCAGGAGTGAAGAGCTCGTCGACGGTGATTCCCATCGCGAAGTGGTTCTCAATGAGCGGGATGATCTCGATGTCGACGATGGGCAGGTTGTACGGGCCGAAATTGCGCTCGTAGTCGAACGCAAAGCGTGGGACCTTATAGCTCAGCTCGTACCGCCAGGCGCCTCGGTTCCACCGCAGCTGCTCGTCAGCCGCCCACGCCGAGTCCACCCACCCCGGCGTCGCGAGCATCGTGATCTTCGTCGGGCACGAGGCGGAGTTCGTCTCGAAGTCGCCAGTCGTGCCGTCGGCGAAGGTCGGACGTGCGCTCACGCACTGATTGCCCACCGCGAGCGGGCTCACGTTGTAGTCGGCGCCCCAGCCGCCTCCGGCGAGCGGGTGCATGGGGACGATGGGTCCCGATCCTACGCGGAAGTCCATGGAGGCAACGTCTTTCTCCCACTCCGCTGGCTTCCACGCCACGAAATGGACCTCCACGGGCAACTGGTTATCGGGGAATGACAGGAAATAGGGCGACGGGCCGCAATTCTTCGTGGGCGCGCTGGCATCGCTGTAGCGAGTCAACGGTACGTCGCCCACGTTGACGAGCTGGAACCGCTTGGCGAAGTACTTCGCGTCGCCGACGTACGGGATGTATCCGTCTCGCGTTGCCTTCACGTAGTACGCTCCCGGCGCGGGAACGCTCTGCGAGAAGTCGCCGGCGGTTGGATCGAAGATGAGGATGCCGGCGGCGAACGCGCCGGGGCTGCCGACCGCGGCAAGCCGCGGTGGACCGAGCGCTGCCGCGACGTCCTCGAGCTCGACCGGCAGAGCGAGCCCTGGAGGGCCGGCCGCGGCGCTCAGCACGCGGAACGCCGGTGCCTGGAGTCTAGTGGCCAGATCGTCGTACCGCGATGCGCCGTAGGCGAGCGCCGAGAGGGCGAAGTCATTCAACCCAACCGAGCCGGCGGGCCCAGCCGCGCAGCTGGGGACCGAAAGGACCGCCGCGACGTACAGGTCCAGCGCCAGGTACTCCACCGACGACTTCGGGCCTTTTGCAAGGGGTAGGTTCAAAGGGGCGGCGATAAGCTCCACGCTCGCGCCGGACACACCCGCCCCGCTTTCGGCGTCGACCACCTTTCCCTGGAAGATTGCGAACCCCTGTGGGAGCTCCAGATCAGCGCAGCCGATGAGGATCCGCGAGTTGACGAGCGAGGCGAGCGCCGCGTGGGCGCCCAGCGGTGACGCCTGGAAGGCGACCGGAATCTGCGCTGTCTGGAAATCGCCCTCGGGCTCGCCTGCGTGCACGGACTCGTTTTCGAGCCCGCTAAAGAACCCGGCGCCGATGGGATGCAGCGGGCTGAAGACGTCCAGAGAGCTGCCGGGCAAGATCCCGTTCAGAGGATCGTCCGGCGGCAGCGGTGGCCACTTCCTGGCGAAGATCGACGGCGATCGGAGGTCGGGAGGTGGCGGATTGGATGGTCGAAGGTAAGCGCGCATCGGGTGTGTGCCGATGCTGGCCGCCTCGGGCACCGTGTACACCAGCGACCATGGGGCGCCCGGGGTGATCAGGCCCGAGGTGCTGACGACTGGCCAACCAGCGGACGTGACCTCGACGAAGCCGAACTTGTCCGTCGTGTTGGTGCCGCTGACGTTCACGGCGAGGCTCGATGATGGTGTCGAGGGGTCGAGGGTGAGGGGCGGGCAGGTCGGCGTCGCGGTTGGGGTCGCCGTCGGAGTGATTCCAGGTGGGAGCGTCGCGGTCGGTGTGGGCGAAACCACGCGCGTCGGTGTTCGGGTCGGCGATGCCTGCGGAGTCGGCGAGATGACAAACGTCGGTGTCGGCGTGCTCGTGGCTTGCGGCGCGAACGTCGGCGTGTTGGTGAATCGAGGTGGCTGCGGCGTGGGGCTTGGCTGCTGCCCGGTGCCCTGGGCCTCCACCACGCTGAAGGGCGCGCCGGCCGGGCCGGCAATGGCAATGGCCGCGAGAAGAACCAACCAGGCCCCCGGGACGAGTCCGACCCGGGAGATAGACCGCGCGATAGAGGGGATCAGGCCGAAACGCAGCACCGCCACACCTCCTGAGGCACGCTGTGCCCGACGGCTTGCGCTGGTCGCACTAAAACAGCGGGCAGTGTAGCGTCGCCTGAGCTCCGGGTTCAATGGGCCATGTTGCCATCAAGACATAGGCTGCCCCCAAAACGCATGAACCGGCGCAGGTGGGCGGAAACGCGGCAGTCGCGTAAAATGATTTCTGACATTGTCGACTGAGAATAGAGGGATTACGTGCCTGAGCTTCTGCCGGAGCGGCTTCCCTGGTTCATCGCGGGCCCTATGATCGGCGTTTGCGTCGTAGCTCTTTTCGCGCTCACCAACCAACGGATGGGCGTCACTACCTCGTACGTGGAGATGGGAACTCTGCTTCGCGGTCGGGCTCCGGAACAGGCGTGGCGCGTCTGGTTCTTCGTTGGGCTTGCCGGAGGCGCGGCGCTGGTCGGCCTGTTCCAGGGCGGAATTTCACTTGGCCTGAGCTACGGGGCGCTCGGATTGATCCTCCCGATCGCGATCCTGATCCCGGTGCTGTTCGTCGGCGGTGCGCTCATCGGCTACGGCGCTCGCTGGGCCGGGGGCTGCACGTCGGGGCACGGGATCTCCGGCGTGTCGTCTCTCTCGCCGGCAAGCTTCGTCGCGACGGGCACGTTCATGGCTACGGCGGTCCTTGTGACCCTGGCTATCCACGTGCTGACGGGGGGTGCGATATGAGCTTCGCCGCCCTCGCCGTTGGCCTCGTCTTCGGGTTCGCGATCGCCGGCGCGCGTCTCCACGACTACAACGTAATCCACAACATGTTGCTGCTGCGGGAGGCGGACGTGTTCCTGCTCATGGCATCCGCGATTGGCATCGCAGCGCCATCCCTTCTGCTGCTGCAGCGGCTCGGCTGGCAAACGCCATTCGCCGGCTCGCTCCGGGTTCCACGGCTTCCGGTCAGACGCGACACCATTCTCGGATCGGTCGTGTTCGGCACCGGATGGGCGGTCGCCGGGACGTGCCCCGGGCCCGCTATCGCCATGGTGGCGACGGGTTCGCTCCCGGG
>Ga0184637_10000705_pt1 | contig 24126 bp, 20 predicted proteins | sample PLM3_127_b2_FD_133143 | JGI IMG/M metagenome (GOLD analysis project Ga0184637, IMG submission 133143) | Groundwater sediment microbial communities from an aquifer in East River, Colorado, USA - PLM3_127_b2 | ecosystem: Environmental > Terrestrial > Soil > Riparian zone | place: USA: East River... | reverse complement strand
TGAGGTCTCCTGCCGTGAGCGGGCTCACCTCGAGCTGCTCCAGGGTCCCGATCTCCCGCTCCCGCACCACCGCGAGCGAGGTGAGAAGAAGGCACACCAGCATGATGAGGGCGCCCACCACCGCGGGAACGTTGTAGTCGCGGCTTTCCAGGTTGGGGTTGAACCACGGCCGGTCGCGCAGATCGATCGGCAGGGGAGCGCCCGGATTTTGCCGGCGGCCGAAATCGACGACGATGCGCTCGGCATAGCCCTGCGCGACCGAGGCGGTGTTGGAGCTGGTGCCGTCGAGGAGAACCTGGACCCGCGCCCCCGCGCCCGAGCTCAGATCGCGGGCGAAGTTCACGGGGATGGTGAGCCCCACCATGGCCTCTCCCGTCTGAAGCGCCTGCACCAGGTCCTCCGGACGGTCCGAGCGGCCGGCGATCCGGAAGTATCCCGATGCCGTCAGCGAATCGACGAGCTCCCGCGAGGCCCGGCTGCGATCGTGGTCGACGAGAAAGGTCGCGGTGTTCGCGATGTCCGTGGACACGGCGTAGCCGAAGACCAGGAGCTGGATCACCGGGGCGACGAAGATGATCCGCGCCATCCGGGGATCTCGAAAGATCTGCCGGAACTCCTTGATCACCATCCCGGCGATCCTCTCCGCGTGGAGTCTCACGTGAGCTCCTTTCGAAAGACGGAGACCGCGCCCACGAAGCCGGCGACGCCGAAGGCGATCATGAAGAGGCCCTGGCCCCAAAGGACTTCGAAACCGACACCCTTGAGGAAGATCCCGCGCGTCACCACCAGGAAGTACCGGGCGGGGATGAGATACGTGAGCCATTCCAAGAACCGCGGCATGACCTTCACGTCGAACATGAAGCCCGAGAGAAGAAATGAGGGCATATAGGTCGCGACCATCGCGACCTGAGTGGCGAGGACCTGTGAGCGGGTGACGGCGGAGATGAACATCCCCATGCCCAGCGCCCCCACGAGAAACGCGATCGAAAGCGCCATCAGCAGGAGCGGGCTTCCCCGGAAGGGTACGCCGAAGAGGAGCACCCCGATGACGCTCACTCCGACGACGTCGATGAGGCCGATGGCGATATAGGGAAGCATCTTCCCCAGGACGACCTCGGTGCGGGTGACGGGAGTCGCCGCGAGCTGCTCCATCGTCCCCCGCTCCCACTCCCTCGCGATGGTGAGAGACGTGAGCATGGCGGCGATGATCATCATGATGACCGCGACCAGGCCCGGAACGATCATGTTCCGGCTCGAGAGCTCCTCGTTGTACCAGACGCGGCTCTCCGCCCGGATCGCCGGGCGAAATCGCGCCCCCGCAAAGGCGACCCGGAGGGAGTAGTACTGCACGATGCCGCGGGCGTAGCCCATGGCGATATTGGCGGTGTTGGCGTCGGTGCCGTCGACGATCGCCTGAATTCGCGCCGTCCGCCCGGCCCCGAGGTCCCGGGCGAAATCCGGTGGAATCACCAGCACGATCCGCACCTCGCCCCGATCGATGAGCCCGCGGATCTCGCTCGGGTCTTCGAGAAAGATCGAGAGACGGAAATACCCCGAGGAACGGAAGGCGTCGAGGAGCTCGCGGCTCGCCTTCGACCGATCCTGATCGAGCACCGCGGTCTCGATGTCGTCCACGTCCCAGCTGATGGCGTAGCCGAAGAGAACCGTCAGGAGCAGGGGCAGCAGGAACGCGAGGATGAGGCTGCGTGGGTCCCGCCGAAGATGGAGGACCTCTTTCCCCACAATCGCCCGAAGCCGCACGAGGCTCAATCCACTATCGCTCCTCCCGCCTCACGCACCCGGGCGACGAACACGTCCTCGAGCGCCGGTGGAATCGGCCGGATGCCGGTGACTTCGACGTTCTCGGCGCGGAGCCTCTCTCGCAGAAACTCCACGGTGTGTCCGGCGTCTTCGACGGTTACGTGAAGCGCGCGGCCGAAGAGCGCGACATCGAGGACATCCTTCAGGCCCTTCAGCGCTTCGACCGCGCGGAGCCCGTCGGGAGTTCGGATCTCGAAGAGAGGCGACTTCATCTCGTCCCTCAGTCGTTTGGGGCTGTCGAGGGCGATGAGCCGACCCCGGTTCATGAGCGCGAGGCGATGGCAGTGCTCCGCCTCTTCCATGTAGTGCGTGGTGACGAAGACCGTGGTCCCCTTCGACGCGAGATCGTAGATGAGCTCCCAGAAGCTCCGGCGGGAGAGGGGATCCACGCCCGAGGTGGGCTCGTCGAGAAACAGGATGGGCGGCTCGTGCAGCACCGCCGAGCCGAGAGCGAGGCGCTGCTTGAAGCCGAGGGGGAGCTCCGCCGTGAGCCGGTCGCGACGGTCCTCGAGTCCCGCCATCTCGAGCGCCCAATCGATCCGCTCCTTCCGAAGCGCTCCGGAGACGCCGTAGAGGCGGGCGAAGAACGCGAGGTTCTCCTCGACCGTGAGGTCGCCGTACAACGAAAATAGCTGCGACATGTAACCGATACGCGACTGGATCGCCGCCGTCTCCCTCATGATGTCGAGGCCCGCGACCCATCCCTCCCCCGAGCTCGGACGGACGAGACCCGCGAGCATCTTGATGGTGGTGGTCTTCCCCGCCCCGTTCGGTCCGAGAAACCCGAAGATCTCGCCCTCGAGGACCTCGAAGGAAACACGATCGACGGCGATGAAGTCCCCGAAGCGGCGGGTCAGCTCCCGGGCGACCACCGCGGCGCTCATGCCGCCTCCGCCTTCTCTACCGCCTCGATGAATCGGTCCTCGAGCGTAGGAGCGATGGGCACGATCTCGTGAATGGCGACCCCCGCCTCTCGGAGCGCCGCCTCGAGCGCCGACCGATCGCGGGCGATGGACCGAACGCTGACGTGCAAGCGATCTCCGAAGACCGCCACGCGAAGGACCGAGGGATGCGTCGCCAGGATCGCTCGCGCCTCGCGGAGAGGGGTCGCCAAGAGTTCCAGGATCTCGCCCTCGATGCGATCGAGAAGCTCCTCGGGTGTCCCGGAGTCGAGGATCCGTCCCCGATGGAGGAGGATCAGCCGATCGAACCTCTCGGCCTCGTCGAGATAGGCGGTGCTGACGACGGCCGAAACTCCGCGGGCCACCATTTCGTGCACCATGAGCCACAGATCGCGGCGCGAGATCGGGTCCACTCCGAACGTGGGCTCATCCAGAAGAAGGAGCCGCGGCTCGTGGATGAGGGCGCAGGAGAGCCCGAGCTTCTGCTTCATGCCGCCGGAGAGCTTGCCTGCGAGCCGGTTCGAGAACGGCTTCAAGCTCGAGAACTGAAAGAGCCTCTCGAGCCTCGCCGCCCTCTCCACTCGAGGGACCTCGTAGAGGTCCGCGTAGAAGCTCAGGTTCTCGAGCACTGTCAGATCGGAGTAGAGCCCAAAGCGCTGCGACATGTAAGCGATCTCGGTCTTGACCCGCTCGGGATCCCGGACGACGCTCGTCCCGAAGACGTCGGCGTCTCCCGAAGTCGGACGGAGGACTCCCGCGAGCATCCGGAGAAGTGTCGACTTTCCGGCGCCGTCCGGCCCCACGAGGCCGAAGAGCTCTCCCGGCTGGACTTCGAACGAGAGGCTCTCGACTGCCCTCTCGCGGCCGAACGTCTTCGTGAGGCCGGAGGCCCGAACCGCCGGCGTCACGGAGCGCCCACGTCGAGGCGGACGTCGGCGGGCATTCCCGGTTTGAGATCGCCCGCGGAGTCCGAGATGATCCGCACCTCGACGGCGTACACCAGCCGCACCCGCTCCTCGGCGGTCTGCACGTTCTTGGGAGTGAACTCCGCCTCGGAAGCGATGAAGCGGACTTCTCCCGCGTAGCTCTTCTCGGGAAAGGTGTCGCAGCGGATCTCGGCCCCGGCACCGACCCGAACCGCTCCGATGCGGTCCTCGCGGACGTAGATGCGAACCCAGCGGTCGTTTGGATTCATGAGCGTCAGTACCGCGGCGCCCGGGGCGACCGCTTCCCCGGGCTCGCGGTGCCTGACCGTGATGAGGCCGTCGAAGGGTGCGTGAAGAATCATCTGATCGAGCGCGGCGTCGATGGCTCGGAGCGAGGCCTCGGCCTGGGCGAGCGCCGCCCTCTGCGCTTCGATCCTTTCCGGCCTCGGTCCCGCCTCCAGTAGCCGGAGCTGCTCTTCCGCACGTTCCAGCTCTTTCTGCGAGAGCTCGACCGAGAGCTCCGCCTTATCGAGGGCTTCTTTCGGAATCGCCCCTCCGTGATGGAGAGTGCGGCTGCGCTCGAGGTCCCTCGCGGCGTCTTCGACACGTTTGCCCGCGGCATCGCGCGCCGCCTTTGCCTGCGCTATCTCCTCGGTTCGGGATCCGCGCTCGAGCTCCCGAAGGAGAGCGCGCGCGGAATCGATCCGCGACTGCGCCTCGTCCCTCCGGGCCATCATCTCGCTCCGGTCGAGCCGCGAGAGCTCGTCCCCCGCTGCCACCCGATCTCCCTCCCGGACCGCTATCTCTTCGATCCGTCCGGCGGCGGCGAAGCCAAGCTGGGCTTCGGTCGCCTCGACCGTCCCGGAAGCGGCGAGCTCGTTGTCTGGCTCCTGAGCTCTCCACAGGCCTGGGAGTCCATCCCGGAACGCGAACGCCGCGCCGATGGCGACAACGAGAAGGACTCCCGCGGCGAGAGCTCGCGCCTTCACGGCTCGCTCCTCAAGTGCTCGGCGACCCACTCCGGGCTCAGGTTTCCGGCGACGCGCGCGAGCTCCGCGCGGGCGGCGATCTCCGCGTACCGGGCTTCGATGAGCGCGGCCTCCGCCGCGAGGCGATCGGCCTCCGCGCGAATATAGTCCGTCTCGGTTCCGACGCCGGTCTCGAGCCGGAGCTTCTCGATACGGCTCACTTCGTCGAAACGGACGACCGCCGTCTTGAGACTCTCGATCCGCGCTTCCGCCTCCTCCTTTGCGGAAAGGCCGCGATCGATTTCGCCCGCCACCTCGAGCTCCATCCACCTCAGTCTTTCGGAGGCGCTTCGCGCGGCCGAGTGAGAGCGCGCGACGGCATCCGAAACCACGCCCCCGTTGAAGACGGAGTACGCGAGCGAAACCCCGACGTTCCATTCGAGAGAGTTCGCTCCCGACGCGCTTCCGTAGTTGATGTATCTCCCATCCAGGTTCACCGAGGGAAGCCGCCGGCTTCGGCTTCCGTCGAGGGCCGCCTCAGCGACCGCGAGATCACCGCGGGCGAGGCGGGCGCTTGGACTCGATTGAAGAGCGTTTTGCAGGAGCTCCTCCCGCGAGGGAAGCGAGACGCCGGCCAGAGCGAGGGGGACGAGGTTCGACGCCCGCGTCTCGGAAGTCTCGACGCCGACGAGCCGGGCGAGGCGCCTCTGCGCCAAGTCGAGCGAGGAAGTGAGGCGAACCCTCTCGGCCCGGGCCGCGGCGATCGAGGCTTCGACCCTGAGGACGTCGATCGTCGCCGCGCGGCCCACGTCGAAGACCTGCTTCACCCGGGAAAGCTCGGCCTCGAGTGCTTGGAGCGAGCGCTCCTGCGCGTCGAGCGTCCGCGCGCGGGAGAGGACCGAGAGGTATTGCTGGATGAGCTGCGACAAGAGCCGCTGCCGCGCTTCGAGAAGCGAGGACTCGGCGCTCTGCCTTCGAGCTCTGCTCTCCTCGATGCGGGCTGACCGGCCGCCCCCATCGAAAAGGGAATAGCGAATGTCGGCGAGCGCCTGGAAGAGGTTCTGGTCGAACGGAGGGACGAGGTCGGGGGTGAAGGCGTGGATGGGGTGAACGATCATCGGCTCCTGATAGCGGGTGGCGCTTGCCCCGACGCTCACCGTCGGGAATCGAGCCGCCTCCGCCTCGTCGACCGCCGCTTCCGCGGCCTCGACCTGTGCCACCGAAGCCTGCACGCTGGGGTAGTACGAGAGCGCCCGGGTCACGGCTTCGACGAGCGTGAGACGGTCCTCCGCCTCGACCGCCGCTCCCGACAGCACCCCGGCAAGCACCAACGCCGCACTCTTCTCACAGAGCCCGATATCCGTCATCCCTCGCCTCCTGCGTCGGCAAAGCGTGGCACCGAGGAGCGCGACCCGTCAAACTCGGTCCAGGAGGGCGATCCACTCGCGCTCGATCTCCTGGAGCGAGACGCCAGAGCGCGAAGGACGAAGCGTTGACCCCGCCGAAGACCGTCGTCCGCTACCAAGGCATTCTGCGACCGCTGTGTCTTCGCCCCTTGTCCGCGGCCTCGCGGTTCGCCGAGCCGATCATGACGCCTTCCTCGATCATCGCCTCGACGTCGTCCTCGGTGACCGAGTTCAGAAAGAAGATCCCCGCGGCCTTCGTCGCCGCGAGAACGCGCGACCGAGCTCGCTGCATCACCTCGGGATAGGGACCGGGAGGTCGTTCGAGGAAACCGAACGAGAACCCCATGTCTCCGGGCCCCCACTCGGCGAAGGCGATGCCCGGAACTCGGGTCGAAGCCTCCGCGTTCTCGAGCGCGTGGCGATCCTCGATCTTGATCCCGAGGAGAAGCTCCCCTTCGGGGTTCAACGGCCACGGGTCCGCGACCCGCAAGTACTCCTGCTCGGAGATCCCCCAGATGGAAGCGGCGTAGCTCTGGCTTCCGCTTCCTCGCAGTCCTTCCGCGAGCCCCTCCCCCACCTTCTGGTCGTGAAAGGGATAGCGGCTCGCGGCGACGAAGACACGAACCGCGTCTTCTGAGCGGGCGTGGCAGAGAAGAACACCGTGAGCTCCGGAGGCGAGCGCCTGCTGCACGACCCACAGGTTGGCGCGCATGGAAGCCTCGTCCAGACCGAGAACCGGAAGCGAGACCACGACGGCTGGCGTTCGGTGTCCGCTCGCCGTGGGGCCGCCGTCGACGAGACCTTGCATGAACTCCCGGAGCTTCGTCATATCGAACGCGCCGTGCTCGAGCTCGTAGTTGATGTAGTCGGCCCAGGTGCGGGCGAGGTCCTTGCCTTCCTCGTAGCCCCCTCGGCTCGTCGTGTAATAGACGGGCTGGCCCTGCTCCAGAAGCTCGATGGCCTTGTTGACGCGCTTCGGTTGGGCGGCCGCAATGGCGATGAGAATCAGTAGCGCGTTCATGGCGACGGAACCTCGACTCGATGGATTTTCCACCCTCCGTCCTCACGTCTCAAGTGGGCTTTCAGTCTCTCGGGCTCGAAGGGCGCCCCGAGCACGACGTAGCGTTCTTCGCCCCGGAGGGCGACCACCACCGCGTCGAACGTGACGCGGGCCTCCGTCCCCGCGGCCTCGATCTCGATGGGATCCAGAGTCACGTTCATCCGATCGACGCGGCCGAAGCTCTCCCTCACCGTCGCTTCGAAGGCCGCGCGATTCGGATTCTTGAAATCGGAGTACTCGGACGAGAAGAACGACAGGAAGGTCTCGAGGTCCGCGGCCTCGGCGGCTGCAGCCGCGCCTGCGAGCGCTCGCCTCACTCGTGCCTCGGGCGACAAGTATCGATCCCAGGCGACGTAGCTCAGAAGAAGCGCTGCCGCGAGCCCGACGATGGCGGCGGTTTTCGCTCGGCTCACGTCATGGAACCGCTGCGGGCGCACCTCGGGCGAGACTGCGCCAGAGTGTGAAAGCGGGAAAGCCGGCGAGCGAGATCGCGAGCCCCAGAACCGGCGCAAAGTCCCCCCGCGCGACGTTGCTCCAAGCAATCCCTGCGAGGAACAGACTCACCACGAGGACGAAGACCAGCGGAACCCAAGGATAGCCCGGAGTTCGATAGGGGCGGGGAGCGTCGGGCATCTTTCGCCTCAGGACGAAAATCGCGCCGATGGCGAAGACCAGCGCCGTCCATTCCACGAGAACGAAGTAGGTCGAAAGCCGGCCGAAGCTCCCGAGCCAGAGGATCAGGGCGACGGTGATCGCACCTTGCACCAGGAGCGACACGTGCGGGGTCGCGAACTTCGGGTGACAACGCCCGAGGATCGCGAAGCCGAGGCCGTCGCGAGCCATGGCGTAAGGCACGCGGGAGTTGGTGAGTACGATGGCGCAGAGCGTCCCGAAGACGCTCGCGAGGATCACCGCGTTCATCGCCGCTCCGCCGGCCGGGCCGAAGAGATCGAAGGCCACGCGGCGCGCGACCACCGTCTCCTGCGCCATCTCCGAGATCGGGAGACTCAGGTGGTACATCAGGTTCGTCCCGAGATAGAAGACGATGACGATGAACATCGCGCTGAGGATGATGCGGCTGATCTGCTTTTCCGGGTCCTTCACCTCGCCCGCCACGAGACCGAGATAGGCCCAGCCGTTGTAGGTGAAGATGATGAAGGCCGCCGCCTGCGCGAGACCTCCCGCCAGAACCTCGCCCCCTCCCGAAAGACGCGACCCGTCCCATCCCCCGGCAGCAAGAGCGAGGAAGAAGAGCGCGGCGAGGGCCGCCATCTTTATGACGGTAAACAGGCTCTGTACCGTCGTCGCGAGCGCGACCCCGAGAACGTTGATCGCGGTGAGAACTACGATGATGCCGACCGCGATCGCTTTCACCAGAAGAGGAGACGTGGTGGCCGGCTGGCCGCCCGAGAGCTCGACGAGCTGCTCCGAGAACACCATCGCGACCGCCCCGAGAGACGCAGGGATCGCGCCCACGAGATACATCCAGCCGAAAGTGAACGCCGCCGCGTCCCCATAGGCTTTCTGGAGGATCACATAGGTACCGCCGGTGCTGGGAAGGAGCGATGAGAGCTCGGCGAGAGTGAGGGCGCCGCACAGGCTCACCAGGCCGAAGATCACCCAGAGCGCGAGAACGATCCCGGGATTCGGAAGCACTCGGGCGATCTCCGCCGGCGTGCGGAAGATGCCGCTTCCGACGATGCTCCCGATGACGATGGCGACTCCCGCCCAGAAACCGATGGCGCGCTTCAGGTCGGTCGCGGGAAGACCGCCTTGTGGATTGAGCACGGCGCGGCGATCCTATGAGCCGACCCGCGAGGAGTCAACTACGACTAGGCCAGGAAAACCAAATACAAGGGGGATAAGGGAGATGGGAGGAGATAAGGGGATAAATCCCGGAAGACTTTCATACCCATATCCCCCTTATCTCCATATCCCTCCTGTTTCGAAGTGAGGGGAATGATAGCATCTGCGCTCAGGAGGGCTTCCCCGATGAAGACGTTTATGGCTTTCTCGCTTCCCCTGCTCCTGACGTTGGCGCAAACCCGCGACCGCCTGGGCGAGGTGCAGGAGCTCGCCCCTGGCGTCTACTTCCATCAGGGGAACCTGGAAGAGAAGGGCCACTGCAACCAGGGCTTCGTGGTCTTCAAGAACTTCGTCCTGGTCATCGACGGAAACTACCCCGAGGGCGCCGAGGTGGTCCTCGCCAAGATACGCAGCATGACCGATAAGCCCATCCGGTTCGCTTTCGACACCCACCATCATGGGGATCACATGTACGGGAACAAGGTCTGGGTGGACGCCGGCGCCGTTCCCGTGGCCCACGAGGGGGTCATCGAGGAAGCGAGAAAGTACGAGACCGGCCACTTCGGAGGGGCGCCCGGGCGCTGGGAGGAAGAGGCGAAGACGCGGAAAGACGTCCGCGAGAGCGAGCTGGTGCTGCCGGTGATCCTCTATCCCGACCGCATGGTCTTCGACGACGGAACCCAGCGGGTGGAGCTTCTCCACTTCGGAGTGGGTCATACCCACGGGGACGGCTGGGCGTGGCTTCCAAAAGAGAGGATCTTGTTCAGCGGCGATGCCTGCGTGAACGGCCCCTACAACTTCGTGGCCGACGGCGACATTCAGGATTGGATCGCGACCCTCGGCAAAGCACGAAAGCTCGATCCTCGCACCGTCGGCCCCGGCCACGGGCCGCTTTCCGACGGAAGCGTTCTCGCCGATCAGCAGGCCTACTTCGAGGAGCTCTCTCGGCTCGTCGCCGCGGCGAAGACGGAGGTCAAGACCGCGGCCGAGATGGAGGCGCGCGTCCCGGCGCTACGGGAGGAGATCGTGAAGAAGGCGTCGATCGCTCGCTACGTGGGAGACGGTTTCCCCGCTCAGGTCGAGAAAGTCTGGGTCGAGATGGGCGGCAAGCCGTTCTCCCCGTCACCGCTCGCCCTGCATCGGGAGGAGCACGAACGCCACCACGGCGGCGGCGGGCACCAGGGGCGTTAGATCTCTTCCGACCGCGCCTCTACCTCGAAGGGGTTTCGCCGGTAGCCGTACCGGAAGTGAAACCAGACGTAGAGAAGAGCGAACCGAACGAGCCCATACCGCTTCCATTGCTGAACGTGGACCTCTTCGTGCCTCAGGATCGACTCTTCGAGGTGCTCGAGGCGGGTGAAGACATGATCCCAGAGGGTCACCGCGACGTACCTCCGAGGGAGCGCCCAGCGCGCCAGCCGGGAGCGATAGTGAACCTTCATCGCGATGGCTCGAGACCGGCGACGGGCGCCTTCCCCGACGCCGCGATTTCTCCCTTGAGAAGCCGAACGAAAGCGTCCGCGTAGACGATCTGGTTCCCGTAGAAGCCGCCCTCGCCATAACCGGCGACGAACGCCGATACGTCGCGAAGGTCCTCGGCCAGATACGGGTTTCCAAATGAGAGCACGATCGTTCGGATGCCCGCGGCCGCGACGCCACGGATGAGCTCGAGGTCTCTCGCCGGAAGGACGCCGCGATCCCGATACACGTTTCTCTGATGAAAGAGCGCGACGACGACGGTGTCCGCTGTGCGCGCTCTCTCGAGGGCGGCCTCGTACCGCGCCGGGTCGACTCCCGGACCGAGGAGGAACGTCTCCTGAGGAGCCTGAAGAGAAAGTCCCTCGCGCATCTTCTGGGCCGCCGCCAGCGGGGCGGGATCGCCCTCGTTCTTCTGACTCGAGACGTAGACGATCCTTCCCAGGGCTTCGCGCTTCGTGGGGAAGACTCCTCGGTCGACGAGGATGGTGAGCGACCGCTCCGCCACGTCGCGAACCAGGTCGCGATGCGTTTTCGCGCCCACCACGGAGGCGATGCGCTCGGGATCCACGAAGCGATCCCGGTGAAGCCCGAGCCGTGCCTTCGAGTAGAGGATCTTCTCGACGGAGGCATCGATGCGCGAGAGCGGGATGTCGCCGCTTTCGACGGCATGGACCAGAGCGTCGATGGTCGCGATGGCATTCGCGGGCTTGAGCAGCACGTCGTGGCCGGCCTGGATCGCCATCACACCCGCTCTCTCGGCGCCGAAACGCTTCACGACCTTCGGGTACCAGAGGTCGTCCGTGGTCAGCACCCCCTGGAATCCAAGACGTTCCCGAAGCCAGTAGGAAGCGAGCTTGGGCTCGACGCTCGCGGGAAGATCCGAGCCTTCGGTGAGAGCGGGAATGGTGATGTGCTCGCTCATGACGAAGGCGACGCCGGCATCGATCGCCGCCCGAAAGGCGCGGAGATCCTCCGCCTCGACCCGTTCTCTCGATTTGGAATTCAGGAGGAACTCGTCTTCCAGAATCTCGACGTCGCCTCGGCCGGGGTAGTGCTTCGCCGTGGCAAGCATACCGTTTTCCTGGTAGCCGCGGATGTACGCCCCGGCCATGCGTCCCAGAAGATCCAGATCCGATCCGAAGGAGCGTACGCTCAGCACGGGATTGTCCGGAAGGGTCTGGACGTCGACCACCGGAGAATAGGTGAGGTGGATTCCAATCGCGCGCCCCTCGAGGGCGCCGACTCTCCCGACCTCGTAGGCGAGCCGTTCGTCGGAGGTAGCGGCTAGAGCCATGTTCGCGGGAAACTCCGAGGCGCCCCGGAACTGCTGCCCCGGTCCGCCCTCGAAGTCCGCCGAGAAAAGAATCGGGATCCGGGCGCGCTTCTGCAGGCGGTTCAAAAGGTGCGCGGTCTCGTAGGGGGCCCCTCCGTAGACCACGAACCCACCGATGCCGTACTCCTCGGCGAGCCGGCTCCAGTAGAGGAAGTCCTTCGCGTCATCCGCGATGTAGTCTCCGCGGATCTGTTCGCAGACCATCTGCGCCGCTTTCTCCCGGAGAGAAAGAGAGGCGCGCGTCTCCTTCGCCCAGCGCCGCGCCTCATCGTCACTTTGCGCCCATGCCGCGCCCGCGGACGTAAGGCAGAGGACACACAAGAGCACCGGATTCCTCATGACTGAGCTCGCTTTCGTGAAACGGCACTCATCATAGCCTCGGTCGGGGCGCCGTTGGCCCCATCAGGGCAGAAACAAGAAGCAGGCGGCCAGAATCAGCGTGGGCACGGCAGCGCCCAGGGCCAGATATGCGGGAGCGACACCGGCAGGAAAGAACCGCCCGAGGATGGCCTGCCCCGCGGGATTGGGCGCGTTCGCGATCACCGTGAGCCCGCCGGCGACCATGGCTCCCGAGACGACGGCGTACTTGAGCTCCTCCGTGAGGCCCGGCACCAGCGAGGCCAGATAGGTGATCGCGGCGTTGTCGTTGAACGCGGTCAACACCATGGCCCCCGCGAAGAGCGGAAGGGCCGCGAGCCGGCTCAAAAGGGGCTCGATCCACCACTGCTGGAGCGAGCCGTGGATCACCAGGCCGCCGAGAAAAAAACCAACGAGAACCGGCGGGCCGAGTCGGAGCTCGCTCTGGTACGGGGCGGTCGCTTGCATGAAGGCGATGACGAAGAGGAGACCGCCGATGAACAGGACCGGCGTGTGCGCGGTGAGGACGGTCCAGCCGAGAAGCGCCAGGTGCACGAACGTCACCGGGACGGGGATGCCCAGGCCTTCCTCCAGCTCCCCTCCCGTTCGGGCCTGGACCTTCTCCGGGACCTTCTCCGCCAGCCTCCGCAGCTCGGATCGGAACACGACCGCGTAGAGAGCGTTGGACGCGACGATTCCGAGAACGGCCTTCCAGCCGAAGTTCCTCAGCATGTACTCCGTTCCCCACGCGAACTTCTCGGCGACGATCAAGACCGGCGGCGCTGCGAAGTGGGTCAAGGTGCCGCCGACCGACACGTCCACGAAAAGAAGACCGAGCGTTCCGTACGCCAGCAGGCGCGATGCGCCGAGCGAGTAGATGTGGTGTGCGAGCAGGAGTGCGCAGATGGTCATGGCCGCGGGCTCGGTGATGAGCGAGCCGAGGAGCGGCCCGAGGGTGAGAATCGAAATCCACCAGGCGAGGGGCGTTCCCCCGAAGACGCCGGCGACAATCCCCATCGTCTTTTCCGCGAAGGACATCACCGGGCGCGTGGAGGCGATCGCCATGATAACCACCACGAACGCCGGCTCGGTAAAGTTCACGTGCTCCACGAAGGACTGGGCCACGTGCCAACCTCGCGCGAGAGTGACGACGGCGAGGAGCGGGACGACCCAGATGCCGAAGACCGCCTCTACCTCGCCGAAGAAATGAGCCGCCTCGGCCTTGAAACTGTGCTCCGTGTCGCGGGACTTGAGCTCGTGCGCGAGGCGGGTGATCCGCGGTGCTAAGAACGTGTGCAGGATGGCGAATGCGAAGATCAGCGTCGCGACCAGATTCAACGGCTCCTTCCGCACGCGGGAGGCGAGCACGTGGAAGAGCGAAAGCCCTTCCTCGCCGGTATAGCTTTCGAGCGCCGGAGGGAAGACTGGGGTCGAACCGTCGGCCGAGGCGGCGCTCGCGAACAGAATCCCGGCTGCTGCGAAGAAGGCGAGTCGCTTCATTCGCGCGAGGCCGAGGCCACCTGGGGAAGCTCTTCTGGAGCACTCAGCTCCCGGATGGTGTCGGGGATGGCCGTTCCTCCGGTAAGGGCGATGCGAACGGCTTCCTCCACGCTCAAATCGGAGACCCGGAGGTCCGATTGCGGGAAGCAGAGGATCGCCCCCAGGTAGAGGTGATTCGTCGGGACGTAGACCGATGCAAAGGCTTCCCAGCCCCCGCCCTCGCGCTGGACCTGGAACTCGCGGGTCAAGAACCCAACGGCGAAACCGGTGGTTCCTACGCAGGGCACGAGCACCACGCGCTTGAACCCCGACTCGTTGTCGGGGGAGAACGCGGTCACGAGCTGCCTCACAGGCACGTAGATGGTCTTCAAGAGCGGAATCCTCGCCATGAAGTTCGCGCCCTGGTGCAGGAGCCGAGAGCCGACAACGGTGGTGGCGACGAGCCCCACGATGGTGACCAGGGCAAGCGCGGAGGCGAAGCCGAGCCCGGGGATGCTCTGTCCCAGAAGCCACTCGAGAAGCGGGCCCATCTTCCCCTCGATGAGGCGCGCGACCAACACCAGCACCTGGACGCTCACCAGGAGGGGAAGCACCACGACGAGACCGGCGACGACGCTCCTCTTGAATCGATTGCTTACGGTCATCGGAGGAGTTTAGCTCAGCATCAAAGCGAGAAACACGGAAACCCAATGCAAGGGGGATAAGGGGATAGGAGGGGATGAGGAGATAAATTCCCAACTATCTTTCGTCTTATCTCCCTATCCCCTCCCATCTCCACATCCCCCTTCTTACACTCTTTTGTTCTCACGCGAGGATCTTTCGCACGACCTCGCCCTTCACGTCCGTCAGGCGAAAGTCTCTTCCCAGGAACTTGAATGTTAGCTGCGCATGGTCGATTCCGAGGAGATACAGCATCGTCGCGTGCAGGTCGTGGACCGAGACCACGTCCTCGACCGCGTGGTAGCCGAGCTCGTCCGTGGCTCCGTGGGTCACTCCGCCCCGGATGCCGCCCCCGGCGAGCCACATCGAGAACCCCTTGATGTGGTGGTCCCGTCCGTCGCTCTGAGCCATGGGTGTCCGTCCGAACTCGCCTCCCCAGAGGACGAGGGTCTCCTCGAACATGCCTCGCTCCTTCAAATCCCTCACCAGCGCCGCCGACGCCCGGTCGGTTTCGTTCGCCTTCATGACGATGTCGGGCCGGATCCGGCTGTGGTGGTCCCAGTCGCGGTGGTAGAGCTGGATGAAGCGCACGCCGCGCTCCGCGAGCCGGCGCGCGAGAAGACAGTTGGCGGCGAAGGTGCCGTCCATTCCCGAAACCCCGTAAGCCTCGAGGACGGACCGGGGCTCGCTCGAGAAGTCCGTGAGCGCGGGGACGCTCGACTGCATCCGGAACGCCATCTCGTACTGGCTGAGGCGGGCCGCGACCTCCGGGTCCTCGATCCAGTCGGGACTCGTCCGGGTGAGGGCGGAGACGGCGTCGATGACGCCGCGCTGCTCCGGCGCCGTGACTCCCTCGGGATTCCGCAGATACAGGACGGCGTCGCCCTTCGATCGGAATTGCACTCCTTGAAATCGGCTCGGAAGAAATCCGCTGTGCCACTGCCGCGCGGCGATCGGCTGCATCTGGCCGCCTCGACCCTGCGACACCAGGACCACGAATCCCGGGAGATCGACGGCTTCGGAACCGAGACCGTACCAGATCCAGGATCCCGCGGACGGACGGCCGGAGATCTGAGTCCCGGTGTTCATGAAGGTGTGAGCGGGATCGTGGTTTATCTGCTCCGTTTGCAAGGACCGCACGATGGCAATCTCATCGGCGATTCCGCCGATGTGCGGAAGGAGGGTCGAGATCTCGGGCCCCGATTCTCCGAAGCGCTGGAACGGGTGCTGCGGTCCCAAACACTTCAGAGGTTGCCCCTGGAGCTGGGCGATCGGCTGTCCCTCCGTGAACGAAGGGGGCATCGGCTGTCCATCCATCGCCGCGAGCTTCGGCTTGTAGTCGAAGAGCTCGAGGTGAGAGGGCCCTCCGGCCTGGTAGAGCTGGATCACCCGTTTCGCTCTCGGCGCGAAATGGAGCGGCTGAACAACCCCACCCGGTCCACCCGGTCCACCCGGTCCCCCCGCCGCTTCTTGCCCGCGCGCAGAAAGAGACGAGAAAGCCAGGGCTCCAAGCCCCATGCCCGAGCGGGACAGAAACGCCCGCCGCGTCCAGCGCTTTCGAAACTCGGCGACGTCGTCGGTCAATATTTCCATATCATTGCTCATGAGCTCACGGCCTGGTGATGAGCTCGGGAAGGTTCAGAATCGTCCGCGCCACGGGAGTCCAGTCCGGGTGCTTCTCGTAGAGGCCGCGCAAAATTGTGACCTCTTCTTTCCTCGGCGGGCGTGAGAGCGCGCGGCGGAAGGCCCAATCGACTCGCGCTTCAAAAGTGCGCCCGCCCTCTTCCGCGATCCTGGAGGCGAACGCCCGGGCGGCGTCGACGTACGTGGGATCGTTGAGAAGCACCAGCGCCTGCTGCGGGACGTTCGAGCGCGTCCTTTCCGCAACGCACTCTTCCCGGCTTCCCGCGTCGAAGGCGAGAAGGCTCGGCTGCGGAAACGATCGCTGCCACCAGGTGTAGAGCCCGCGGCGGTGCTGGTCCTCGCCACCGAATCCTCCCATTCGCGCGGAGGAAAGTTGAGAAACGACCAGTAGCCTAGAGGCTGATGGGGAAAGACGCTCGGCCCGCCGATTTTCAACGACAGAAGGCCGGAGGTGGCAAGCGCATTGTCGCGCACCATCTCCGCCTCGAGGCGGATCCTCGACTGGCGAGCGTAAAAACGATTGTAGGGGTCGCGATCGAGAAGCTCCTTCGAGGCGATTGACGAGCGTCGATACGCCGCCGAAGTGACGAGGGTCCTGACGATGCGCTTCACGTCCCACCCGCTCTCGAAGAATTCGACGGCGAGCCCGTCGAGAAGCTCGGGGTGCGTCGGCCACTCTCCCTGCGTCCCCAGGTCCTCGAGCGTTCGCGAGAGCCCCTGGCCGAAGAAGAGCTTAAAGAGCCGGTTGACGAAGACTCGCGCGGTGAGAGGGTTTTCGCGCGAGACCATCCACCGGGCGAGGTCGAGACGCGTCGCCCTCCGGCCACCCGCATCGATTTGCGGGAGGAAATGAGGGACCGCGGGGTCGACCACGGGCCCGGAGTCATCGAGCCAGTTGCCGCGAGGAAGGATCCGGACGGGATCGGGCTCCCGCGTGGTCGTGATGTAGGACTGGGGAATTTGCAGAAGGAGCGCGTCCCGCCGAAGCTCCGACAGACGCAGGCGCGCGCGCAGCGGTGCGAGCTCGGGCGCCGCCGCTCGATAGTAGCCCTCGAGCTCCTCCTGCTGCAGCGGCGTGCGCTCGGAAGAGGGAGTCGCGGCGATCGCCTTGAGGTCGCGCGAGACTCCGGGGCCGAGATCGCGGCACACGGGCTCGGTACTGGCGGTGGCGGAAACGCGGAACCGTCCCAGAGTCCGGCCGTCGCCGGCATTCTGACGAAGCACCATGGTGAACGTCGTCTCCGGTTCCGTTCCCACGGGCGCAACCGTCTCGAGGATGAGGCGATGGGTCTCTCCGTTCGCCGCGGCCAGTGCCCAGGGACCCGCCTCGGATCGGAAGCGGACCGGCGTATCGCCCTCGTCGCGGATCTCGATCCCGGAGACCACGAATCCGCCCTCGGGATCGCGGCCCGGCCCGCCCATCGGGAGCTCCTCGAACGGAACCGCCTCGAGGCGAAACGCGGTGATGTGCCGAACGGCCGTCGTGAAACGGACGGTGTAAGTATCGGAAGAAGGCTTCGGTCCGTTCTGGGTCGTGGCGATGAGAGAGAAGTCGTTTCCCTGAATGAGGACTCGCGTGCCGCGCTCGGACGAGACCGACACCGGCTCGAGGGTCGTCCAGCAGACCGGTGTCTTCCGGATCGCCTCCTCCCAGGCTTCGTCGGGCTTCTTCTCCTTCAGCTCGTCCGCGATGCGCTCGACTTCGGACTCGAGGGCCTCGAAGAGGGGACGCTCGGCCTCGCCCGGAAGCGCCGTCGGTTTTCTACGCCCCACGGGCTCTTCGACCACGTCGGCGAAGAATGCGGCGAAGCTGTAGAAGTCGTTCGCGAGGTAGGGATCGAATTTGTGGTCGTGGCACTGGGCGCAGCCGAGGGTGCCGCCGAGCCACACCGTCGAGGCGTTGCGCACACGGTCCGCCAGATAGATCGCGCGATACTCCTTCGGCTGCCCGCCGCCTTCCTCCGTGGTCTGGAGAAGGCGGTTGTATCCAGAGGCGATTTTCTGCTCGAACGTCGGATCCTCGAGCAGATCCCCCGCGATCTGCTCGAGAGTGAAGCGATCGAAGGGAACGTTCTGGTTGAAAGCCGACACCACCCAATCTCGATAGCGCCAGAGCGGGCGGGAGTTGTCGCTGTGATAGCCGACGCTGTCCGCGTAGCGCACGAGGTCGAGCCAGTAGGCGGCCATCCGCTCGCCGTAACCCGGCGAGCCGAGTAGACGGTCGACTTGCTTCTCGTAGGCGTCGGAGCTCATATCGGACTCGAAACCCCGGACCGCTTCCGGAGTCGGCGGAAGACCCGTCAGGTCGAAGCTCAAACGCCGGAGGAGCTCGTACCTCTTCGCTTCCGGCGACGGGACGAGCCCTTCACCCGCGATCGCGGTATCGATGAGATCGTCGACAGAACGTGCGCTTGGCCTTTGCGGGGCGACGTAGGACCAGTGCGGCGCCCATGGCGCTCCGTCGGCGATCCATCCTCGAAGCGTCTCGATTTGCGCGGGGGTCAATCGAGGTTTACCGCTCGCGAGCGCCGGCATGCGCAGATTCTCGTCAGGGTGGGTGACGCGTGAAATGAGGGCACTGCGCTCGGGAGCGCCGGGAACGATGGCGACGTTTCCCGAAGGGAGCGTCGCTTTCGCCGCCTCCTCGCGGTCGAGCCTGAGGCCCGCCTGTCGCGGGTTCCGATCGGGACCGTGACAGGAGTAACACCCGGCGAGGATGGGACGCACGTCCCGATTGAAGTGCCATCGAGCCTCGGCCGCGGCGAGGGGCGGAAGCACCGCTGAAGGAGAGCTCTCGGACCAGGAGGCGCCCTCGTCGATCCACCACCTCAGAATCTCGATCTCTCCGGCAGCCAATGGCTCCTGGTACCAGGGCATGCGCGTTTCCGGGTCCGACGAGACGACTCGCTGGTAGAGAAGGCTCGCGCCGGCGTTGCCGGCAACGACGACCCTCCCGGAAGCGCCGCCGGAAAGGAATCGTTCGCGGACGTCGAGCCGAAGGTCCGCTTCAGCGAGCGCGGCGCCGTGACACTCGAAGCAAGACCGCTCGAGGATCGGGCGCACGTCGCGGGCGAAGTCGATACCTCCCGATGGCGGTTGCGGGATGGCGAGGAGCAGAAAGAGTGGACTCATGAGTGCCAGAGCTCCCGGTGCTGGCGCTGGGTTTCGCTCAAGGCCTCGGGCCGGTAGAAACGCTCGTAGAAGGAGAGGTCGACGTGCCCCGCCTGGAACCCGAGAATCGTCCGGAGCGGAGGCGCGTACGCGGGGAACCTCCCGTAGCGCCGATGAACGTATTCGCAGTAGGCGATGGTCGCGTCCTCTGCCGCCGCACTCGGCGGTTTCGCGGTCTTCTCGATGGACGCTGGATCGCGCCAGAGGCTGAACGGCGTTCCTCCGCGGAACACCCCGTCCGCGCCGAACTTGAGCTCGACGACCGCGCGCACCGCCTCCTCCATCGAGGGATAGTACGGGGGACAGTAGGGCGCGAGAAGAGGTTTTCCGTCTTTCTCGATCCCGAGCCCGTACGGTACCGCCGCGTCGCGGCCGAGAGCTCGAGCGAGGGTCGAGAGCACGGGGCCCATGCCGAGGTAACGGCTCGCGGGCATCTTCTGCATGCGGCAGCCGATCGCTTCGAGCCAGCCGAAGGGATGGGCGGCCCAGTGGGGAAATCCGCCGAGCCCCATCGCCTGGGTCATGAGCGCGAGGTTCTGAATGACCATTCCCTGCTCGATGGTCACGAACTCCGTCACCAGGCTCTCGAGCTGCTGGATGGTGAGGACGCGCTCGTCCTTGGGGTCGTCTCTGAGGTGCCCCCCCTTGCTGCGGGCGAACCTCCCGACTCCCGCCGGACGGAAGGAGGCGCGCTCGTCCACGAGGAAGACGCCGTTGCCCTCGTTCAGGATCTCCATCACCCCATTGATGTACAGGAGCGTGAGCTCGTTCACGGGAAGGAAGTAGGTGCTGGCCGGATCGTAGAGGGTCCAGTCGTTCACCGAGAGGTTGTAGAGGGGCCGAAGAGGCGGCTGCGCGCGGCCCTTTTTGATCTCGACCCGGCTCCTTCGATAGAGCTCGGTGAGCTCACCCCGTCTCGCGAGCTCTCGTAGCTCGGGGAGATCCTTCCCATCGAAGTCCCGCGGCCGCTTGAGAAGGTACGTGGCCTTCTCGTTCGTCACCACCACCGAGACCGCCTGGATGGCGTCGCCGCTCGCGACCGTGCGGCCCGCCATTCCCGCCATGATCGTGCCCCCCCTTCCGGGCTCGTAGTTCAGATCGCCGAGAGCATGGCCGGTAATCCCGCAGGCCGCGAAAGCGAGGATGGCCTCCTCGTCTTCGGTGAGCGGAAGGCCGGGCTCGGGGCTTTCGTAGGCCATGGGCCCGGAGTCCATATGCATCCCGAGTCCAAACCGCCGGGAACGGCGATCGCGCAGGGCATCGAGGAGCGGATAGCGGGCCAGGGTCTCGAAAGGCTTTTGGAGGGTCATGAAACGACTCCGAACGGCGTTAGAGTATACAGGACGTGCGCGTTCGCGATATCGACTGGGGGAGCTGGCGAGCCAAGGATCCGGCGACCCTGGTGTTCGTAGTGAAGGACCCCTCGGTTCTTCTCATCCGAAAGAAGCGAGGCCTCGGCGCGGGAAAGATCAATGCCCCCGGCGGACGCCTCGAGCAGGGAGAAACACCTCTCGAAGCCGCGATTCGAGAGACGCGAGAGGAGGTCTGCGTCACGCCTTTGGATTTGCGCTACGCGGGCGTGAATCTCTTCCAGTTCATCGACGGCTACTCGATCCACGTGCACGTCTTTAAAGCGCGCGACTTCGAAGGCGAGCCGAGAGCAGAAGGAGCATCGTCGCCCTGGCCATCGCCAATCTCAACCGCCACGATCACGGCTCGAGAGGCGACCGGCAAAACCTGGACGCCAGGAGCCTCGGCCAAGAAGAGGATTTTCGGGCTGCTGTAACGAACACCCCTTCAACGACTTCTCGAAATCATCGCGGCATCACCAAAGCCGCGGGGAAACGTCACAACCCCATCACGACTCGGGCACACGCTGATTCCTAGGCTCCTCCCTCGAGGAGGAGCCCATGGAACGCTTCGCCGCCGCCTTCACGCTCTCCATCGCACTGCCGGTTTCCGCCGCTCACGAGGTCGACTTTCGGCTGGCCGGCAAACATCTCGTCATCGTGCCCGTTCTCGTGGAGGGTCAGGGACCCTACGAGTTCCTGCTCGATACCGGGAGTACGATCTCGGTTGTGGACCGAGAGCTCGCTCGGGCTCTCGGTCTCACGCCGCTCCAGCATACCGTCATGCGTACCGCCAGCGGGACCGAGCGCGCTCCCATCGCGCGCTTGAATCGCCTCCAAGTCGGGTCGCAGTCCACGGAGACCGTTCTCGTCCTCTGTTCCGAGCTCAGCAGCTTGCGCTCCCTGGATGCGGGGATCCGAGGCATCCTCGGGTTTAATTTCCTGTCCCGATTCCGATACTTGCTCGACTACAAGGCTAAGCGACTGCTGTTCGAGCCCGGTCAAGTCGAAGGCGCCCGCGTGCCGTTCGATGGGCGCGCCCGCTCCATCGTTCTCACCGTCGACGGACTGCGTCTCCTTCTGGATACCGGCGCGAGCGGCCTGTTTCTGTTCGACCGCGAGGGGCTCGACATCGAGCCGGACCGGCGGGGGGTCCGGCGCCTGACGACGAGCACCGGTCGCCGGATCGCGGAGTCGGGATGGATCGCCTCGCTCGACATCGGCGGCGAGTCTTTCCGCCGTGTGCCGGTAACACTCGTGACTCAGACCGGCCTCGAAGCACGAGCGGACGGTCTGCTGCCGGGAACTCTGTTCGACGCGATCTACTTCGATCACGGGACCAACGTGGTCGTCTTGAACCCGGTGCTTCCTCGCGAGGTGGCGTTGCCCATGCTCCCCTAGTACACTTGCGAGGCTCGGGAATACCTTGTGGCGGCTTCGAAGGAGCGGCCCACGGCCTACGAAGTGGGCGACGTCCGGATAGACGCCAGGGCCGCGCAAGTTCGCAAGAACGGCGTCCTCCTGCACCTCGAGCCCAAGGCGTTCCAAACACTCCTTTTCCTGGTAGAGAGACCGGGAGAGCTCGTCTCCAAGCAGGAGCTCCTCGACGCGGTATGGCAGGACGCCTTCGTCACCGAAAACGCGCTGACCCGCGTCGTCGCACAACTCCGGAAGGCCCTCGACGACGACGCCAGGGAGGCTAGATACATCGAAACGGTTCCGACTCTGGGCTACCGATTCGTGGCTCCCGTCCGTCCGGTGGTCTCTCCCACGGCGACTCGCTTTCGACGACGAGCGATTGGGTTGGGGGCCGCCGCTGCCGGGGTGCTGGCCCTCGTCGTTGCATCGAACTTGGATGAAGTCGGTCCCCACGCGATCGACTCGCTCGCCGTGCTGCCTCTCGAGAACCTGTCGGCGGACCCGGAGCAGGCATTCTTCACGGACGGGATGACGGAGGCGCTGACTGCACGCCTCGCGCAGATCAAGACCCTCAAGGTCATCTCGAGCACCTCGGTGATGACCTACAAGGATGAACCGAGGAAAGCTCTCGCGCAGATTGCGAAAGAGCTGGACGTCGATGCCGTCATCCAAGGCTCGGTCCTGCGCGCCGGCGATCGCGTTCGCATCACCGTGCAGCTCGTCGACGCTGCCTCGGGGCGGCACCTCTGGGCCGAGAGCTACGAGGGGGACCTGCAGGACGTGCTGTCACTCCAGGGCGATGTTGCGAGGGCCATCGTGAGAGAGGTCGAAGTGGAGCTGACTCAGGAGGAGAGCGCAATCCTCGCGCGCGCGCGGCCCGTCGATCCCGAAGCGCACGACGATTACCTCCGCGGACGCTTCTACATGTCGGAGGCCAAAGGTGGACGATTCGAACGGGCGGTCGAGAGCTTCGATCGTGCTATCGAAAAAGACCCGGACTTCGCCCTCGCTTACGCGGCGAAAGCATACTGCTACTTCGGGCTGGGCGCACATGGCCACCTCCCCCCATTGGATGCCATGGCGAAAGCGAAGGAGCTTGCCGCGAGGGCGCTGGCGCTGGACCCCACGTTGGACGACGCGCACGTCGTGCTGGGGTGGCTTGCGCTATCCAGCTGGAATTGGGCAGAGGCCGAGCAGGCAATGGAGAATGCGATCCGGCTCAACCCGAACTCATCCCCGGCTCACGAGGCGTATGCCTGGTATCTCTCCGTGATGGGTCGACACGACGAGGCCATCGATCGCGCGAAACGGGCGGTGCGGCTCAATCCGATCGACCTCGGTCCGCGAGCTACGCTCGCGCGTTTCTACTTCCATGCCCGCCGGTACGATCGGGCGGTGGAAGAGTTAAAGGAGATCCTCCAGGTCGACCCCGATTTCGTTTTGGCGTACACCATTCTAGAGTGGGTTTACGTGCGACGGGGAATGTACGATGATGCGCTCGCCGCCAAACGCGAAGAGCTGAGGCGCATCGGGACGAGCTCGGAAGAGATTTCTTCGCTCCAGGATGCCTATGCCCGCTCCGGCGTCCGAGGCTATTGGGCCTGGAAGCTGGACTTCATGCTGAAGCGAACCTATTTCAGAAGCTCCGCCAACGAAGTTCTTGCGGGACACTACATGTCGCTCGGCGAGCTGGATCGAGCCTTCGAGCTTCTCGAGCAAGCCTACGCGGAGCACGACCCCTTTCTCTTTACGCTCGGCGTGAACCCGTGGTGGGATCCGGTTCGCTCCGATCCGCGCTTTCAGGACATCGTCGAGCGCCTGAAGTTCCCCTCCCGAGGGTGAGGATTCCCCAGAACTAGCGCGGAGCCTCCTCGTATCCTCTCCTCCCGCGGGAAGCGCCACCCCACAGGCGCAGGGCATCGAGAAGCGGATAGCGGGCCAGCGTCTCGAACGGCTTTGGTTGGGTCATGAAACGACTCCGAACGGCGTTAGAGTATACAGGACGTGCGCGTTCGCGATATCGATTGGGGGAGCTGGCAGGCCAAGGATCCGGCGACCCTGGTGTTCGTGGTGAAGGACTCCTCGGTTCTTCTCATCCGAAAGAAGCGCGGCCTCGGCGCGGGAAAGATCAACGCCCCCGGCGGACGGCTCGAGCCGGGAGAAACCCCTCTCGAAGCCGCGATTCGCGAAACGCGAGAGGAGGTCTGCATCACGCCCCTGGATTTGAGCTACGCGGGCCTGAATCTCTTCCAGTTCATCGACGGCTACTCGATCCACGTGCACGTCTTTAAAGCGCGTGACTTCGAAGGCGAGCCGAAAGAGACG
>Ga0184637_10000704_pt1 | contig 24146 bp, 28 predicted proteins | sample PLM3_127_b2_FD_133143 | JGI IMG/M metagenome (GOLD analysis project Ga0184637, IMG submission 133143) | Groundwater sediment microbial communities from an aquifer in East River, Colorado, USA - PLM3_127_b2 | ecosystem: Environmental > Terrestrial > Soil > Riparian zone | place: USA: East River... | reverse complement strand
TTCGAGCTGCCTCTGGGATTTCGTGAGCGGTGGAGGGTGGCGTTCGAGCACCGAAGGCGACGGCTGACTCGAAGGCTCAGCGTTTAGAGGACGGCACGCGGGCGTTCAGCTCTTCGAACCAGTTGAGGACGACGTGGATCTGGGTAGGCCCGGATGAGACGTCCTGAATCATGACAAAGTGTTTGCCGTCGGGCGCGACGTCGTATTCGGCAAGGTTACTGCCAGGATCGGCGAAGTTCTGTTCGAAGAGCTTGGTCGGCTTCCCCGCTCGAAACGCCGGCTCGGTCTCAACCTCTACCACCATCATGCGGTTACCGTTTCTGTAGAAGATTTCGCGACCGATTCGGGACCAGACAGGCTGCATGCCGCCCTCGTTCGAGATCTGCCACTTTCCGCCGGGGCCGGGAAACGGCTGTACGTAGACCTCATCCCGGCCGGACTCGTCCGAGCTGTAGGCAAGGAAACTCCCGTCCGGTGAGAAGACCCCGCCCGCCACGTTGAAGGGCGTCTGCAGGAAGGGTCGCGTGCTTCTGTCACCATCGAGCATCAAGAGCCCGATCTCACTTTGTCCATTCGGTCCGTCGCCCGTGTAAGCAAGCGTCTTTCCGTCCGGCGACCACGACGTTGGCCGCATCGTGCGCTCCTCCGTCGTGAGCCGTTCCGCGGCTCCACTTCCGTCCGCGGATTGCCAGAAGATGCTGTTCGGATCGGACTTTCGAAACGCCAGGCGTGTACCGTCAGGAGACCACACGGGCCTGCGTTGCTCACCCGCGTCGAACGTCACACGAGTGAGCGTATCGCGTGCAATATCGTACACCCATAGGTTCTCCTCGACCACGAGGGCAAGCTTCTCTCCGTCGGGCGACAATGCGGGTTGAGCATAGGGCCGATGCTCCGCGGTGATCGGCGAGGCGGCGCCCGCGCGGTCCACCGAAACGAGGGTGCGCTCTGCTGCGACCCCGGGAACGTACGCAAGAGTCCCGTCTCGTGAAAGGGCGAAGTGCGCCGTTCCAAATGTGGGGCGGGTCCCGACCCCCTCCAGAATGGGGACGGGCTCACCCGTTACTTCTAGCCGCTCGAGGTCGAAAGCTGCAGCCCAAAGCGCTCCTTCCCTCACGTAGGCCAGGTGGCCCGTTGGGATGTATCGGGCGAACGACCCGCCTTCTAGAAGGACTCGATGCTTACGGGTTTCGAGAGAGAGAACGCCGATGCGAGACACTCCCCTGGCGGCCAGAATCGTGAAAAGTACCGTCTTTCCATCGGGCAGAATCTCCGGCCATCGGTGCGATAGTTCGTCCTGGCTCGGGTCGAGCGTGCTCATAACGGAGGCAACCCCTCCCGAAGTGGAGACGCGCGACAGCCCGGAGCCACCGTCGGGTGCGAAGAGGATGGCGTCGTCGGGACCCCAGCTTGCACCCCAGGGGTTCTCCGCATCACAGAGTGTGATGGGTACTCCCCCCTCAAGCCGCACCTTCTTCACTTTCCCGCCTTCAGTGTAGAAACCTAACCAGTCTCCATCCGGTGGAAAGAAAGCCGTCGTGGCGCCCTCGGTGCCGGGGATGGGACGGGCCTCAAGCTGATTGATCGGCCGGACGTAAAGCCTTCGGTCGCTACCGGAGCCTCCGACGAAGACAAGACGCCTTCCATCCGGAGATAGTGCCACGGAGGGATCGTTCGCCCAGGTGAGAGCTTGCTCCGGAGGAAGGTTCACCGTGAGGCGTGAGACCGAGCGCTTCGGTTCTGCTACCGGGCGCAACAGACTCCAAAGAGCAATACCCGATACCAAAGCCGCCATGGCCCACGGAACGTAGCCGCGCCGCGGCACCGTGACGGGCGATTCCGAAGGCTCGTCGATCTCGATCCTCGCATCGCCGATATGCTGCTGCCGTCGATGGGGATCCTTCTGAAGACACCGGCGCAGCAGATCGCGGATCTTCACCGGCGTTCTCGCCGGAAGCGCCGTCCAGTCGGGCTCCTTCTCGAGAATCGCGGCGAGGATGTCCGAGACCGTCTCCCCCGAGAACGCCTTCCTCCCCGTCAGCGCTTCATAGAAGACGCACCCGAAGGACCAGATATCCGTCCTTCGATCGAGAGTCTTTCCCCGCGCCTGTTCCGGACTCATGTAGGACGCGGTTCCAAGAATGACGCCTTGCTCCGTGCCCTCGCGCGTGAGCGTCGGCGACTTGGACAGATCGGAAGACGGTGCCTCCTCCGCCACCGCCTTCGCCAGACCGAAGTCGAGGACCTTCGCTCTCCCTTCGGACGTGACGATGACGTTCGCGGGCTTCAAGTCCCGATGGATGATCCCCTTCTCGTGCGCCGCCTCCAGACCCTCGGCGATCTGGCGAAAGATGCCGAGGCACTCTTCGATGCGCAGAGGCCCCCGGGAGATCCTCTCGGCGAGCGTCTCTCCCGGCACGAGCTCCATCACCAGATACTTGAGCCCGTTCGACTCTTCGAGTCCGTGAAGGGTCGCGATGTTGGGATGGCTCAAAGAAGCGAGAAGCCGCGCCTCCCGTTCGAGCCGCGCTACCTTCTCCCGATCTCCCGCGACGAACTCTGGCAGAAGCTTCAGCGCCACGTCCCGCCCGAGCGTCGTGTCGCGAGCCCGGTAGACGGCTCCCATGCCGCCTTCGCCGAGCTTCTCGACGATCTCGTAGTGGCCGAGCGTTCTCCCGATCATGGGAAGTCCTTTTCTGGCCGTGTAGCCTACCTCTTCCGCTACCGATCCGCGAACACGTGTTCGCGGAGTTCAAGCAGTTCGTGAGGAAAAGCTGATCGGAGGTCGATCGGAGACGCGTGGGGAAGCTACTCCGAACCCTCGCGCACGGCAGCTCCGGCTTGCCTTCTTGCGATTTCTATCAGCTCACGCAGCGCTCGATTGACCGCTTCGGAGCTCCGGAACACGGCGGCCACGTCCGGCTGGAGCAACACGACGTTCGTTCCCTGGCGATACCGTTCGTAGTACTTGCCTCGAACCCCCCCGCGAATGTCGTACTCGGGCCTCATTTCGTCGGCTTCTGTCTCATTCTCCTGACTCATAGACCCTCCGCTCCTGCGTCGTCACATCGCGGGCACCGATGAGTGAAGCGTATCGCGCACCGTTGTCGCCAGCGATCGCCGAACACCGAACTGCCTTCCTCGAAGGACACTCCAGCTTCGCGAGCCTAGTACGTGCCACACCGTGTCGAATTGTGTTACCGGCCGCCACCATCGTGTCGCAGGCTCGGCCGCTACACTCTTCCCATCTGCCGCGACGAAATCGGGCAGAAGCTTCAGCGCCACGCTGGCCGAGCGCTCTCCCGATCATGGGAACCTTTTCTGGCCGTGTAGCCTACCTCTTCCGACTACGATCCGCGAACACGTGTTCGCGGAGCTCAAGTGACACTGGAAGACCGCGCCGACTCCGGCGTCAGGATTCAAAGTGGAGCGCGATGAGCGCCGTTGCCCGCGGCCAACCTCGGAGTGATAATCGCGCATGTACTTCGAGATCGTCGGCGAAATCGAGCAGGTCGAGGCAATCGCAGTCGGGGGACGGATCAGGGAGATCATGCGCCTGCGGAAACAGTTGGGGAAGGGCGCTGGCGCAAGCTCAAAGGCGTAGCCACCGTTCGCCTGGTCGGTGGTGTACTGTTGAGTTGACAAAACATGGAGAATCCAGAGGTTGAATTCGCGCTCTGCGTAAAGAACGACGATTGCGATGATCTCGAACCGCGAAAAATCTACCGCCTGCTTCCGGACGAGAAGGCCGCGAAGGACGGCTACTTGCGCGTGGTGGACGAGTCGGGCGAAGACTACCTGTACCCGGAATCCTACTTCATCATCGTAAAGCTACCGATTGAAGTGCAGGAAGCACTGGCGGCGAAAGCTTAAGCGCGGCGCCGCTCAGCTCCTGGCGCTGCCGAGGTAGAAGAGCCGCCATGACCCGAGAGCACGATCGAGTAGTTTTGACGACCGATGTCCCTCGCGAGCGACTCGTGGCTGGCGACATCGGAACCGTAGTACAAATTCAGAAGGACGGCGAGGCCTACGAAGTCGAGTTCATGACCCTCAATGGAAAGACCGTGGCGGTGGCCACTCTTCTCGCGTCTCAAGTTCGTCCCATCGAACCTCACGAGATAGCTCTCATCGAGGCGTGAACGAGAGCGACTCCCCCGAGTAACTCCGGAAATCGACCGGAGAGCCCCGTCCGGACAGAGTTGAACGGCGGGCGCCAGCGGCTGCACGGGCCCTTCGTATCGTCGACGGCACGTCGGCGTGGGCGCGAGCTCGGCAGATGCTCCGAAACGTCACTCGCGGATAGACATCAACCTTGAGCGCTCACCCCGGGCGGTCCGCTGAGCAGAAACTCGCTCCACGACATCGATGGCAAGCCGCCGCGCTCGACTGCGGACCGCCCCTCCTCGCTGCAGAGGACTAGAGGCCGGTACGACGGGTGGCGTCGCGTGAACTCTCCGATACCCTTGAGGTCTCCCGAGGAGGTCGGGCCTGTCGTCACCTCGATGGCCCAGGAACCCCAGCTCCCTTCGACCACGGCATCCACCTCGAGAGGCTCCTCGCGCCAGTAGCTCACTCGCTGTCCTCGGTTCCAGGCGTGGGCGAGGCAGGTGTTCTCGACCCAGGCTCCGAACCGCTTCGGGTCCGTGGACCGATCGGGATCCCACGGGGGTCGACGGCGGCGAGGAGAGCATTGTTGAGCGTGATGAGCTTCGGCGGCGCCGCTCGCTGCCGCGCCGGACGCGAAGAGTACCTGCCAAGAGGCGCGACGAGATAGGCCTCCTCGAGGAGCTGCAGGTAATGAGCGATGGTCTCGAGGGCTCCGGCGTCTTGAAGCTGCCCCTGGATCTTCTGGAGAGAGACGATCTCCGCCGGGGACGACGCGGCGACGCCGAACACCTGGCGCAAGAGGGCGGGCTTCCTTACGACCGCGAGCGCGAGAATGTCGCGGCCGATGGCGGGCTCGAGGATGGCATCGCGCACGTACGCCGACCAGCGTGGGATGTCGCCGCGCAATTCAAAGGCTCCCGGATAGGAGCCCATTTTCACGAGCAGCAACGAGGCTTCCTCGGGTGTGACGGCGAAGACCTCAGCCAGCGACGAGGCGGATCAATGGGCGAGCGTGATCCGCTCGAAGCGTCCGGCAAGGCTCTCGCGCGAGCCCGCGGCGAGCCGGAGAGCAGAGGAGCCGGTGGCGACTACGTGAACCGGACGTTTGCGGCGACGAAGGCGGTCCCACTCCCCTTTGAGGCGAGTGGCCCAGCCCGGCAGGAGATGCGCCTCGTCGAGGAGGAGGATCGCCCGTCCCTCCTGGGTGGCGGTCTCGTCGGCGCGAAGCCAGAGGCGCTCCCAGAAACCGGGCACCACGGCCTCGGGACCGTCCATAGCCGCGTAGATCGCGGCATTTCCGTGGCGCTCGGCAAGCTCGAGAAGCAGGGAGGTCTTGCCAACTTGCCGCGGCCCGGTGAGAAGCTGGACCCGACCCGGTGGGGGCTCGGCCAGCCGGCTGGTCAGAAGCTCTCGGCACTCGGCGAAGCTGACCCGGTACTCCTTTGCCGGCATAGTCGAATAATTATTCGACTATACTAGAAAATCAAGACGGATTCGGACGCGTTCGCTGGGCGTCAGCCTCGACAGTGCGACGAGCCCGCAAGGGTGTTCAGCGCGGATGCGCCGGGACGCGCTCTTTCAGTTCCTTGAACCAGTTCTGAACGATGTGACTCTTCCCTCCCACGGCCGCGCGCTTCGGTTCTGCTACGAGGTGCAACAAGCTCCACACGGCGATACCCGTTCCAAAAGCCGTCACGGCCCGTGGAAGGTGGCGGTGCCGCGGTACGGTGACGGGCGATTCTAACCTTGATGGCTGTCCGGCGGGTCATGGTAAGTGCGCTCGCGCGAGGATTTTCTCGCTCGCCACAGGCTTGCTCCGGTTCGCGACTTTTCTTGGTATCAGCGCCCCAGTATACTGGTCGTAACGAATCGAGCACGTGGAGATGACGAAAGACTACGTCGAGCAGAGGGATGGCGGGTATTGGATCGCCGATACCCGCGTTTCGCTCGACTCCATCGTCTATGGTTTCTGCCGCGGAGCGTCGCCGGAGAGCATTCAGCGTTCGTTCCCGACCCTCACCCTGGAACAGATCTACGGCGCGATCACGTTCTATCTCGCTCACGAGTCAGAGATAGACGGGTACCTGGAGCGGGGCGAGGAAGAGCTCGAGCGCCTGCGCAAAGAAACCCGAGATCGTGACCCCGAATTCTACGGAAGGATGACGAGCGCCCGGAGCCGGTTGCCCACAAGACGATCTTGAAGATTCGCTTCCAGGCGGACGCCGACCTCGACGAAGACAGACAAGATGGCGCAATTCTCGGCGTCGCGCCACGTCGTATTGGGAAACAAGGCTCAGCTGCCGATTCTCGGCCCGCGAATCGATCGTGTCGCTACGTGGCGAAACAACTCAGACGAGCGTGGCGGGCTCGAAAAATCAGGGAGCTTCCGGCCGATCGATGAGCGCCAGAACTCGCCCTACGACATCTTCCAGAATCGCGGGGGGAACGGTGCAAGCGTGACGCGCTCTGCGGACCTGCCAATCGAGGCTCTTGATTTGATCCGATAGCACGGCGCCCTTGACCTCGAGGTCTGGTGGAAGCAGCACTTCGAAAGGGTACCCCTTCACCTGCGAAGTGATGGGACAGAACAATGCCAGACCTACCTTGCGGTTGTACGCGCGCGGCGAAATGACGAGCGCTGGCCGCGTCCCTGCCTGCTCATGACCGGCCTGGGGACTGAATTGAAGCCACGCAATGTCGCCCCGCTCCGGAACATAAACGGCCAACTACCAGATCTCCCGGCCTACGGGAGCGCCGGTCGCTACCTCCCGGTGCCGATTGCGGGAATCGACCTTTCGCAGGAGATCCGCAAGGGAATAACGCCGGCGCACCGGCTTCACCCGGATTGGCTTCACCCGGATACCGTCCTTCTCAACGGAAATATCGACTGCGGAGCCGGCGCGAATCTGCGACTGCACCGCGAACGCCCGGGGTATCCGGACTCCCAGGCTATTGCCCCATTTCTGCACCTTCGTCTTCATTCTCCGCTCCAGGATATACGTTGAATATACATAGAAAGAGGTCGCGGAACAAGCACGGAAGCGATTCGGTCTACCGCCCACTGACCGCGCGCAGGCGCTTCTCGACCGCCTGGGCGTCGGCGTCGCTTCGGCCGATGATGAGGATGGTGTCGTCGCCGGCGATGGTCCCCATAATCTCCGGCCACTCGACTTCGTCGATGGCGCGGGCGACTCCCATGGCGTTTCCCGGGGGGGTCTTGACCACGATGAAGTTCCTAGCGCTCTCGAGGCTCACCACGAAGGCGGCGACCGGCGCGAGGGGACCTTCCGCGGCCGCGGCTCCGGCGACGTAGCGGTAGCCGCCCCGGCCGTCGGGGGCCTTTCCGATGCCGAGGGTCTTGAGCTCGCGCGAGAGCGTCGACTGTGTGAGCGACACCCCCGAGCGCTCGAGCGCTTCGAGGAGCTCGTTCTGATTGCGGATCGGCTTTTCGCGGATGAGGGTGAGTATGGCTTCCTGGCGACGCTTACGGTCCAGCGCCATCAACCACCGCTGACCGGGGGGAGGAACGCTACCTCGTCGTCCGGGGCGAGCGGAGTTTCGCGGGAGACGAAGTCGTGATTCACGGCGAAGTTGATGGATTTCGCGTAGCCGGAAAGCCGCTCGTTCCGCGAAACGAGCGTTTCCCAGAGACCGTTCACCGTCGTGCCTGGAGCGAGCTCGATCTCCACCTCTTCGTGACCGACGATTTCCCGGAGCGCGGCGAAGAGGCGCACCTTGACTTTCAAGGCACCTCCACCGTTTCGGCCGGGCCCTCGACCCAGACCTCGCCGTCTTCGAAGACTTCCTTTTTCCAGATGGGAACGATGCGCTTCAACCGGTTGATGGCGTACTGGCAGGCGGCGAAAGCGTCGTCGCGATGGGGTGCGGCAACGACGATGACGACGCTCGTCTCCCCCACGTTTAGACGGCCGACGCGATGCTGCATGCGGACGCCGGAAAGACCCCAGGTGTCCAGGATCTCTTTGCCGATCCGCTCCATCATCTTCCCCGCCATCTCGGGATAGGCTTCGTACTCGAGGAAAAGCACTTTCTTCCCCTGGTTCGTGCCGCGCACGATCCCCGAGAAGGTGACGATGGCGCCATCGGACTGGCTCGCCAGCTGGAGGGCGAGCGTCCGCGCGTCCAGAATGTCGTGAACGATCTCGAACATGCCTTCAAGCCCCCGATAGAGCGGATCCTAGCCTACCCTCGTTCCAGAGGGGAAGTGGTTCAAGGGACCGTGACCCTTTCCGAGATCGAGGCCCGTCGATAATGCCTTCGTGAGGTAGGCCTTGGCCCGCTCCACCGCCTCTTCCAGCTCGCGGCCCAGGGCTAGCTCCGCGGCGATGGCCGCCGAGAACGTACAGCCCGTCCCGTGGGTGTTCTTCGTTCGGATTCGGGGCGCGCGGTAGTGCCTGATACGGCCTCGGTAGTAGAGAACGTCGACCGACTCCTCACCCTTGCCGTGGCCTCCTTTCACCAGCGCCGCTTTCGCTCCCATTTCGACGATCCGCTTCGCCGCCTCTAGAATCGACGCCTCGTCCTCGAGAGGAAAGCCGACGAGGCTCTCCGCCTCCGGCAGGTTCGGCGTCACCACGAGCGCTCGCGGAAGGAGACGGCCCGCGAGGGCTTCGACCGCTCCGGGATCGAGAAGGCGAGCGCCGCTCTTCGCGACCATGACCGGATCCACCACGATCTTCTCGAGCCGGTGCTCCTCGAGCTTTCGCGCGACGACCTCGATGAGGCTCCGCGAGGAGAGCATCCCCGTCTTGACGGCATCGACCCCTATATCGCTCACCACGGCGTCGATCTGAAGTCCGACGAGCGAAGGCGACAGCTCCTCGATCCCGGCCACCGCCACCGTGTTCTGGGCCGTCACCGCGGTCACGGCACAGGTTCCGAAAACTCCGTGGGCAGCAAAAGTCTTCAGATCCGCCTGGATTCCCGCACCTCCGCCGGAGTCCGATCCCGCGATGGTCAGGGCGACTTTGGGTCTCATCCCTCCTGTATAGCACGAGGCGCCGTTTGACCGGCCTGGATCCCGTTCGCTATTCTATTGTTTATAGAGGACTTTCCCAGGTCCTCTATCAGAAACAAGGCAAAGGTGGCGAAGCCTACTCTTCAATCGCTCCCTGGCGACAGGCCGGAATCCGCCGGATGGCAGTATCGGTCCGCCTTCGAGAAAATTCCGCTCGCCACGTTTCTCTTCGATGCCGTGAATCGCCTCTGTCTCGACGCGAACAAGGAAGCCGAAAGCCTCACGGGATGCTCGCGCCGCGAGCTCCTCGACCTGAGGCTCGAAGACCTCCACCCGAGACCGTCCCGCTCCCGCGCCGTCGAGCACTTCCAGAAGTTCCTCACTCCCACGGGTTTCACCTACGACGACCTTCATCTCGAGACCAAGGAGCAGGGTCCGGTCCCGGTCGCGGTGAAAGGTGTCGCCATGGGATTCGACGAGGGTCGCGTGGTTCTGGTGCATTTCCGGGACTTGAGCGAGGAGCGCCTGCTCCAGCGCGAGGTGCTTTTCGGAAACCACAAGCTCACCGCGCTCAACTCGCTCTCCGCCGCGATCTCCAAGTCCTTCGATCTCTCGGAGATCTTCTCGGACGCCCTCCGCGTCATCATGGAGGCCAGCGGCAGCGTCTACGGCGAGATGCTTCTCTATCAAGAGGACACGCGGAGCTTCCACTTCGCGGCGTTCCAGGGAGACAAGGGCATCGCCCCGGGGGAGAAAGAGCTTCAGCTCGACGCCTGCGAGCTCGCCCGCCGGGTGATCGAGAGTGGGGAGCCCATGCTGGAGTCGCTCGACCGCGAGCCCAGGCTCCACGAGCTCCTCCGGGAGCGGGAAGACGTCGGCGCCGTCGCCGGGGTGCCTCTCCGGAGTAAAAACCGGGTCCTCGGAGTGATGCAGCTCGCCATCGCCGCGCAGCAGCTCTTCCCCACTTTCGATTTCGACCTCTTCACTTCCATCGGAAACCAGATCGGGATGGCGGCGGAGAACGCGCTCCTGTTCCAGAGGACGGTGCGGCAGTCGACGGAAATCAAGGTCCTGAACAACATCGCCCGGATCATCAGCAGCAGCCTCCAGATCGAGGAGGTGTTCGACGCTTTCGCGAGCGAGATGGAGAAGCTCATCGCCTTCGACCGTCTCTCGGTGGCGTTTCTCGACGAATCGGGGAGCTACCTCCGGATCTTTGCGTCCGGCTCGAGGACCGATTCCGGGTGGGGAATGGAGACGCTCATCCCGCTCGTAGGCACCGGCCCGGGATGGGTGGTTTTGAACGAGACCCATTTCATTCACCACGACACCCAGGCGCAGCAGCGCTTCATCGAGGATCAGTTCCTATACGAGGACGGCATCCGCTCCTACATCCTGCTTCCGCTCGAGTCCCGGCGGCAGGTGGTGGGAACCTTCGGCCTGGGCTCGCGGCACGAGGGAGCGTTCTCGGAAAAGGACCTGCCGCTCCTTACGCAGCTCTCGAAGCAGATCTCGGTCGCGATCGAGAACGTCAAGCTCTACCAGAAGACGAAGGAGACCTCGATCCTCGACGACGTGAGCTCGCTCTTCAACTTCCGCTATTTCCACCAGGCGCTCGAGCGCGAGCTCAAGCTCACCGCCCGGCACAAGTCCCGTCTGACCCTGTTGTTCATCGACCTCGACAACTTCAAGATCGTGAACGACACCCACGGGCACCTGCGCGGGAGCAAAGTTCTGCGCGAGGTCGGCTTCCTGATGCGGGCCGCGATCCGGGAGACCGACATCGCCGCCCGCTACGGCGGCGACGAGTTCGTGGTGATTCTTCCCGACACCGACACCCCCCAGGCGCATCGGCTGGGGGAGCGGATGCGCCAGCTCATCCTCCGCACCACCTTCCTCAAAGAGGAAGGCATCAACTCCCGGCTCGGAGCGAGCATCGGCCATGCGACGTTTCCCACCGAGGCTCCTACCAAAGAAGAGCTCATCCAGCTCGCGGACGAGAGAATGTATCGGGACAAGGAGAAGAACCGGGGAAAGCCCATTCCCCGCGAGGCTTGATTGCGCCCGCTCTCAGCCCTTCGCTGTGGTGTACGTCAGAATCAAAGCCGCGCCGGGCTCGGCCTCGGTGGATTCTTCCGCGGCGGGAAGTTTCTGGCCTTCCGCGTCGGAGATGGCGTCGTAGAGGATTAACCGGATTTCTTTTCCCGGCTGCAGGTCTTTGCCCGGGCGCACGGTGAGCGTTCGGCTGGGTCCGTCGTAGGTGACCTGAAGATCGGGAAAGGGGTTTCCGATCCCGTCGTCGTCCGCGTAGAGCAAGTCCACGTTGCGGTGGAAGCTTTCTTCCTTCATGTCCTTCGAGAACTGGACGCGGAACTCCGAGGCCAGCGGAATATCTCTCTCGCCCGCGATAGGAAGGGTGAACGTCACCTCGGGAGGAGGACCGAGCTCCTCTTCGGCTCGCGCCACTTTCGTCGGCTCGAGATCCGGATCGTCCGGCTCCTCGGCGATTTCCACTTTCACCGCTCGGAAATAGATTTTGCCTCCCTCCTCGAAGGGCTCGCCGATCACACTGAGCCACTCGCCGGTGTCCCGTCGCTTCGCCGGGTCGAGCCGGAACCCCTTGCCTCGGGGCCTCCGTCCCGTTACCCAGATCGCGGCGTCGGCGATTTTGATCACGAAATCTCTCGGCGTGCGTTTGTCGCGGATCGAAAGGTCGCCGTAGAGATTGCTCCCCCGGAACTTCCCGAGAACGACCACCTGCTTTCCGAAGTGCGGCGCCGGGTCTTTCACCAGCTCCCGCAGATCCAGGGCCGCGAGAGTGGAGCTATCGATGTCGGGGTCGGTGACGTCCGCGTCCTCGATCTCTTTGTCGGGACCGATGTCGCTTTTGACCTCCTCGATGACGTCCGCGGAGCTGACGGCGATGAAATAGTTCTTGTCGAAGGACATTCCGTCCTGCCGGACGGCGCCGGGGAAATAACGGAGCACCGGGTGGCGTTGGGGGTCCATCACCTGGTCGAGGTCGAAGAAGATCCCCTGGATCTCGACCCTCTGGCCGGCCATGAACCGAAGATCTGCCATCCCCCCCGAAGCGGTCGCGACCCGTACCGTCCGCAGCACGTCGTCTCCGCGGAGCTCGAAGATGTTGTAGTTCGTATCCGTCGAGTCGCCCCAGGTGAGCTCTCCGGTCGTGATGACCGGGCTCTCGTTGTACATCATGCTCGACCGTGTGAGGTCGGTAACGCTGACCCGTCTCGCGTCCTGGCCCTGATACTGAGCAACGACGGCCCCGGCGACCGCAAGGATCGACAACAAGGGGAAACCCACCCTCGGCATGATCTCATCCTAGCGAGGGGTAGGGGCGAGATCAACCCCGGCGGACCGCGATCGTTGATTCCGAATCGGGCGGCTCAGACGTGCCGGCGGGATCGGCGTGCGCCTTGCTCCCCCAGACGCAGCTCCACGTTGGCGTTGAGGTCGATCCCGGAGACCTCTTTCCGCAGGACCTTCAGGTAGCCCGCGGCGGCGATCATCGCGGCGTTGTCCGTCGAGAGCTTGATGCTCGGGAACAACACGGGAATGCCCAGGGCGAGGGCGCGCGCGGCGAACACCTCTCGGAGCTCCCGATTCGCGGCGACGCCGCCGGACACGAGAATCGCGCGAGCGCTGTGCTCGGAGGCCGCTCGCTCCGTGCGCTCAACGAGCGCCGTCACCACCGCGCGCTGAAATCCCGCGGCGAGGTCCAGGAGGTCGCGGCGACTCTCGGGATTCTCGCCAGGGCCGAGCGGATGGATCTTCTTTTCCACGATCGCCCGGAGCACCGCGCTCTTGAGACCGCTGAAGCTGAAATCCGCGCTCCCGTCGGTGAACCGGGCGACTCCGAAGCGGAAGGCCTCCGCGTCTCCCAGCCGCGCGAGGCGATCGAGGATCGGCCCTCCGGGATAACCGAGACCGAGCCTCTTCGCGACCTTGTCATAGGCCTCTCCCGCCGCGTCGTCCCGCGTCTTGCCCAGCAGACGGTACTGGGCTTCTCGTTCCATGAGAAAGACGCTCGTGTGTCCGCCGGAGACCACGAGCGACACGGCGGGATGCGGAATCTCGCTTTCCGACTCCAGGTAGACGGCGCGGATGTGGCCCTCCAGATGATCGACGGCGACGAGAGGAATCCCCCGCGCGTAGGCGATCGACTTCGCGAACGAAAGACCGACGAGGAGCGAACCGATGAGGCCCGGCCCTTGGGTAACGGCGATGGCGGAGAGATCCCGGAGCGAGACCTTCGCCTCCTCGAGGGCGCCGGCCACAATCGGTCCGATGTGGGTCAAGTGCTGCCTCGAAGCGAGCTCGGGAACGACGCCGCCATAAGGTCGATGAACGTCGTCCTGAGAGGCGACGAGGTTCGAGAGGATCTCGCGCCCGTCAGCGACGACCGCCGCCGAAGTCTCATCGCAGGAGCTCTCGATACCAAGAACGAGGATGGACACGCTAAGCCGCCTGAACGGAGGCAAGCCGCTGGAGGCTTTCGACGTATGGGGCTCTCGCGACTCCGTTCTCGCACACGATCGCGGACACGAGATGATTCGGAGTGACGTCGAAGGCCGGATTCCGGACACTGACGCCCTCGGGGGCCAGTCTCACGCCTTGGACGTGAGTGACCTCGTTCGGGCTCCGTTCTTCGATCGGGATCTCTTTTCCGCTCGCAAGCGACAGATCGAAAGTCGAGGTGGGAGCCACGACGTAGAAGGGAAGGCCGTGCTCTTTCGCCAGCACCGCCACCGAGTAGGTCCCGATCTTGTTCGCGACGTCGCCGTTTGCGGCGATGCGGTCGGCGCCCACGATCGCGCAGTCGATCTCTCCCTTCGCCATGAGATAGCCCGCCATGTTGTCGGTGATGAGCGTGACGGGGATCCCATCCTTCATCAGCTCCCAGGCGGTGAGCCGGGCTCCCTGGAGAAACGGCCGGGTCTCGTCGGAGAAGACCGAGATCTTCTTGCCTGCCTCGACCGCGGCTCGCATCATGCCGAGGGCGGTCCCATAGCCCGCGGTCGCGAGAGCTCCCGCGTTGCAGTGCGTCAGGATCCGCGCCCCGTCCTCGAGGAGCTTCTCGCCGTGGGCGCCCATCCGGCGGTTCATCTCGATGTCCTCGCGATGAATCGCGAGCGCTTCTTTTTCCATTCCGGCGCGGGTCGCATCCAACCCTTCCGGCCCTTCCGGCCCTTCCGAGAGGAGCTCGTCGAATTTCCGCGTCATGCGGTCGATGGCCCAGAAGAGGTTCACCGCCGTCGGTCTCGTCGCCGCGAGAAGCGCCGCGAGCGACTCCATGTCCGCCCGCAACGCGCGCTCATCCGCGGCGCGCGACATCTTCAGGCCGAGAGCGATCCCCATGGCGGCGGTGACGCCGATGGCGGGGGCGCCTCGAACCACCATGTCCCGGATCGCCTCGGCCACCGCGGCGGCGTCGCGGCAACGGACGTACTCCTCCCTCGTGGGAAGAACTCTTTGATCGATGAGGACGACGGCGTCGTCCTCCCAGCGAATAGTATCGAACACGGTCCTCCCTCCGAACGTGATAGATTCTCCCTCTTTCCCAGTGTTTCTGCGACTTCTGATCCTCTCGATCGCGAGCGAGGGCCTGTACCTCTTCCTCGCCGCCCAGGGTGGAACTCTGCCTTTCGCGTTCCCTCTGCTCTGGGGCGCTCTATTCCTTGCCTACGCTTTTGCGATTCGGGCCGTCCAAGGGAAGAGCGGGCGCGCCCTCCTGCTCTTCATCTTCGTCACTTCCGCCCTGTTCCGGGGGAGCTTCCTCTTCGAGAAGAGCGGCTCATCGACGGACTCTCCCGAGGTGTTCCTTCAGGGCGCGAACCCCATTCAAGCGGCGATGAGAACGAGGCCCGGCTTCGATGCGATCGCCGCGGTCGCGTTCGATCTCGGCGCTCTCGCCTTGATGCCGGCGCTCCTCCGCGCGGCCTCGCTTCCCGCGGGACTCGCGCTGGTCTACGGATGGAATCCGCTTCTGGTGAAAGAGGCAGCGGCGAGCAGCAGGCTCGAGACGATCCCGCTCTTCTTTCTCCTTCTCGCTTTTCTATTGCTGCAGAAGAAGCGCCCGGGGGCATCGGCGCTCGCGTACGGAGCGAGCCTCGCCGGTCCTCCGTTTTTCTGGGCGACGCTGCCTCTCGCCGCCCGCGCTCTCCGGGCGAGGCTCGCCCTCTCGCTCGTCGTAGCGGGACTCGCCTGGGCTCCTCTCGCGGCGACGCGACCGTTCGCGGATCTCATGAGGTGGCCGCCTCAGACCTTCATCGGGGGAAGCGTGATGCCGGCGACAGCAGAGCTCGCGCGGCTCTTCGTGACCCGAGACCCGCTCGCCCCCTTCCTGTTTTGCGCTGGAATCTGGCTTCTCCTCGCGCTCGCGAAGACGGCGAAGCTCGGCCCGGACGGAGCCGGACTTGCTCGCGAGGCGCTCGTCCTCCTCGGCTGCTTTCTCTTGCTGTCCCCGCAGGTGCTGCCTTGGGCGTTTCTCCCCATCGCCGGGCTCGCCGCCTTCAGCGCGAACCCGGGATGGATCGTCGCGACCGCGACCGCTCCTCTCACCTACCTCGCGCTCGGCGAGGGAAGATGGAGTTTCTGGCTCGCGTTCGCCCAGTACTTTCCGGTCTACGCGAGCCTGGTCTTCGTCGCGCTGGGAAAGAAGCGGGATCGAGCTAGGCCACGCCCCACTTCACGAAGAGGAGGCTGAGCGCGATGACGAACACGTAGATCACCAGCGATTCGATCAGCACCAGACCGAGCAGGAGCGCGAAACGGATCTGGGGCGATGCCCCGGGGTTCCTCGAGATGCTATCGCAGGCGGCGCTGACCGCCCGGCCCTGAGAATACGCCCCCGCTGCGGCGGCGAAAGCCAGAGCGCCTCCGGCCGCGATCATCGCCCATTTGTAGACTTCGGGGGTCCACTTCTCGGAACCCTGAGCGAACACCGGGGCGGCCAGCATGAAGAACGCACCCCACACGAAGGCGGTCAATAAAACCTTTCTAGTCACCAAATTCCTCCTTAACTTGCGGAAACGAGCTCGAATCAGTGCTCCTCCGCGGCAACCGCGCCGCCGAGATAGATCATGGTCAACATGATGAAGACGAAGGCCTGCAGCACGCTCCCGAAGACTCCGAAGAGCATCATCGGCACGGGAATCAGGAACGGAACCAGGCTCCCGAGGACCAACACCACCAGTTCCTCCCCGAAGATGTTCCCGAAGAGTCGAATCGAGAGCGACAGGACGCGGCTCAGGTGGCTGATGATCTCGATGGGAAGCATGATGATCGCGAGAGGCAGGAGAGGGCCGAGGAAGTGCTTGAAGTACGGCCCGACGCCTTGGGCCCGGATTCCCTGGTAGTTGTAGTAGAGAAAGGATACCAGGGCGCAGCCTACGGTCATGTTGAGCGAAACCGTTGGAGAAGAAAAAAACGGGATCAGACCCAGAAGGTTGCTCACCAGGATGAAGAGTCCCAGCGTTCCTACGAGCCCGAGAAATTGCCTGCCCCTGTGACCGACGTTCTCCTCGAGCATGCCCAGGAGGCCGCCGACCGCGGCCTCGAGGAGGAGCTGAAGCTTTCCCGGGTTCTCGACGCTGATGCGTCTTCGGAACCAGAAGGCAAAAGCCGCCAGGAGGAGGGCAACGAAAATCGACATGACCACGTGGTCGGGAAGGTGGATGTGGAAGACGGATTCCAGGATTCCCGATAGCGCCGAATGATGCTCGAACTGCTCCATACTTACGAAACCGCACGCACGGAAAAGACGGTGAAGGTAGAGGCCCGATGAAGGTGCTTCTGGCTAAGTGTCTTCTGCCTAAGGGTCGTTATGGCTGCGAAACTCCCCGAACGTGGCGAAGCCCCATTCCAGACAAACGGCAAAAACCGGGGCCGACAAGCCCAGACTGAGAGCCACCACGTTGGCACGACAAACGCTAACTATAACAAACAAGCCGACTCCCAACAAGAGGTACCGGAGAATGACTCCGAGGACGGCGAGCCAGGAGGCTTTGCGCGGGGTGCTCGAGGTCAAAAGGTGCACCATCCGGACCAGCCCTTCCATGTTGAGAGCGGAGACGGCTCCCCCGGCCAGAACCGCCGCCGCGAACGCGGCTCCGAACAGAAGGCTCGCGAGGGATAGAACCAGCACCAGGAGCCAGGAGGTACGCCGCAGCCGGCGCTCGGAGACCTCGGGGTCGAAGCTTGTCAAGCGGGGGGAGGGCTCGGCTTCTGGCCCTCGGCATCGAGCTTCTCGAACTTGTTCAAGGTCCTGAAGAGGTTGATGAAGGCTGCCGCGATCCCGAAGACCAGGAAGATTGCCGAGAACCAGGGGAGCGTCCCGAGCTTTCGATCCATGAAGTAGCCGAAAGCAGCGCCCATGGTGATCGAGACCGGAAACATGATGCCGATGCTCGCGAGAAGAGCCCATCGAGCCCGCTGGGAGACAGCGGGGGCAGACTTCTCGGGCATGACCGCCTAGTTGTCGTCGCCGGCGATCTGCTGATCCGTCTCGGCCGCCGGTCGCGCGACTTCCTTCTCGGCAAACCTCGCCGCAGGCTCGATGCGCTCCACGATGGCCCGGACCGGGACTCGCAAAGGCTCGAGGAACGGCTTGGGATAGACGCCGATCCAGATGCAGAGGGCGACGATGGGAAGAAGCGTCGCCTGCTCGCGCCAGGTGACGTCCCGAAGCTTCTCGTTCTCGGGCTTGTCGAGCTTGCCGAACATGAGCCGCTGATAGAGCCAGAGGAGATACGCGGCGCCGAGCACGATCCCCGATACCGCGAACGCGGCGTAGCGCCATCCCGCGTGGGGGCTCGCGAACGTGCCCTGGAGGATCATGAACTCACCGATGAACCCGTTCAAGAGCGGAAGCCCCATCGAAGAGAGCGCGATGATGAGGAAGAGCGTCGCGAACACCGGCACCACTTTCGCGATTCCGCCGTAGGCGGAGATCGCCCGGGTATGGGTCTGCTCGTACATGATCCCAACGATCAAGAACAGACCGCCCGTCGAAAGCCCGTGGTTGATCATCTGGAGGATCCCGCCCTGGAGGCCGAGCTCCGTGAGAGCGAAGATTCCGAGCATCACGAACCCGAGGTGGCTCACCGAGCTGTAGGCGACGAGCTTCTTCCAATCGGGCTGCACCATGGCCACGAGAGCTCCGTAGATGATCCCGATGACCGAGAGCGCGAGCACCCACCAGACGGCGTCCCGGCTCGCGTCAGGGAGAAGCGGAAGCGAGAACCGGACGAAGCCGTAAGTTCCCATCTTCAGGAGGACTCCGGCCAGGATCACCGAGCCCGCCGTTGGCGCCTCCACGTGGGCGTCGGGAAGCCAGGTATGGAAGGGAAACATCGGGACCTTGATGGCGAAGCCGACGAAGAACGCGGCGAACACCCAAAACTGGAGCCCGGGCGCGTAGTCCTGAGTCCAGAGCTCTGTGATGTTGAAGGTATAGATGCCGGTCGCCTGGTAGTACGCGAAGTACAGGGCGAGGATCCCGAGGAGCATGAGGACGCTCCCCACGAGGGTGTACAAAAAGAACTTGATCGCGGCGTAGAGCTTCCGCGGTCCTCCCCAGATGCCGATGAGGAAGTACATCGGGACCAGCATCACTTCCCAGAACACGTAGAACAGGAAGAAATCGAGGGAGACGAAGACCCCGAGCATTCCCGTCTGGAGAAGAAGCAGAAAGATATAGTACTGCTTCACCCGATCGGTGATGGCGTTCCACGACGACAGGCAGGCGACGAAACCGAGGAGTGTCGTCATCATCACCAGTAGAAGGCTGATGCCGTCGAGCCCGAGGTGGTACTGGACGCCGAGGGACGGAATCCACTCGTAGACTTCCTTGTACTGGAACTGAGGGCCGTTGTTGTCGAACGAGAACCACAGGGGGAGCGAGATTAGAAAGCTCACGAGAAAGATCAGGTTCGCCGCCCACTTGATCGCGTTCTCCTGGGTCTTCTTCATGAAGAGGATCGCGAGCGCTCCCAGGGCGGGAAACCACACCACCAGGGAGAGGATGTTGAAGCCGAAGGGATTGTTCTCGAGCATGAACCTCGTCCTCTACCAGAAATAGATATAGAAGAACCCGACCAGGACGCCGATACCGGTGAGCATCATCAGGGCGTAGTTCTGGATGAGACCCGTCTGTACCTGCCGAAAGAGCTGTGACAGCTGGGCGAATATCTTCCAAACGGCGTTCACCGCGCCGTCGACCAGACTCTCATCGGCGAGCGACGAGAGATCCGCGGCGCCGACGGTGAGGCTCGCGGTGGCATTGACCGCTCCGTCGATCACCTCGGCGTCGAACGTGCTGAGCCCCCTGCCGCTTGCGACCGTCCCCGAGACCACCGTCGCCCCGTAGAGCTCGTCGACGAAGTACTTGTTGTAGAGAAGCCGATGGAGCGACGGCCACGCGCGGGCGATCGACTCGTCGGCCTTCGAGTCGTTCCAGTACGTCCGATAGGCGAGGAAGATTCCGGTCGCGGCGATCGCCACGGAAATCAGCATGAACGTCCACTCGAGGGAAGCGCTCGCTTCGTGGGCGGCGGCTTCGGCGGCCGGATGAGTCCCGGCCAGGATTGCGGGCTCGAGGAAACTCTCGATGCGGTTGCCCCCGCCGAGGAAGTGGGGCCAGCCCACGAAACCCGCGACGATCGAGCCCGCCGCGAGGATCGCGAGCGGAACCCACATCACGGGCGGAGCCTCGTTCAGATGCTTCTCCATCTTTTCCCCGCCGCGGAATTTTCCGAAGAACGTAAGGATGACCTGGCGGGTCATGTAGAACGCGGTCATTCCCGCGGCCGCCGCCGCGACGAGCCAGAGCGGCGTGAGATGTCCGCCTCCGGTCGCGCGCCAGAGGATCTCGTCCTTGCTGACGAACCCGGCGAGTGGGGGAATTCCCGCGATGGCGATCGTCGCCACGATAAACGTGCGCGCCGTCCACGGCATGTGAGCGAAGAGCCCGCCCATGTTCCTCATGTCCTGCATCTCGGTGTAGTGGCGGTGTCCACCGGAGGAGTGCTCGGCGTGCTCCATCGCGTGGATGACGCTTCCCGAGCCCAGGAACAAACAGGCCTTGAAGAAAGCGTGGGTCATCAAGTGGAAGATCGCCGCGGCGAAAGCACCCACCCCCGCCCCCAGGAACATGAAGCCGAGCTGCGAGACCGTGGAATAGGCGAGGACCCGCTTGATGTCGTTCTGAAAGAGCCCGATGGAGGCGGCGAAGAACGCGGTCGCGCAGCCAATCGCCGCGACGACCGACAATGCCGCGGGCGCGTGAGCGTAGAGAACGCCGCAGCGCGCCGTCATGTAGACACCCGCCGTCACCATGGTGGCGGCGTGGATGAGAGCCGAGACCGGGGTCGGGCCTTCCATCGCGTCGGGAAGCCAGACGTAGAGAGGAATCTGCGCGGACTTACCGGCGGCGCCGACGAAGAGCAGAAGACCGATCGCCGAGAGGACGCCGAAGCCCACCTCGGGGGAATCGAACCTGGCCGTCACTCCCTGCATCACCTGATAGAAGTCGACGGATCCGAATTGAAAGAAGATGAGCATGATCGCGAGGACGAACCCCGCGTCGCCGATGCGGTTGACGATGAACGCCTTTTTCCCCGCGTTCGCCGCCGAATCCCGGTCGAACCAGAAGCCAATCAAAAGGTAGGAGCACAACCCGACACCTTCCCAGCCGATGAAGGCGATCAGGAAGTTCGCTCCCAGCACCAGATTCAACATGAAGAACGTGAACATGTTGAGGTAGGTGAAGAAGCGCCAGAAGCCGGGGTCGTGGCTCATGTAGCCGACGGAGTACACGTGGATCAGGAGCCCGACCCCCGAGACGACGAGGACCATGACCATCGACAGCGAGTCGAGCCGGTAGCTCCAGTCGACGAGGAAATCCTTCGTCGCGCCGTCCGCCTGCGACGCGCTCATTCCCGGGATCCAGGAAAAGAGCGTCTTCTCGAGGACCGACTCCGCTCCTCCGGCGACGAACACGCCGAAAAAGCACGAGACGGCGATGAGAAAGGATAGGGCGACCACCCCGCAGGCGATGAAGGCGACCGCGCTCTTGGGAAGGCGCTTTCCGAAGAGCCCGTTCACGAGGGCACCGGCGCCGGGGATGAGAGGAATCAGCCAGAACAGTTCACTCACGGCGAAAGCTCGCTAACTCACCAACGGCGATTGGAAATTGAGACAACTCGAAGCAGAAAGGAAAGTTCGGAACCTCGAAGCACTTCAAAACGAGCGGCAACTTATAGCACCGGGCACCAATTGTTGTCAAGAATTCAGAAGAGGGCAATCTTCCGATTAGACCTTGATAGAGCGGGATTTATGGTTGCGAGTCGTTCCACCTTCGCCAAGGCTGCGGCGGACAAGCCACCTTCGCCAAGGCTGCGGCGGACAAGTCAGAAGACCCCCTTGACCGTCCCGCCATCGACCTGAAGACAGGTGCCGGTCACGTAGCTCGCCCTCTCGGAGCAAAGAAAGGCGACGACAGAGGCGAACTCCGCAGGCTCGCCCAGGCGACCCATGGGGATCTGGCTCGTCCAGCGCTCGTAGATCGATTCCTTGGATACGCCTTCTTGCTGACTCAGCCGCGAGGCAAGCTCGACGAGCCGGTCGGTGCGGGTATAGCCGGGGCAGACGACGTTGACGCCGATTCCGAACGGTCCGAGCTCGTTCGAGAGGGTCTTCATGAGCCCGACCACCCCGGCGCGGGCGGTGTTCGACAAGATGAGGCCATCCACAGGCTGTTTTACCGAGATGGAGGTCACGGCGACGATCCTTCCCGAGCGCTGCTCCTTCATGCGGGGCACGACCGCTCGGCAGAGAAGGATGGTCGAGAGAAGGCTCAGATCGATGCCGGTCTTCCAGTCGGAGAGCTCGGTGGTCTCGAAGCGGCTCGCGGGCGGCCCACCGGCATTCGCCACCAGCACGTCGATCCTCCCGAACTTTTCGATCACGCTAAAGACGAGGGCCGAGACCTGGTCCTCGCGGGTGACATCGGTCGGATGGAACAAGACGTCGGCGCCGGATCGTTCGCGAACCTCGCTGGCGGCAGCTTCGAGGGCTTCGGGGTCACGGGCAGCGATAGCGACAGAGGCGCCCTCGGAGGCGAGGAGATCGGCGACGGCCTTGCCAAGACCCCGGCTCGCTCCCGTGACGAGTGCGACCTTACCCGCGAAACCGAGATCCACGGGCGGGATTCTATCAGGAAGGCCTGACAGGCCTGGAAGGAAACAGTGCTAGGTGTACTGCTTCTCCTTGCAGGCGATGCAGACCTTGGTCCAGGGGACGGCTTTCAGGCGCGCCGCGGAGATCTCCTCCTGGCAATCGACGCAAACGCCGTAGGTTCCCAATTCCACGCGCGCGAGGGCGTCTTCGATCGCGCGAAGGAGCTTCGCGTCGGTCTGCTTGAGCTGAATGCTGATTTCTTCCTCGTTGGCGGCGGCGGAGCGGTCGGCGAAGTCGCCGTGCCCGTCCGTTGGAGCACCGCCCGTCAGCGAGCCCTTCATGCCGATGGATCGCTCGAGATCCTGCTTCTTCTCCAGAAGCGCCTTCTTGTGTTGTGTCAGGTCGGTTTTCTTCATTCCTGCATCCGGTTTCATTTCTGGTCCGAAACCTATGAGTATAGATCGCCAGAGAGGCCTGGGCAAGCCGAGGGGGACACTGGACATTAACGTCGAACGTAGCCTCGAAGCCGGTCCGCGTCCTCCTCCGACATCGAGAGGAACTCCATCCCCGCGAGACAGTCCTCGTGCGCGCGGCCGACCCGCACCACCCGCGCCTGCACCACCACCAACTGATTCTCGAACAGGAGCTTGACGAGGTAGGCCGAGCCGGGAGTCAGAAGGCGCCGCACGCGAAGAAGCATTCCACCGAGGCTGAGGTTCAGAACCGAGGCCTCCCAACCGTCACCGAGCTCTGCGAAGCATCGCCCCACGGAGTTGACCCGGTGGTTCCGGCGGCGCGAGGCGTGTGCCATGAAAGATGTCCGCTCCTGATGCAAGTCCCGGGACGATCCGTCTGGCACCATCGTCCCCGAGTGCAATCGTATCGCTCCTGGTTTCTGGTGACAACCTGGATTCCTAGTGCCTTGTGTCCCCGGCGAGCAAGTCCAGGGCGTGGTTCAGCGTTGGGGCGAGCGCCGCGATGCCTTCCGATACCGCCTTCGGGCTTCCGGGGAGGGCGACCACGAGGACGGAGCCGATGTTTCCGGCGAGGCTCCGGGCGAGTACCGCCATCGGGGTGTGAGCGAGACCACTCGAGCGGAGGAGCTCCCCGTACCCGGGGATCTCGCGATCGAGAAGCGCCCTGACGGCCTCGGGCGTGACGTCTCTCGGGCCGAGGCCGGTGCCGCCCGTGGTGAGCACGAGATCGATGGCGCCGCTTTCGACAAAGCGGCGAATCGCAGCTTCGATTCGCACCTTCTCGTCGGGCACCACGGAGCGATGGAGGATTGAAAACCCCAGCTTCGAGAGCTCCAGGGCGGCGACGTCTCCGGAAACGTCAGCGCGCGCGCCCGAGGTGACGCCGTCGCTCACCGTCAGCACCGCCGCGCGCCTCGCCGAAGCGGTGGTGGTCATGTAGTGTCTGGCTCCTCACGGAGTATAAGGCTATAGTGGACGGAGCACGCAAAGGAGCGGGACCGTACCGAGCGTCATGGCGTCATGGGGAGATTCTCACTCGTTTCGGCGATTGCAGTCCTCGGGTGGGCCGTTTCGGCCGGTCCCACGGGATCCCAGGAACAAGTTCAAGAGGACCGATACCAGTTCCGGGTAACGGTCGACCTCATCTCGCTCAACGTCACCGTTACCGACGCGCGCAGCCGGTTCGTCACCGAGCTCCTTCAGAAAGACTTTGCCGTCTACGAGGACGGAATCTCCCAGGAAGTCTCGATCTTCTCCCGGGAGGACCTCCCCATCCGCATGCTGCTTCTGGTCGACACCAGCGCGAGCATGGACGAGAAGATGGGCTTTGCCCAGGAGGCGGCGGTCAACTTCGTCAAGACGATGAAGGAGGACGATCTCAC
>Ga0184637_10000703_pt1 | contig 24175 bp, 23 predicted proteins | sample PLM3_127_b2_FD_133143 | JGI IMG/M metagenome (GOLD analysis project Ga0184637, IMG submission 133143) | Groundwater sediment microbial communities from an aquifer in East River, Colorado, USA - PLM3_127_b2 | ecosystem: Environmental > Terrestrial > Soil > Riparian zone | place: USA: East River... | reverse complement strand
CCTGAACCCAGTACTCCTGATATCACTGCGGCCAGTTCAATAATTTCCGGGCCCAGCCTCTCAATTGTAGATTTGCGCAGGATAGCGGTATCATCGGCCAGCTTTTTTAGTCGAAGCAACCGTTCGTCTTTTTTCATACTGCTACTTGTTCGAGCGGATGAGCCGCCGCTGCCAGTTCCTGTAAATGGGTGTGTTTAGGGTCATTTTCAAAACAGTTGCCGCAGACCACAAATGACGCGCCGGCTTCGATTCGTTCGGCGCATTGTTCCGGCGCGGAAAGCCCGCCGCCGACCATCACCGGAATATCAACGTATGATACGACTGTTCTGACCATTTCCACCGGCACCGGTTGTTGGGCGCCCGAACCGGCTTCGAGATACACCATTCGCATTCCCAAATACTGTGCGGCCAAAGCGTGGGCGGCGGCAATATCTGATTTGAACTGCGGAATAGGAAGAGTTCCGGATATGTATTGTACCGATGTCAGCGAGCCGGATTCTATCAGCATGTAACCGGTCGGAATCGGTTCGAGATTGTATTGCCTGACCAACGGCGCGCCTTTGACTTGTTCATCGATTAAGTAATTCGGATTACGGCCGGAAATAAGCGATGTAAAGAGAATAGCATCGGCGTCGGGTGTAATCTGCGCAAAGGAGCCGGGGAAGATTATCACCGGAAGCGACGTGGCCGATTTTATCTTTTTCACAGCCGGCGCAAAATTACTGTTGAGCATGAACGAGCTGCCGACCAATATAATGTCAACTCCGGAGTCTTCAGCTGATTCCGCCAGAGAGAGGCAATGCCTCTCGGAAATGCGATCGGGATCAATTAGCAGAAAAAACCCGCCGCCGCGGTTTTGTCTAATACCAAGTAACTTCTGATAGACTTGTCCCGGAATCATTTGGCCCCCTTGAATTGAGCAATTAAATTTTTTGCCTCTTTGAAAAACTGCTCGGCCTCGGTTTCTTTCGACACGGTTCCTTGTGCAAAATTGGCTTTACCGCCCCCCTGTCCGCCGAATCGGGGGAGGAGTTCTTTGGATACTTTGCCAATATCGATGTTAAAGTTTTTCAAGGCAACCCCACTGGCGGATGCCATAAAAGTCAGTTTCCCGTTCACATGGCCCAATCCCAATGCCACCAATGCTTTGTTGCTCTCTTTTTGTTTGTCAATCCAGCCCGACATAATGTCGCGGTCGGTTTCACCGAAATGATGCGTCACCAGACTGATGCCGTCAATTTCCATTTCGGTGCCAACTTTAGTTGAACCGCCGGAGAAAACTTCGCCTTTGACTTTCTTGAGTTCTTTCTGAAGCGCCGAATTGCTGTCTTTTAATTGTTCCACGCCTTTAACTATTTCTTCTCTTTGTTTGCCCACAATTGAAGCGACCTCACGCGCCAGCTTTTTGTCCTCGAGCATCATCTTGATGGCTTCACGACCGGTGATAGCTTCAAGGCGTCTGACACCAGAAGCTACACCCGTTTCGAGAGTGATGATGAATGGCCCGATTTGTCCCACATTTTCAACGTGGGTGCCACCGCACAATTCTCTGGAAAAAGACTCGACTGATACCACTCGCACCGTATCGCCGTATTTTTCCCCGAAGAGCGCCATAGCGCCGGATTTTTTGGCCACATCGACGAGCATAATATCTGTTTTGACCGGGGAGCCTTTAATTATTTCTTCATTCACTATTTTTTCGATCTGTTCAGTTTCTTCGGGTGTAATGGGCTGGTGGTGCGAAAAATCAAAGCGAAGTCTATCCGGTCCGACATAGGAGCCTGATTGCTTGACATGTGTGCCCAAGACTTTTCGAAGTGCTGCGTGCGCCAAATGCGTGGCGGTGTGATTGCGCATAATATCCCAGCGGCGGTCGGCGTCAACCGAAATAAATAGTTCGGTTGGTTTCTTTCCCGCAACATCTGCAAGTTTGCCTTTCGTAAAACTTCCCAGGTGAACGTAAATATCCCGGTAAAGTTGTATCCAGATAACCTCTATTTCAATCTTGTCATCATAAATTTTGCCAGTATCACTGATTTGCCCGCCGGCTTCGACATACATAGGCGTTTTGTCGAGAATAACTGCAACCAGCGTTTTCCTAGACACAGCCGATGGAATCTCATTTATGTAAAGTAGTTTCGCTTTGACATTCAATGAATCACGAATAAATTGAGTGGGCTCAAATCCAACTTGGTCTTTTTCCAGCATGCCCGTTATTTCATTAGTGTTGGAGACAAAGCCTCCGGCTGCTTTGGATTGCTTCTGCTGCTTTTGCATCGCTTTGTCGAAGCCGTCCCTATCAAGTGCAAAGCCGTGTTCAGCAGTAATGATTTCAGTCAAATCATACGGAAAGCCGTAAGTGTCATATAATCGAAACACTTCTTCACCCGGGATTTCTCTAGCTTTTGATGATTCCAGTTTCTTGAGAATCTTATCTATATGCTCAAGGCCCGTCTCAAGAGTTCGCCCAAAAGCTTCTTCTTCGGTGCGAATCACGTTTTGAATATGCTTTTCTTTTTCTTTGATTTCCGGATAAACCTCGCCCATTTCGCTGACCAATGTCGGCACGAGTTTATAAATAAACGGTTCGTGCATACCCAGATTCCGTCCGTGACGAGCGGCCCGGCGCAAAATCCGGCGCAGCACATATCCCTGCCCCTCATTGGAAATTCCGGAGCCGTCGGCAATGGCAAAAGTCAGGGCACGTAAGTGGTCGGCGATAACATGGTGTGATGAAGGATTATCTTTGTAATGACTTTTGGCGATTTCCGTAATGGCTTTAATAATATGTTTGAAAATATCTATCTGATAATTGGTGTCAACATTCTGAACTATTGCTGCAATGCGTTCTAGTCCCGCGCCCGTGTCAACTGACGGCTTGGGCAATTTGACCAGTTTCCCATCGGGAGTTTGGTCATACTGCATAAACACCAGATTCCAGATTTCCACAAACCTGTCAGTATCGCCGTTAATCTTATCATTGGAGCCGGTTCCGAATTTTTCGCCGCGGTCAAAATGAATTTCACTACAAGGGCCGCAGGGGCCGACATCGCCCATCGACCAATAGTTATCCTTTTTACCGAAACGCAGGATGCGTCCGTTTTTTAATTTTGGTGCAATTTTCTCCCAAGCTTGAAATGCCTCATCGTCGTCATTATAAACTGTGGCATAAAGTCGCTCCACCGGCAGTTCAATTTCTTTGGTCACCCATTCCCAGGCAAAGGCGATAGCTTCTTCCTTGAAATAATCACCGAACGAAAAATTCCCCAGCATCTCGAAAAAAGTGTGGTGCCGGGCAGTGAAACCAACATTGTCCAGATCATTATGTTTCCCGCCGGCGCGGATACATTTCTGACTCGAGGTGGCACGTTTATAGTCGACCTTCCGCTTTCCCGTGAAAACATCTTTGAACTGGTTCATGCCGGCGTTGGTGAAGAGCAGCGTCGGGTCGTCATAGGGTATTACCGGCGATGAGGGCACGCGCCGGTGGCCGCTTCGCTCAAAAAAGCTCAAAAATGATTCTCGTAATTCCGAAGTTTTAATTTTCTCTTTCCTCTTCTTCGCTGCCTTCGCGCTTTTTTTGCCATAGCTTTTCGAAAGCAGCTTTGGCGGCGGAATAGCTAAAGCCGCGCCGGGAAAGATAATTATAGGATTTGCTTTTGGCCTGTTCAACCTCAAACTGACTGAACTGTCGCCAGCGTTTTTGCAGTGCCTTCACGGCCAACATCACGGCATCTTCATTTTGAAATAAAGATTCAACGGTTTCATCAGCCAAATCGCGTGGAATTAGTTTTCTGCGAAGTGCCGCTATTAGAAACGGCCTGCCGGAAGGCTTTTCCTGCAAAATTCGACTGACCACTTTTGAGGCGTACTTCTTGTCATCCAAAAGTCCCCTGGATTTGTACTTATGCACAATCTCTCTAATGGCATTTTCCCCAAAATTTTTGAGTTTCAGTCTTTGCTTAAACTGCCCTATCGAATAATCCCGCTGTGACAGCAGCGCCGCGGCCTTGTTGTCACATTCAAACAGTTCCGATTCCAAACGAAGCTGCTCCAGACGCTGCGGCGGCAGTTCCGTGCCTTCCTTCAAGTTTTCTCTTTCGATTTTTGAAACGGGGAAAAGCAGGGGCAGTTCTAATGAACTGATAAAAAGAAGAACACCACTCGCCACTTTTCTAATTTTTTCAATCCGGATCGGTAAATTTCCATGGTTCATATTAGTTCAATGAAATATACACCTTTACCAATCAATGCCAAAGCCCGCCGGAAAGCGTCAGGAAAAAAGGATTAGCGCCTGATTTCAAGTTTGACTATTTATGAATTGAGGCCTATCCTTTCGGAGACAAGCTAACTAGAGAAAACCCCTTATAGAAGGGACTATTTATGGATTTACAGGGAAGTATCGCTAAATTCACCTTACCGGAAATTTTCCAGCTGGTTGCCGGCGCACGCAAAACCGGCACGCTGGCCATTCAAAAAGATGATTCCATTGTTATGGTGTACTTTAAAGAAGGGAATGTGACTTATGCCTATGGCCCGCAGCAAACTTACCACATCGGGCAGCTTTTAAAAGAGCTCAAAGTACTGACTGCCGAACAGCTGGAGGAAGCCGTCAAATTGCAGAGCCAATCACAAAACAGCCGCCGCTTGGGCGAGATTCTCATATCGCAGCGCTATATCGACCGGAGTGACCTTGAGACTGTGGTTAAAACCCAAATTGAAGAATTGTTGTATTCTCTTTTATCCTGGCAATCGGGCTCATTTAAGTTTTATGAAAACCAGCACCCGACTGAAGAAGAAATCACCGTGCGCATCTCGGTGGAAAACGTCATACTGGAAGGCCTGCGCCGACTGGACGAAAAAAACATGGCCTCCGAAACACTACCTAACCTTGACGCCGTGTATACCATTGCCGCATCAGAGTCCAATCGCTCCAAAGACGTTAATATGAATGCCACTGAATGGAATATGATGGCCATGGTCGACGGCCACCGCTCGCTCAAGGAAATCTGCGAGATAAGTACGCTGGGTCACGATGAAACCCTGGTTCGCCTGGCACGGCTAAAACTCGCCGGTATTATCATTAAAACCGAAGTCAAACCGGTGCCCCAGACTAAAGATTCGCTTGACCTGATGGTGGACCGGCTGGCCAATCTATTCGAAGATTATCTGAATCAGAAAACTACCTCGGTAAGTACCGGCAATAGAATTAGTACTACAATCATTGAGGAACAGAATTGACCGAATCCGAATCACTTCGAGCGCTGGATAACTTGCTGGAATCGTTTCTCGAGAAAGCAGTTGCCCTAAAAGAGAATCGTCTATCGGTCTTTATCGGACTGAACCGCCTTGATGACATTGCCCGTCACGGCCGGGAGTCTGGCACTATTGCCGATGAAGTCGGCGATTGGCTGGCCGAGCATGTCAATTGGTTAAATGGAGCCGCTATTCGCACTGCCGATGCCGACCGCATAAAAGAAATTCTTGAAAATATCTCCCATGAGTTGGAATTGCCCGGCCACGAATCACAAGAATCCCAAAAAATTCGTTCCGAAATAGAACGCTGGCAATCCAAACTGGCAGTAGAACCAAAAGAACCGGCATTGCCTGCCGGGCAAAAAATAGTACTTCACAGAGGACCGGAATCTATGGAAGAGAATGATACTGGAAGCATTACGGTATTCACGAAAAAACTAAAATCCTTGCAGGGGCTTTGGGAAGGAGCCTCTTCGGGACGAAAACACGTGCTTTCGGCTCTGGATGATCTCCTGAAATCCGCCTATTTGCAGCACAATCAGGAAGCCTTGCTTCTTAGCGGGTTTGTCATATATTACCTGCGCCAAAATGGGTATTTGGTTGAACCGTACGTAAAACGGCTTAAAGCGGCCGAAAGCCTTCTTAAAAAAGGTGAAAAAACAGCCTGATGTTGTCCGAAAACGAAAAAGCTTACTGTCAGGCCCTTTTGGCGCTAAAACAAAAGGATTATAAAAAGGCTGTCGAGAATTTCAAAATGGCCGCCCAGGCATTCGGAACAAACAGTGAGTTTAACTTATTATATGAGTCGACCCGGCTCCTGGTAGAAGTCAAAAAAGAGTTGGCAGGGGCGAAAATGAAGATTCCGTCGGAAGAATAAGGAGTTGATTATAAATGGCTAAGAAACAAAGTTTTGCTGACAAAGCCTCTAAAAAGGCGTTTACAGTCATCTGTCCGGTCTGCAAAGATACCATTCAGTTTATCCGTCATGTCAAGGCAGTTAAAACTGAAGCAGGCGCCTGGAAATACAATTCCCGTAACACTGGCGTGTGCAAATGCAACCATCAGGAAGTTTACGGATAAAGAGCGCAGCTGCTTTTTTTTCTTTAATTAGTTCTCTGCAAGTTTAAGATAAGGAATGGCGCTGGCGGTTAAATCTCCGGCGCCTTCTTTTTTGAATCGAAAATAACCGGCGGCGGCAATCATGGCGGCGTTGTCCGTGCAAAGAGCTGTTGTCGGATAAAATAATCGTCCCCCATTTTTTTCCAGACGCCCTTTCATCATGGCTCTTAACCTGCTATTAGCCGCCACGCCTCCGGTAATAGCCACATCCTTGATGCTTTTGTCCAAAGTGGCATTAATTGTCTTTTCCACGAGTACTTCCACTGCTGCTTCCTGAAAAGACGCGGCAATATCGGCTTGGTGTTTTTCAAATTCTTTTTCATCCAGTTTTTTCAAATACATTGCTACCGCAGTCTTGAGTCCGGAATAAGAAAAGGAAAAGTCATTTCTGTTTTTTAATGCCCTCGGAAAGGTTACATATTGAGAATTCCCTGATTGGGCCAGCTTGTCAAGTTTGGCGCCGCCGGGATATCCCAAACCCATCAGCTTGGCGACTTTGTCGAAAGCCTCTCCCACTGCATCATCTTTGGTTTCCCCAAGAACATTGTATTCACCAAAAGATTTAACATCGACCAACAAAGTGTGCCCTCCCGATACCACCAATGTCAGATGGTGCTGATTCAATTCCGAATGCTGGAGAATATTTGCGGCCAAATGTCCTTCAAGGTGGCTGACCGGTACGAATGGCTTACCAGTTGAAAATGCCAGCCCTTTGGCAAAAGTCAATCCGACCAAAAGCGGCCCAACTAATCCCGGCCCCATAGTGGCGGCAATAAGTTCAATTTCATTCAGCGAGACATTGGCCTGCTTAAGCGCCAATTCAAAAATAGGCACAATTGTTTTCAAATGCTCGCGGCTGGCAATTTCGGGGACCACTCCTCCAAAAGTCGAGTGAATAGCTTGCGAAGAAATTACATTTGAAAGTATATCCCGGCCGTCCCGGACTACTGCCACCGCGGTTTCATCGCAGGAGGTTTCAATACCCAGTGTCATCATTTAGTTTTCAGCCAGTTTGACAAACTGGGCCGAGGCCCGTTTGACTTTGAAATGATTGGGGCAGTCAATTTTGATGGGGGCGCTGTCTTTGGCGCTCAACTTGTCGAAATCGACCGAGGCGATCAGGGCATTGCGGTTAAGTAGATTTATTTCGTCGGGCGGGCCGGTCATTTCAATGTCAATTGTCGAGGGGAGCGGCCGTACTCTTTTGCCGCTCGGACTATTATAAACTATGATGGGGATTTTTTCAAATAGACGGGTTTTAACTGGTACTATTTCAATGTTGATCCTGACTGTATCCGGCTCGATAGTAATGCCGTATCCGGCTGGCCGCTCTACTTTAAGAGCGACTTCGACATTATTTCGCACCCCGGTTACTTCCTTTTGTTCAGTGGTGACCTGGGTAATTTCCTGTAGCAGCAAACGGGCGCCGCGAATGGTTATTTCCGAAGGCTCCGATCTTTGGACGGTTTTAACTGCAAAACCTTCATCAGGTGTTATCACCACTTTGGGAACTACGGCCACTTGTGCCTCATCGTAATTATCAACATCCAGTAGAAAAGTGCGCGGCCGAACAATTTCCGTTAAAGAAATAACGCCGGCGTCCGCCAAAAGAGTGTTGTCAGTTGTCAGCTCGAAATTGTAATTCCCCGGTGGGTATTGGGCCGCATTAATGCGCAGCCCCGCCAGTTTCCAGCCGCTTCTCAAAAGCTGTTTGCCGGTTGCGGAGACCATTATAGTCAATGATTCGGGAGGCTGCGATGCCAGTGCCAGGTTTTCTTTGACGATGATTTCAGAAATCGGAAGTTTCACCTGATAGTTGTATTTTTTTTCAGTGGCCACATGAAACCACAAAAGCAATCCCATGAGTATCGCCGCAATTCTTAACCAAATGTTCGTGAAAGGAGTTTTGATCTTCATAAATTGTTTTCGACAACCCCATCCTGAATAAGGGAACTTGTCGGCTTATACTAATATATCGTACTTTTTGAAGCAATTTTGAAACGAAGAAACGCCCTAATCTACCCGGCTGGGGTTATTCCACCAGAAACGAGTCAAGCCTCTGTCGCTGCCGATCCAGACGTAATCGCCGTCCAGTTTTAATTCAAAAACATATGACGACGGCAGGCCGTCATCGGTAGTGAATTCACGCTCAAACGGCTTTTTGTTGCCGTGGAAAAGCATAGTCATGCCCATATTCGAAGTCATAACCGCTATGGTGTCATTTACTGCCAGCGCCCGATAATCCCGATTGGCTGTTACCGAACGAAACGGCGTCGTTTCCCCCGTTTCCAGATTAAGCTTGACCAAGCCGTCATTTGAAGCCAGCCACAGAAAATTTTTCCAGCGTTCAATGGCCAGGCATCTGCTGAATATAACCAGATGCGGATCCTGATATTGCTGTAGTCTACCAGTAGTCCAATACCAGCGATAAGCGCCGGAACGGGCGGCAATCCAGAGAGTGGAGTCGACAATTTCAAGGTCAAAGATTACATCGTCCAATAACTGGACAGGACCAACAACACTAACGCTGTCCGTAAATGGCAGCACTAGATTAAGCCCTTCGGCTGTTCCCACAAACAACGAGTCGCCGGTAGCAGCCAGTGACAGGACATTTTCATTAGTCAGGCCATTTTTGCGGGAAATCTTATTCAGAACCTGGAAAGAGCCACGGTCGATATAAATGACTCCGGTTTCGGTGCCCACGTAAATTGTCGAATCATCTCCGGTAATGCAGTTGATATTCACTGCCGGAAATTCTCGGGATAAACCTGACTCAATATATTCAAAACTACCTTCGACCGGGTCGAAAATACTGATGCCAGTACGATTGGCATTCAGAACCGCCCCCGACACCCACAAATAACCATCATCATTGTAAATGGTATTCACTCGAGATTGTAACAGGCCGTAGGGAATTAGATCTATTGAGCCTGAACTGCTGGGCGCTGTGCCGGCACCGTGTCCCCAGGTGCCTATCCAGAGGCTCCCGGAACCGTCTTCAATAGTTTCAACGAAGCTAAAATATCGACCGACATTGTCAACCAGTCTGCCGTCGCTTAGATAGTTAAAACCAACCGGCGCAAACATGACTTTTGGCGGGTCAACTTCTTTGTCTTCATTTTCGACCTGCGGCAGGGAGCTGATAGTGTACCAACGCTGGGCAATGGAATCGTATTCGTACAATTCAACTGAAGTCTGTGCATAGATATGGTCACCAAATCGGTCCACCCAGATGCTATGAATATCCTGATCATTGATGCCATATTTTCCGGTTAGCGGATCCTCCCAGGTATGAGCAAACTTATTGTAGATTGTTATCCCGTTGGAGGTGGCGAAATAGACTTTGCTGACGGAACTGGCAATGTCTCTGATAAAGCTGAAATCAGAGTATGTGACTGTCTGACCGCCCGGAGGCAATGATTGGGTTGTATTTACAGCAAAAAATGTAAGCAAAAACAGCGGCGACAATTTGAAGAGGTCTCTCATTAATCCAACTTGGGTCCGGAGTTGCTCATTAAAAATGCTACACTGCGACTCATCAGTCAACAACCGGGATTAATTGCTAAACAACAGTGTCAGGTTATTAGTTTCTAGTCTCTGGCGCTATTGAATTTTGAATCGTAAAAACCCCCGCCGGGGGTAGTCCTGGCCCAGTTCTGCAATTTGCTGGGGCGTAAGCCAGGGATTGTTGCGGTCATTGTTAAAAAGAGGGATATGGAAATCGCAGGCTTCTTTACAACCGGTGGCCACTGCGTAAAGTTTGTCCCCTTGGTCGTTTTGCAGCGTATGCAACACAACATACACAACTCCCGTTTTGCCGTCATCGCTGTGAGCCACAAACATATCACCGGGTCTTGCCTCGGAGGGTAATATGGTATCACAATTGTACGCCAGGCTTTGGAAACTGGTGTTTTCAAGACAAGTTCTCATAAACGTGTAATACTCTTTAAGCGTGGTGTCTTTGGGTGCGGCCGGATTGAATTGAACAGATTTTTTTGGACCGAAAGCAATATCATTGTAAAGCCACTTGGCGTAGGTCATCGTATCGCCGGCGTTGGGAACGACTGACAGATCGAATTCGCGGTTTTGGTCATGCAGGTATTCCGCCAGAATTCTGATGGGAATAGCCCTGTCCGTATAGGCCGGGCCGTTATAAGGCAGATGCACTGGCCGGGAGATTTGTTCGTATTTATAAATCCGCTTACCCATAAAACTTCCGACAGGAAGAAACCGATGCCAAAGCGGAAAATTGGCGACATAATCCTGAAATGGAGTCAGTTCCGATGAATCAACGTGGCGGTAACCTTCCGGAAGCGTAAATTCCGACTGAAAAGTGTAGATAGTGTCGGGCATGGTGACAAAATCATAGTTCTGTTTGTAGTGGTAGTTGATGCCGTTAGTGTTCACCGGCTTTGCAGTTTCCTGCGCGGACAAAGTCGAGGTCATCAAGAAAATCATTAGAGATACAGTTGTAATAGCTTTTCTCATCTACATTTTTACTCTTTTAGGTGTGGTTTTCTCCATTGAAAATTGGGGGGGAATATAGGAGTAAAGGATTTCTATTGCAACCCCTTGATGTGCTGTCGTGTGTCCCCACCCGACAGCTTATGGGATCTATGCGGCTGTCAAGTGTGGATACCTGACAGCACCTAAACCTTGGCCTTTCTGAAATACTAAAAGTGGAGTATATTAAAACTGCAAGTTTTTGGTCGCCCACAGCTTGCTGTGGGTTCTGTCAATATGGGGCAGACGAGGGCGTCTGCGCCCACGTAATCGTAGGAGGTAACATATGCAGACATTCTTTCTAATGACCAAACTCTCACCCGAAGTAACCAAAAGAATCAAAGACCGCGAAACTATCGGGCGGGCGTGGCTTAAACAAGTCAAATCCAAATGCCCCAAGGTAAAATTCATTTCGCACTATGGAGTATTGGGGCCATATGATTTTGTGGATATTTTTGAAGCTCCCGACGTCGAAACCGCCGCCAAAGTATCTATGATAAGCCTCGCCAACGGCGCCTCATCGGCCGAAAGCTGGGTGGCGATTCCGTATAAACGGGTGGTGGAGTTGGCAAATGAAATCTAGTAATGAGGTCAAAAAGTTTGTTAGTAATCTAACAGATGAGGAATTGAGAGATAAGTATGTGCCTCGTTTTATCAAGGGATTTGCTATATTTATCGGCACCGTTTATGTTCACGTGAGATTGGGTTCTGGAAGCATTTCTGAACCATTGGGTAAAATACTAAATTCACAACTTATTTCAATTCTTTCTCTAATACCTCTCATTACTGGCTTTTTGCTCATGGCAATAAGCATTATGTTTTTGCAAATTAACTTGGAAAGACGAATCGCAGGAGGTGTGTTATTCGATAATCATAAACTGAATTTTTACAAACCTTTTCTATATTTGATTCTATTCACAGTATTTGTTGAATTGATTCGTATTATTGTAACCTAATTACTACCGTATCTCTAAAACTTGGTTCGTCACCCCGCCAATCCCTTATAACCCAGATGTTTTCTTAGAACGCTCATCTGCCCGATATGCCAGCCTTCATGCCAGGCCATAAATGAGATCGCGCCGAGATGGGTGTCATCGCCGTGCGGCCATTTGTCTTTAAGCTTTTTCTCGATGTCTTTGTCTTCTAGGTTACCCAGACGATTCATAAGTTTTTCGGTAACGCTGTCGAAGGCTTTTTTAATTTCCTCGATAGGGGGATACGCCGATGGTTCTTTGACCGGTTGGCCGCTGCCGCCAAAGAGTTCGTTATGTTTCCAGTCGATATCGGCATCGATCATTTTGGCGATATAATCGCGCGAGGCGACAATATGCCCAAAAATCCAATGCAATGAGGTGCCGGAATTGTTAACTCGTTTGTGCAAATCGGCTTCTTTGACATCTTCCAGCGCTTTCTTGACCATAGTGGTGTCAAGTTTGTACAGGTCGGCAAACGGGGCTACACGGGGGTTCATAACAGCTCCTTTTTACATTGTTGAGGTGCAATAATCAGTAACGATCATTTGCCTGTCAAGTTGCCAGAATAGAATTCGGGAAGAATGTGAGATTGCTTCGCCCCGATGGGATCGGAGCTCGCAACGACGAAAAACAGGCCAGGCCTGTGTTATCCGGCCTTTTTCTTTTCGGTGCGGGTAATGACTTTGGGCTTGGAGCCTTCGGTGAAAACTTTGGCAGTAACGACAACTTCGGTGATATCAGTTGACGAAGGAATCTGATACATTGTTTCCAGCATGGCTTTCTCAAAAATCGAACGAAGCGCCCTTGCGCCGGTTTTGCGCGCCATGGCCAGTTTGGCCGCGGCTTTTAAGGCTTCCGGTTCAAATCGAATATTGACTCCGTCCAATTCGAGCAGTCGGGTGTATTGTTTGGTTAACGCATTTTTGGGGTGCGTGAGAATGCTCAACAGAGCTTCTTCGTCGAGCGCGTGAAGCGATGCAGTTACAGGTAAGCGCCCGACCATTTCCGGAATCAGGCCGTATTCAATCAAGTCCGAGGGAGTGACGTGGTCAAAGATATCCGAATTCCTGGCATCAATAGGAATTTTCTCCGATTCAAAACCAACCGTCTTTTTGCCAATTCGTCTGGCTACAATTTTTTCAAGGCCGTCAAAAGCCCCGCCGCAGATGAACAAAATGTTATTGGTGTCGATCGGCACAAAAGCCTGCTCGGGATGTTTACGGCCGCCCTTGGGAGGAATATTGGCGACAGTCCCTTCGAGAATTTTAAGAAGTCCTTGCTGAACGCCTTCACCAGAAACGTCGCGCGTAATCGAGGGGTTGCCGTCTTTGCGGGCGATTTTGTCGATTTCATCGATATAGACAATGCCGCGTTCGGTCAATTGCTGATTATAATCGGCTGATTGGTATAGACGTACCAAAATATTTTCGACATCTTCGCCAACATAACCGGCTTCGGTTAGCACCGTAGCATCAGCTATTGTGAATGGTACTTTTAAGAATTTCGCCAGCGAACGAGCAATGAGAGTCTTACCGGTGCCGGTCTGGCCAATCATTAATATGTTGGATTTTTCCAGTTCAACTTCGTCCGGTTTTTCAGTCACATTGCCGCGCAGTTGATGGCGGAGCATGTGATTTACGCGTTTATAATGATTATAAACGGCTACCGAAACGGTCTTTTTAGCGATTTCCTGCCCAATAACGTATTGATCAAGAAACTCTTTTATCTCTGACGGAGACGGCAGATCTGGGATTTCTTCAAGGCGATCGATATCTGGTGAGCTGTGCAGCAAGTCACTGCAAAGCTCGACACATTCGTTACAGATAGACGATTCGTGACCTGAAAAAAGCCGTCTGACCTGCGCCGATGGTTTCCCGCAGAACGAACAGCGATGCGAGTACTTGTTGTTAGTCTTGTCTGTTGCCATACTGCTAATATTTGCGAAGCACAAAAGGGGCTACGCCCCTACGTGGCTTTCTTTTCTTTTCCTTTGGGCCCGTAGATTTTGTCAATTAGGCCGTAGTCCTGGGCTTCATCCGGCGACATGAAAAAGTTACGGTCGCTGTCTTTTTCGATTTTTTCGAGAGTCTGCCCCGTATGTTTGACCAAAAGGTCGTTCAACCGTTTTTTCGTTTTGGCGAATTCCTCGGACATGATAATAATGTCGGACACTTGCCCTTGTGTGCCGGCCAATGGCTGGTGAATCATGATACGAGAATTGGGAAGCGCGGCACGTTTCCCTTTGGTGCCGGCAGCCAGCAAGAATGCCCCCATCGATGCGGCAATACCCATACAAGTGGTGGCAATCTCCGGTTTCACAAACTGCATGGTGTCGTAAATAGCCAGACCGGCAGTCACCGAGCCGCCAGGAGAATTGATATATATGAAAATGTCCTTTTCGGGATCTTCCGCTTCCAGAAAGAGCATTTGTGCTATAACCAGACTGGCCACATGGTCATCTATTGGCATTCCAATAAAGATAATCCGGTCTTTCAAAAGCCTCGAGTAAATATCATAGGCGCGTTCGCCGCGGCCGGTTTGTTCCACGACCATCGGCACCAGCATCTGGCTGCGCATATCATCACCTTCGTAATTGTCTTTTGTTCTCATGGACCTCTCGATATATCGTAAAAAATCCATTTGTTATTTTTTCTCCGTTTTCTTTTTGGCACGTCCGACTAACAAGTCGAGCACTTTTTCCTCCAAAAGCGAGTCTCTGATATCTTCAACCCGCCCGGACCGGGCCAAAACCTGTTTGGCCTGCTCCGGTGTAATCTTATACGCGGCGGCCATCCTGTTAATCACATTTTCGACATCGGCCGGCAAAACTTCAATCTTTTCCTGCTCGGCCAGCTTATGAAACAATATCTGCCAGCGAATAGTTTCCTCGGCGATAGGGCGGTAACTTGTCCGCACTTCCGGTTCATTAAACTTGGCTTTTTGTTTATTCAGGTCTTCGATCACATTATCAAGATAGTGTTCCACCATTGATTCCGGCACCGGCACCTGATTTTTCTCGACCATCTGCTTTATGATCTCGGATTTGAATTGTTTGTTCTGGCCGTCTTCTTTTTGGCGCTTGAGTTCTTCGCGGGCTTTGACACGCAACTCCAAAACCGTTGGTACATCGGCGACAGCTTTGGAAAAGGCCTCATCTACTTCCGGCAAAAGCTTTTCTTTGACGGCTTTGACTTTGGCTTTGTATGTAATTTCGGCGCCAGCCAGTCCTTTGTCGGCGTAGTCATCTTTATATTTGACGGTAATATCTTTTTCATCACCAATCTTTAATCCGGTCAGACTTTCTTTGAATTCTTTGACAGTCAGCGAACTGTTCAAATCAATAGTGGTGTCGGGAAAATCCTTTTGCTTAAGCGCCAGGTTGGAATCGTGCACCTTGGTCAAATCCACAGTGACGGTGTCCGTATCTTTGATGGGTCTGGTCAATTCTCTGAATTCAGCACGACGCTCGCGAAGCACCTCGATGAAATTGTCAACTTCCTTATCAGTGGCTGCAACGTCTTCAGTAGTAAGTTCCAATCCATCAAATTTGACTTTGCTGATTTCCGGGAATACTTCGACTTTGGCTTTGTATGTAAAACCGCCGTCGTCACGGAACTTCAATTCGGAAACCTCGGGCGGCGAAGCCACTTTCAATGTCTGACTGGTAACTGCATCAGGGTAGGTCGATTTGATAAGTTTTTCCACTACATCGGCGCGGACGCTTTCGGTGTAACTTGATTTTATGACATTCATCGGAGCTTTACCGCGGCGAAAACCTTTGAGTGTAACTTTGCGGCGGACGTCTTCGAACTCTTTTTCCAGTTCCTGATTAAACTTGTCCGCCGGAACTTGCACTTCCAGTTCACGATAAAGCCCATCTAATTCTTTTACATTTACCTTCACATTTTCCTCAACTGCAAAGTTCATAGTTTCAGTCGTCTAATACGGCAGCTTGCTCTCCCTCTACAAAAAACAGGCTACGCCAGCGCGAGAAGTGACTGTGAACGTGCTGTTTCCAAATGTATGAACGTCATTCAGCACCTCGCTCTAACTCTACAAGAAACGGGCTACGCCTGTGCGAAAGGGGGGAGTCGAACCCCCAATCCTTTCGGAACTGGATCCTAAGTCCAGCGCGTATGCCAATTCCGCCACTTTCGCCGGTATTATTTCTTTCAAATTAACTTATTCAAATGCCATAAACAACGGCAATGTCAATTTGCTCCCCGAAGTGCCTCCGATTTTATTCGTCGTTGCGAGGGCCGATTTGTCGGCCCGAAGCAATCTTGTTTATAGTGACTTAAACAAAGGCGAGATTGCTTCGCTTCGCTCGCAACGACGGCTTTCGGCCAGTCTTTAATGGGCGAACAGCCGCATTCTGCATATAATTTGTTGCTTTTGACTTTCAGTGAGGGATATTACCCGGGCCTAAATGAAGTACGAATCATTCATTGCCCGCCGCTATCTCAAATCGGGACGATTCTTTGTATCCGTTTCCACCTGGATTACCATGCTGGGTGTCACTCTGGGTGTGGGCACCGTTTGCTTCGTGATGTCGATGCACAACGGTTTTGAGAGCGAAATCCGCACGCGGCTATTGGGGACCACGTCGCACATTTCCATCTTTCCCGTTTCGGAACCGTTCATATCGAACTATCGCGACTTAATCAGCTCACTTGAATCTATCGATAATGTGGTAGCGGTATCACCCTTTGTCTATTACAAGGCGGCGGTGTCGAGTGCCTCCGAAGGAGACGGCATTATCGTTCGGGGAATAGACCCGGAGCTCGAACAAAAGACGTCAAACATATCTGATGACATCAAGCACGGAGCTTACGAGTTTGATGAAATTATTCAGGGTGAAGACACATTACCAGCGATAATTCTCGGGAGTAATCTGGCTGAACGATTGGGAATTTATCTGGGCGAACCGCTTTTGATGTATTCCATCCGCGGCGAAGATTTAACCAAACGGGCTCGGCCGCGGGTTGCCAAGTTTTATGTCTCCGGGATTTTTGAAACCGGGATGTACGAGTTTGATGCCGAGATGGCCTACATTGCTTTAAGCGAAGCCCAAAAGCTGTTCAGAACCGGTGATGCCGTAACGGCTGTCCACCTGAAGCTATCCGATATTTATCTAGCAGACAAAGTGGCGCCGATCATTGATTCAGTGCTGGGATACAAATATGACGTTGTCCCCTGGAACGTGCTTCACAAAAACTTGTTTGCCTGGATAGCCATCGAAAAGAAAGTTCTATTCATTGGGTTTAGCTTGATAGTTATCGTGGCGGGTTTTTCGATCATTTCGACTTTGGTAATGCTGACCATGGAAAAGCGCCCCGAAATTGCCATTCTCAAAGCCATTGGCTCAACTCCCACATCCATTCGCAGAATCTTCATTTATCAGGGTTTGTCAATTGCCGGTATCGGCCTTTTGGCGGGCTGGTTTTTGGCATTCGGACTGGCCTATATCCAGAATAAGTTTGAAATCGTGAAACTGCCGCCGGACATATACTTTGTGAGTTATTTGCCAATTCAGACCGATATTTGGGACTTTTTAGCTGTCGGAATAGTAACAGTGGTGGTATGTTTTCTGGCAGCCTTATACCCGGCCCAGCAGGCGGCCAGACTGCCCGTTATTGACATTTTAAGAAAATAGTTGACTCTGACGCTAAAAAAGGCCGTTTTTGGGCAAATTAAATGTCCCGATATAAATAATAGCTGGTTTGTGGCGAAAATATATGTGACTGCGAAATGCGCCTAAGCCGTTGAAACATAAAAATTAAAGATGGATAATTTACAACCTGTTCTGACAGCTGTCGATGTTCACCGCACCTTTGCAACCGCCGAAACCGAGCTGCACGTGCTAAAAGGTGTCTATTTGGAAGTAAAACCGGCTGAAATGGTGGCTGTTACCGGTGTTTCCGGGGTCGGGAAATCGACTCTGCTTCACATCCTCGGTGGGCTTGACCGTCCCACCAGCGGTTCAGCCAAGATAGGTGACACCGAATTATCATCAAAAAACGAAACAGAACTGGCTCATCTGCGAAATAAGAAAATCGGGTTCGTTTTTCAGTTCCACTATTTGCTGGATGACTTCACGGCGCTTGAGAATGTGATGATGCCGATGCTGGTATCCGACAAGCCCTGGTCTGCCGCCAAGAAGCATGCGGAACAGCTGTTGGAACAAGTAGGTTTAAAAGATAGAAGGAGTCATCGCCCCAGGCAGTTATCGGGCGGTGAACAACAGCGCGTGGCTGTGGCGCGGGCTCTGGCGAATGATTCCGAAATAGTCATGGCCGATGAACCATCCGGAAATCTGGATATCGACACCGGCCGGAAATTGCACGAACTATTGTTCGAGCTGAACCGCGAAAACCGCACCACGTTTTTGATTGCCACGCACAACCGGGAGTTGGCCGAACGGTGCCACCGCGAGCTGGAAATCCTCGACGGTAAAGCTGTCGAACGAAAAAAGAGGCAAGGATAAACAAAAAAATGACCTGCCAGGATTGTAAGAAGACCGAAGCTCAAGTTCATTTCACGCAGATAGTGAACAACGAGAAGATGTCGTTGTCATTGTGCAAGGAATGTGCCGCCGCCAGAGGTTTTCACTCACCCTTGGACAACGTGCCGTTCCCACTGGCTGAAATACTGTCGAGTTTGACGACTTCGCTTCCGGAGAAATCTTCTGGCAAAGACATGGAAAAGCTAAAATGCGAAGACTGCGGTTTGACATTCGGCGATTTCACCCGTAAAGGCCGATTTGGCTGCGGGCAATGTTATCGCACTTTTCGTCCGCGCCTGGAAGGCATTATGCGCAAAATTCACGGCGCTTCGCTTCACCGCGGCACCATTCCTAAATATGAAGGTGAGAAAGCCGAGAACCTGCCCATACCCATCAAGGAAGAAGAGCGCTTAGAAACAGAACTGAAGAAGGCCATTGAAGCCGAAGATTTTGAACGGGCTGCTGAAATTAGAGATAAACTCCGTCTGATGAAAGAAGAAATAGCACGCGAGGAAAAGGCCGAAAAAAGTAAGGTTTGAAAACAATGTTTGAACAAATGGCCAAACATCCGGCAGCCTGGTTGTCCGGAAAAGGAAACGAATCGCTGGTGGTACTATCTACCCGCGTTCGTCTGGCCCGAAACATTTCTGGATGCATGTACCCGAGTTCCGCAGACACGGAAACCAAGCAGCGCATAGTCTCCTACTTTGATTCGGTGCGCGACCGTTCCAAAGCGCTTAACGAGGGGCTGTATTTCAAAGCCCCCGAATTCAGCGATCTGGACAAAAGCTTTCTTATCGAACGCCATTTAATATCGCCAGTGTTTCTAAACGGCGATCTTTCCAAGGCCCTCTATATCGACACCACCGAACGAGTCTCGATAATGGTTAACGAAGAGGACCACCTTCGCATCCAAGGTCTGTCACCGGGGCTTGACCCACGGGGCGCCTTTAAGCTGGCGCGCAAGTTTGACAAAGAGATTAGCAAGCACCTGGAATATGATTTTGACAATGATTTCGGCTTTTTGACTGCCTGCCCCACTAATGCGGGAACCGGAATGAGAGTCTCGGTGTTGATTCACCTGCCGGGATTAGTGCTTACACGGGAGATTGAGAAAGTCATCTCCCGCATTACCCGCAGCGGACTGGTCGTCAGAGGTTTTTACGGCGAAGGTTCGGACGTGTTGGGGAATTTGTTCCAGGTTTCAAACTCGAACACGCTGGGCGTGTCGGAAGACGAAATTATAGAATTGATAGAGAAAGTTACCAAAGAGATAAACGAAAGCGAAGCCGGCGCCCGCAAGAGACTGATGGACGAAGCTGCCGATATGATGGAAGATAAAATCTGGCGCGCCTATGGCATCCTGCAGAATGCCCGCATGCTGACTGCCGACGAAGTTATGAACCTTCTCTCGGCGGTGCGTCTGGGACATGCTATGAAAATCATCAATTTTCTGGACGTGTCGCTCATAAACCAGATACTACTTCTATCACAGCCGGCGCACCTTCAGAAATACTACGGCAGTGAGATGGACCCCAACAAGCGCGACTATGTCCGAGCGCAGTTAGTGCGAGAGATGCTGGGCACGACCAACGGCAAAGGCACCCGTAAAGGGTTGCAAGCATAGAATACTTTGGCTATATTAACAGACAGCAACAAGGAAGCATGAATAGACAATGAACGAAATGTTTACCGAAGCAGCGCGCAAAGCGATTGAATACGCTCGCGATGAAGCCGCCCGCCTCAAACACGATTACATCGGGACGGAACATCTTCTCCTGGGCTTGATTCGACTCGGCGAAGGCAAGGCCGTTGATATCATCACCAATCTGGGGATGGACCTGTCCGATCTGAAGGCTTCGATTGAGGAAGTGGTGCAGCCATCGGGCGGCACCATGACCATGGGACAATTGCCGCTGACCGCTCGTGCCAAAAAGACTCTGGAAGTTTCCGGACAGGAAGCGCGTGCATTAAAATCAAAAGACATTGATACTGAACATATACTTTTAGCGCTTTTGAAGGATGAAGAGGGCGTCGCCGCTCAAGTACTTTCGACTTATGACATCGATTATAAAGAAGCTTACGAAGAACTCAAAAATGTCCAGAGCGGACAGCCTTCGGCGTTTAAAAAGAAACGGAAAAAATCCAAAACACCGGCGCTGGATCATTTCGGCCGTGATTTGACCGAACTGGCCAGGCGAGGAAAACTTGACCCGATTATCGGACGCGACAATGAAATTGAACGCGTGGCGCAAATTCTGTCCCGCCGCAAGAAGAATAATCCGGTGCTTATCGGCGAACCGGGTGTCGGGAAGACTGCAATCGCCGAAGGTCTGGCGCAGCGTATTGTTGAAAACCGCGTCCCGCAGACATTGGAAAATAAGCGAGTTGTTACTCTCGATATGGCCTCATTGGTGGCCGGTACTAAATACCGCGGACAGTTCGAAGAACGCCTTAAAGCCGTAATGAATGAAATCATAAATTCTAACGATGTTATCATATTCATCGACGAGCTCCACACCATCGTTGGTGCCGGAGGCGCCGAGGGTTCACTCGATGCCTCAAATATCTTCAAACCATCTCTCTCTCGTGGAGAACTTCGCTGCATTGGCGCTACGACCTTAAACGAGTATCGCAAGTATATTGAAAAAGATGGCGCCTTGGAACGCCGCTTCCAAACGGTAATGGTTGACCCGCCCTCTGAAGAAGATACCATCAGAATTCTCAAAGGGCTTCGTCCCAAATATGAAGAGCATCACAAACTGATTATCTCTGATGACGCCATTGATGCGGCAGTAAAACTGTCCAATAGATATATTTCTGGAAAATTTCAGCCGGACAAAGCCATTGATTTGATTGACGAAGCCGGCTCGCGCGCACATTTGTCGAGTTACACTCGCCCGGGAGAGTTCACTGAAATTGAAGCCGAATTAGTGGAATTGCAAAATAAGAAAGAGCAGGCAGTCAAAAATCAGGCCTTCGAAACTGCCGCCCAGCTCCGCGATGAGATCAAAGCAAAGAAGGAGAAACTCTCCTCGCTCCAAAAAGACTGGGAAGACGCCCGCGAAAAAGAAAAAATTACTCTCACTTCCGAGGAAGTCGCCGCTGTACTGGCCAAAATTACCGGCATTCCCCTTTTCCGACTGGAAGAAAGCGAATCCAAACGCTTGCTGCGAATGGAAGACGAGCTCAAAAAGTCTATTATCGGTCAGGATCAAGCCATCCAATCCGTGTCCAGCGCCATTCGCCGGGCTCGAGCCGGATTGGGCGACCCCCGCCGTCCGATTGGTGCATTTTTATTCCTGGGTCCAACTGGTGTCGGCAAAACTGAACTGGCACGTACACTGGCGAGATTCCTTTTTGAAGACCCCGATGCACTTATTCGCATCGACATGTCCGAGTACATGGAGAAGTTTGCGGTTTCCCGTCTGATTGGCGCTCCTCCGGGCTATGTCGGTTACGAAGAAGGCGGCCAGTTGACCGAAAAAGTCCGCCGTAAACCTTATTCGGTGGTGCTGCTTGATGAAATTGAAAAAGCCCATCCTGATGTGTATAACATTCTTCTGCAGTTGATGGATGACGGCAACCTGACCGATTCTTTTGGACGCAAAGTTGATTTCAAAAACACTGTCGTTATTTTAACTTCGAATTTAGGTACGCGGCAGTTGCGCGACGGGAAAACGGTGGGATTCGATGCTGCTTCGGTAGACGATTCCTTTGACTCGATGAAAAAGAAAATCGAGACGGAACTCAAAAAGGCGTTCAATCCGGAACTGCTGAACCGCATCGATGAGATTGTCTATTTCCATAGTCTCTCCAAAGATCATATTTTGCAGATTATCGAGATTCTCGTGGCCGATATCGCCAAGCGTTTGGCTGAAAAAGGCATTTCGTTTAACCTTACCCAGGAAGCCAAAGAGTTCCTGGTCAACAAAGGTTTTGAGCCGCAGTATGGCGCCCGTCCGCTCAAAAGAGCCCTGCGCAAGTACCTCGAAGACCCTCTTTCAGAAGAAATCCTGCGCGGTCAGTATGCCGGTGATTGTGATCTGGTAATTGGCGTGGCCGGCCCCGACAGCTTGTCATTCTCATTCGACGGCCACAAGACCGCACACAAAGAAAAAGCGGCTAAGCCCTAATCAGGCAATGACATTAGTTAAAACTGCTGGATTTTAGTCCGGCCTTTTTTGTTTTGTGGGCGGCAGACGCCCTCGTCTGCCCCGTTTCAAAGGTGTTGATTTTTTCATAAAATTGGTTATAATCCCGGTTCCGAATAAACCGATTAATTTGGTAGCCCACCCAAAGCGAATTCCCCGTCAGGGGAAAGAGCGTCGGGTGGGAAGAAACAAAACAAAATAGAGGTTTTAATATGGCACATAAAAAAGGCGTAGGCTCATCGAAAAACGGTCGTGACTCCCAGGGCCAACGGCGCGGCACCAAAAAATTCGGCGGCGAAGTTGTCTCGGCCGGATCGATTTTAGTGCGTCAGGTTGGCACACCCATCAGAGCCGGACAAAACGTGGGTGTCGGTAAAGACTGGACATTGTTTGCCAAAATCAACGGCGTAGTCAAATACTCCCGTTTCGGCAAAAAAAGCACCAAAGTCTCCGTGCTTCCCCAAGCCACCAATTAGAATTGAATCCTATGTGACTGTGGCGTCAGGTGTCCTCACCTGACGCTTTTTTTTGTGTGCGGCAGCCGCGGCGCATCCAAGCTTGTCCTGAGCTTGTCGAACGGTCTGCCCCTTTATAATCGTTCAGTTAACCGGATTTACCATTGCTAATGCAGTCAATTGTGATAAATTGCATAGAATTCACTCCAGCAATCTAAACATGGAGAGGTTTCTATGATTACCAAAACCTTATCGGGTTTTTTAGCGTGTGCTGTGCTGACACTTTCGCTGTCGAGTGTGATGGCGGCGGATGGCGCTGATGCTACAAAGGGGAAAAGCGTCAGTGAATTCGTGACTCCAAAGGGACGAATTGACTTAAACGCTATTAGAAAAAGCGGCTATCAGGGGCCTCTAAATCTCGAAGGGGTTACTGTTAATATTGATCCCCAAACCGGCGAACCAAAAATTCGCTCATCAGCAGCTTTGTCATCTGCTTCGGACCCCGATGATGTTTATTGGGATAATAGTATTTCACCTTCAATTCCGGGCGTGGACGATCTAGTTTATGCTCTCACCGTTTACGACAACCAGCTGATAGCCGGAGGGCGGTTTACAACTGCCGGAGGTGTGGCGGCCAATCACATTGCTGCCTGGGATGGTTCGAGCTGGTCGGCTCTGGGAACGGGGATGAATAGCAATGTTAGAGCCCTCACAGTCTATAACAACCAACTGATAGCCGGGGGGGGTTTTACAACTGCCGGAGGTGTCGCGGCCAATTATATTGCTGCCTGGGATGGCACGAACTGGTCTGTTCTTGGCTCGGGAATGAATGACGGGGTTTACTCTCTCACCGTTTATAACAGCAAGCTGATAGCTGGGGGATATTTTACAACTGCCGGAGGTGTCGCGGCCAATTATATTGCTGCCTGGGATGGTTCGAGCTGGTCGGCTTTGGGAACGGGGACGAGCGGAACAGATCCTTCTGTTCATGCCCTCACCGTTTACAACACCAAGCTGATAGCCGGGGGGGGTTTTACAACTGCCGGAGGTGTCGCGGCCAATAGAATCGCTGCCTGGGATGGTTCGAGCTGGTCGGCTCTGGGCTCGGGGATGAATAGCGAAGTTTTAGCTCTCACAGTCTATAACACCAAGCTGATAGCCGGGGGGGGGTTTACAACTGCCGGAGGTGTCGCGGCCAATAGAATTGCT